>Ga0074193_1000018_pt1 | contig 312147 bp, 277 predicted proteins | sample EPASupsiteHSE605_FD_64523 | JGI IMG/M metagenome (GOLD analysis project Ga0074193, IMG submission 64523) | Bioremediated contaminated groundwater from EPA Superfund site, New Mexico - Sample HSE6-05 | ecosystem: Environmental > Aquatic > Deep subsurface > Groundwater > Contaminated ... | reverse complement strand
AAATGGCTATACTGCCTATTTTCTCAGTGCTCATGAACTGATCTCAATGATCAAGGAAAACATCGCAACCGGCAAGATTCATCGTAAAATCAGAACCTTGTTCAAGCCCGGAATTCTGATCATCGATGAAGTAGGCTATGCTGGAATGGATGAGGAAGTGGCGCATTACTTTTTTCAGATCATTTCAAACCGATATGAAAAAAGCTCGATCATTCTTACGTCCAATAAATCCTACGGTAGCTGGGGTGAGGTATTCGGGAACAACGTCGTTGCCACAGCCATATTGGATCGTCTGCTCCATCACTCCACAACCATCAATATCAAAGGTGATAGCTTTCGTATCCGGGAAAAGAAAAAGGCTGGTTTTTATGACACCAGCAAGTTTAACGAAAAAACTACCGAATAAACGAGGATTTTTCGACCGATTTTTTAGGGGAATTTTGAAATGTGTTTGACACCACCTTAGTTTAATAGCTGGTGGGTCAAATTTATATATAAATCATGTTTTTTATACTGAAAATTGACCCGCCTTTTAATAAGTATGACAAGGTGTAAGAAACGGTGATAAAATGCTCATATGGGGGTGCGGATGAAAACCTGGACTTTGAGAAGACAGGAGAAGATCATGTATTCATATGAAGAACGAATAAAAGCAATCGAATTATATATTAAATATGATCAGTGTGCTACTGATACGATCCGTGAGTTAGGATATCCTGATCGAAAGATGATTGTACGGTGGTATCAGGAGTATAAAGAAACGGGTATAATTCATAAAAAAAAGAAAAAAGCTCATCCATTTTCTGATGAACAAAAGCAGGTAGCTATTGATTATTATCTAGAACATGGCAGAAGTCTTAGTCGAACAGTAAAGGCACTCGGATATCCTCACAGAGGGGATACATTGGCAAAATGGATTGATGAGCTGGCTCCCGGAGAAAGAAAAGTTCACTTCAAACGCAGTGGTGTGTTACAATTTTCAAAAGAGCAGAAAAAAGATGCAGTAATCGAGTTATGTTTGCGCGAAGAAAATGCAGCTATTATCGCTGATCGTTTTGAAACAAGCCGATGTAGCCTGTATAACTGGAAAAACGAACTACTCGGAGTAGGAAGTATAAAAGGAATGAAGGAACAGAGAGAATCAAATCAGACAGATGATCGAGATACTCTTCTGTCAGAGATTGAAGCGTTAAACAAAGAAATTTACAGGAAGCAGATGGAAGTTGATATTCTGAACAAGACGGCAGAACTCATAAAAAAAGACCAGGGCATCAGTTGTATATGATATTTTAATAGTGGTCCATTTTTAACAGATTTTTAGTTGAAAAATGGTCCACTATTTTAATTGATCCCCAAATATGAAATAATCATATTTGGAGGTGAAGGGAGTGCTAAATTTAATGGACAAACACGCAGTTATCCGTCTCAAAAAGGAAGGGCATTCGAATCGGAGTTTAGAAAAAATGCTGGGAATCAACAGGAAAACGATTGGCAAATATTGGAATGATTATTTAAAGGATATGAACCAATTAGAAAATGACGACTGTGATCTCCGAGAAATTCAGGAAAAGATCGCAGCACCGCCTAAATATGATGCCTCAAGGCGGCAGTATCGAAAATATACGGAAGCGATGGATCAATTTCTTGATAATGTTCTGGCATCTGAAAAAAAGAAGGATACGATCCTGGGTACCCACAAACAAAAGCGAACCAATGAACAGATTTATCAGATAGTACTAAAAGAAGGGTTTGATATCAGCCAATCAACCATCTCAAACCACATCAGAATCAAGCGGGATAAGCACAAAGAGTGTTTTATCCGTCAGCAATACGATCTTGGAGACCGCCTGGAATATGATTTTGGTGAAGTCAAACTGGTCATTGATGGAAATGTGCAGACGTTGCATCTGGCAGTTCTCTCCTCACCGGCTTCAGATTTCAGATGGGCCTATCTGTATAAAAATCAGAAAAAAGATGTTTTTATGGATTCACATGTGCGATTTTTTAGAATGACCGGCGGAATCTACAAAGAAATGGTCTATGATAACATGAGAAATGTGGTTTCGAAATTTATTGGAAGAAGCGCAAAGGTGTTAAACCCGGATCTTTTAATTCTATCCAATTACTACGGTTTTCGGATTAATGTGACAAACTGCTTCAAAGGGAATGAAAAAGGGCATGTGGAAGGCAGTGTCAAGATCATCAGAAATCAGGTCTTTGCCGAAAAATACGAGTTTTCCAGCTATGAGCAGGCTTGCCTTTATCTGGAAAACCGACTGATTAAAATGAATGAAAAAAGCAGCATAAAAGATGAAGTCAAGGTGCTGCAACCAGCACCACCACCGTTTGAACTTGGTAAATTGTCGGAACCAAAAGTGGATACCTACAGTTTCGTTCAGGTAGAAAACCGGTTGTATTCCGTGCCGGATTATCTGGTGGGAAAAAAGGTGACCGTTAAATCCTATGTGGATGTGGTTAAAATTTATGCCAATGCGCACTTTGTCTGTGAGCATTGAGTATTCCGACGATTTAGAGCCACTCAATCCGATGCGCAGAGCCATGTAATCCGACGCAGGGAGCCATCTGTTAAAAATTTCAAATCCGCTATAGAGAGCCTACTAACGTAAGTATTAAAATGAAGCTACGGGATAACCGTGATACTTACGAAAGGAGGACATGTTAATGTCCAAAGAAAAACAGATTTTGCAGCTCCGCCTTGACGGATTCAGCCAGCGGAGAATTGCGGATACGTTAAAAGTATCCCGAAACACAGTAGCCAGGGTGGTAAAGGCCTGCGATGCCCACCCGATTAATGAGCAGGAGCTTCAGGCCATCGACGAATCAAAACTGCATCAGCATCTCTTTCCGGAAGAAACACAGATTCCAGTAATGACACTACCGGATTATGATTACATCCATAAGGAACTGCTGAAAAATGGGGTGACCTTAAAACTGCTCTGGGAAGAATATCTTGACACTTGCCGGCAGGCTCAAAAACCGCCTTATATGTATTCTCAATTCTGCAAGCTTTATCAGGAGCATGTCAATCAGAACCGGCTCACCATGCATATCCACCATAAACCCGGGGATAAAATCATGGTTGACTGGGCGGGAACGCCCCTGCCGCTTTATGATCAGGTCACGGGAACAAGCTGTAAGGTTTATCTCTTTGTGGCAACCCTGCCGTTTAGCATGTATTGCTATGCTAAAGCCTGTCTCACCATGAAGGAAGAAGACTGGATCAATGCCCATATCAGTATGTATGACTACTTTGGGGCATCGACCCGGTTGCTCATTCCAGATAATCTAAAGGTGGGTATTCTGAGTCATAAGAAGCACGAAGACCCCGTCATCAATCGAGCCTATCAGGAACTGGCTGACCATTATCAGACCGGGTTGCTGCCGGCCCGGATCTTATCTCCCAAAGATAAAGCGGCGGTGGAAGGTTCGGTTGGTCTGCTGACGAATCATGTGATGGGAAAGCTCCGTAACCGGCAGTTTTTTAGTATCGATGAAATGAATCAGTCCATCCTGAAAGAGATGGAGCGATTCAATCATGCCGATTTTCAGAAAAAGGATGGTTCCCGTTATTCAGTATTTCAGCAAGAAGAGTTACCCTTTATGCAGCCACTTCCGAAATTTCCCTTTGAGTTTGCCCAATGGAAAACCGCCACGGTTCAGCTGAACTACCATATTTCAATCGATCATCAATATTATTCGATACCCTATGAATACGTCCGGAAAAAAGTCGATCTCCGCTATACCAGAAATATCATTGAAGTTTTTTATAAGGGAACCCGACTTTGCAGCCATCGGCGGCTTTATGGCCGACGGGGTCAGTATTCAACCAATGTCGACCACATGCCGATAAACCATCAACTTTACAGTGAATGGGATTCGGCCCGATTTTTAAGATGGGCCGACGAAATTGGGCCATCGACAAAAGCTGTAGTTCAAAAGATGTTCGACTCCTATCGGGTGGAGGAACAGGCCTACAAGGGCTGTCTGTCTCTCTTAAAACTGGCCGATCACTATTCAACCGAGCGGCTGGAAAACGCCTGTCGGGCGGCACTTGAATACATTCCCAATCCCCGATACAAAAATATCAAACTGATTCTGGAATCCGGACAGGATTCGGTCGCCAGAAATAAAAAACAATCAGCATCTCAGTCATCTCCGGATGAGATCAATAAATATGCCTATGTCAGGGGACCGGCTTACTATGGAGGTGACAGCGATGAATAATGATACGTTGAAAAAGCTGAAAACCATGCGGTTGCCCGTTTTTGCCCAATGCTTCCAGAACCAGCTTGAAGATGAAATGACCTATCTTTCCATGTCATTTCAGGAACGTCTGGCTCTGATGGTCGATGCGGAGTATGATTCCCGACACAACAACAATATCAAACGTCTCATCAAGGAGGCTAAATTTAATAATTCAGCTGCTTTTCTGGGAAATATCGAATATCTGCCGGATCGACATTTGAATCGGGAACTGCTGGAAAGTCTGGCAAGCAACGAATACATTCGCCAGGGGCAAAACGTTATTCTAGTTGGAGCCACCGGTTGCGGTAAAACCTATATTTCCAATGCACTGGGGGTAAATGCCTGCCAATCCGGTTATAAAGCACGCTATATCCGCTTACCGGATCTCTTTTGTGCATTCGAAGCCGCGCGGATTCAAGGCAAATATCATCATCTGCTTAATCAATTCAGAAAATGTTCCCTGATGATCCTGGATGAGTTTCTGCTTGTTCCCACTACAGATACACAACAGCGTGATCTGCTGGAGCTGATGGAAATCCGTTGTGGCCAGACGTCCACAATTTTCTGTTCTCAATTTACTGCCGAAGGTTGGCATGAACGCCTGGGCAGCGGCGCTCTGGCTGATTCAATCCTTGACCGCATTGTCCCATCGGCTTACACGATGATCATTGATGGCGATGTTTCGATGCGACGAAGAAAGCGCAACATAAAATAATTCAAGCAATATGGGAGCCATTTAGGCACTGGCTCCCTCTTTCGGAGCAGTGGCTCCGTACAACGGATCATCTGGCTCTATTTCAGGAGATTGGGTGGCTCTGCCACCCCGTAATATCCAAGCATAAAAAGAAAGATGGCGATAATGAGATCAGCATTGATATCAATCACTACCTGCACTCATTATCGAAGAAACCAGGGGCCCTAAGAAACTCACTGGCTCTAAAAAGCATACCACTGCTTAAATCCATCTTCGATAATCATTTTAGTACAAATCCCAAAAAATTCATAGAGATTTTAATCAAGAATCAGGATAAAAGTATGGAAGAATTACTTTCGGTTTTTAAAGACTATGATGTTTTCACAGATGGCGTGGATCCCATCGATACCAATCCCAGTCAAAAGATTATTGCCATTAAAACAAGAGAACTGATTGCGGGATATAAAAATTTATGTGTGGGAGGACAACGATCATGATGACCGTGAAAGAAATGTCCATGGAACTGAAATTGTCATACATCCGCGAAAACAGCGAGGCTTTAATCGAAGAAGCCCGGCACCTGAATCTGGATCATCGGGAATTTCTCATGCTTTTTTTAGAACGGGAAGTTTTAAGACGGAAAGAAAACGGGATTGCCCGAAGGCTTCGTCAAGCTCGCTTTACCAATCGGAAATATCTGGAGGATTTTGACAAATCCAAATATCCTCCGGAAGTTCGCCATAAATTTGAAAGTCTTGAAACCTTGAAATTCATCGATCACAAAGAAAATATTAACCTGATGGGAACCCCCGGCTGCGGAAAAAGCCACTACGCTGTTGCCCTTGGCATCAAAGCCTGTATGGCCAGTAAAAGTGTCCTGTTTATTTCGATACCTAACCTGATTATCGAACTCCGGGAAGCCATGAGTTTGAATCAGGTCAGCAATTACAAACGGAACTTTGAAAAATATGATCTGGTCGTTTTAGATGAACTGGGATATGTTTCATTTGATAAAGACGGCTGTGAGATTCTCTTTAATTTATTATCCAATCGAAACGATAAAGGTTCGATCATCATTACCACCAACCTGGCCTTTGAACGCTGGGAAGAAATATTTAAAGATACCATGCTAACCGGTGCAATCATTGATCGCCTTGCCCATCGGGCACATATCATGGACTTTTCCCGTGAGATCAGCTACCGGATGGAGGATACAATCGCCTGGTTAAAAAGCACTAACTAGTGGTCCACTTTTGAAATAAATATTTGGACCATTTTTCACTTGACGAAAGCATCAGTCAACAGAATCTGACAAACCGGGAAAAAACAATGCTGATTGATGCCCTAAAAACGAAATATCGACTAAACGACCTGCTTGGTATGACTAATTTAGCGAAAAGCAGCTATTTCTATCAGAAGGAATCTTTAAAGAAACCTGACAAATATAAAGATCTCAAAAACTTACTGAAATCAGTTTTCACTGAAAACCAAAGACGTTATGGATATAGACGTCTCCATTCAGAACTAAAGTCAAAAGGAGTGAGAATCTCAGAAAAAGTGATAAGGCGAATCATGAAAGAAGAGTATCTCGAGGTATTGGCAAGGAAAAAGAGAAGGTACAATTCCTATAAAGGTGAGATAAGCCCCGCAGTCGAAAATATCATAGCACGCGATTTTCATGCTGTTTCACCAAATAAAAAATGGCTTACAGATCTGACTGAATTTAGTATACCGGCAGGCAAGATTTACCTTTCACCAATCATTGATTGTTTTGATGGAATGGTTGTGAGCTATACAATCGGGACCAGCCCGAATGGCGAAATGGTTAATACAATGCTGGATGATGCAATTGCCTGCCTTGGAAAAAAGGATCATCCGATTATTCATACGGACAGAGGGTTTCATTATCGTTGGTCTGGATGGATTATAAGGATGGAAAATGCTGGATTAATAAGATCCATGTCAAAAAAAGGCTGTTCTCCGGACAACTCTGCATGTGAAGGCTTTTTCGGCCGGATCAAAAATGAAATGTTTTATGGACGAACATGGAAAGGGGTTACTATTGATGACTTTATCAATAAGCTTGATGTATACCTTAAATGGTATAATGAATCAAGAATCAAAATGTCCCTTGGAGGGATGAGTCCAGTCAATTATCGACGTCGTTTAGGATTATTAACATAATGAAAGTCCAAAAAAATGTCCGCACCCCCTTTAGGGGATTTTTGAAATGTGTTTGACAAAGGGGACGTTTCGTTTGTCATATTGGTAAACGCTCAATAACAAGGTGCCTTATATCCCGAATAAATCCATGAGATAATAAACTCCAAACAAAAACTAAAGTTTTTCAAGTTGTAGTTTTTAGAGTTTTTCAAGTCATGTCAAGCAGGCGATCAGCAGAAAATCGTTCCAGGTTTCCCAAAATCATCGTTTCCCTGAATCAAACCCCCATCTTAAATACAGTATAATTTTGAAGATCATTGGCTTAAGCAGTCAATGGTTTTTAATGCTTTTGGGGAGGAATCAGTATGAAACAAATTAATGAAACGATGATTCCATTAGAGATTTCATTGCTATTCAAGGATTGAGGTGATAAAATAAAGGAAAGCAAACATGTTTTGAAGGTGTCACATTTATTGTGATTGGTTATCGGTTATGATCGTGTGTCAATTCGGTGACAAGGGGACGTTTCGATTGTCTTATTTTGCACAATCTAATAAGTTGAACACGATGAAAAATAATGAGGAATCTGTCTGGAAAAGTTATGGTTGGTATCACTGGTTTGCAGCTTTACTCTGTTTCCAATCAGTTGCGCCATTTTTTCTTCCTCCAAACTCACTGAAAAATTTGAATTCTCCAACCAGTCCCATCTTTTTTGTCCCTAAATTGCTGGCAGTGCCGACAGTCGCGACAGGTAAGTATCGGTTGTGTGATCGTTCCGGAATGCAGTAGCCTGTCGATATGATGGTGAGTAGCCTACCCAATCTGGACGAGGGAGCCAATGGTTTCGGTGTCAGAATTGCAATGCTATTGTCTCCATTGTCTATGACAAAGGGACGTTTTGTTTGTCATATTGTTTACAATCGAATAAGTTCAATATGATGAAAAAAATGAGGAATCTCTCTGAAAAAGTTTTGGTTGGTGTCACTGGTTTGCATCTTTCCTCTGTTTCCAATCAGTTGCGCCGTTTTTTCTTTATCCAAACTCACTGAAGAATTTGAATTCTCTAACCAGTCCCATCTTTTTTGTCCCTAAACTGTCGGTAGTGTCGACAGTTGTGACAGTCGAATTTCATTGAAATGATTCCGGGATGAAGAGCCACCCAATCCGGAAAGTCATTGCCACCCAATCCGGACGTGAGTGCCAATGGTTTTGGAGTTAGAAATGCGATGTTAGTTGTCGCCATGGTCGGGACTGTCGGGAAATAGTGGTCAAAACTAAATGGACATCATAGATTCCCCAGAAAATCGTTCCGGATTTCCACACAATCATCGGTTCCCTGAATCAAACTCCCATCTCAAATACATATTAGAATTGTGAAGATCATTGGCTTAAACAGTCACTGATCTTTAATACTTTTTTGGAGGAACCAAGTATGGCAACATTGGAACAGAAAATCATTGATGAATTAAAACTGGCACTGGAATATTAGGAACCAACCGGAGACTATGGCCAATGGCTGATGGGGATTAGCCCTCCTTTGGGTGTATCAGAGAAGAGCCAGTTTTTTCGATTATGTTCTTAAATACATAAAAGAAAGAAATGGCTGGGATGAATTCGAAGGGGGGGGATGCCAATCAAAGCGATTAATTGTGATCAATGCAGCCACTACAGAACAAGCATCAATTTTAATAGCATTTTAAAGGGGAATCAATTATAATTAAGGCAAAGAAGGTGAACGAATGAAAAATAGTGAGACAAAAATACAGAATCCCCATGACAGGTTTTTCAAGGAAACATTCTCCAATTTGGAAGTGGCCAGAGATTTCATGGAGAACTACCTGCCGGAACCAATTTTAAAAATAGTCGACCTGAACGACCTTGAAATTCAGAGTGGCAGTCACGTGGATGAAGAACTCAGTGAGGTCTTTTCTGATATGTTATTCAAAACCACCATCAATCAGCGAGACGGTTATCTCTATTTTCTCTTTGAACACAAGAGTTATCCTGACAGGTTAGTTGCACTGCAATTATTGACTTACATGGTTCGCATTTGGAATCAGAAGGTCAATAGGGAAAATAACACCCAAATTCCGGTTATTATTCCAATGCTGATTTATCATGGGAAAACACAATGGAATATTGGACCCATGCTTAGTGATCTGATTATGGAATTTAACACCCTACCTGAAGAAGTCAAACAAATGACACCGGATTATCGTTATCAGATCTATGACTTATCGCAGTTTTCAGATGAAGCGATCAAGGGGAATGCCAAATTGACGATTACATTGTCAATTCTCAGGGATATTTTCAAAAAGAGCAGTTATGAATTCCTTGAAACAATTTACAACGCAGCCAAAGCCTTAGAGGAGCTAGAGGAAAAGGAAACAGGTATTCAGTATTTTGAAACCTGCATGCGCTATATTCTGACATCTGGACCACAGCTTTCAAAGGATCAACTAGATATCGTTATTAAACAATTAGAAGTAACCTACAAGAAAGGGAGTGAAGTAACCATGACATTAGCTGAAGTTTTGAGAGAAGAAGGTTTTGAAGAAGGCATTGAAAAAGGCGTTGAAAAGGGCGAAATCAACACATTAATCAAAATGGCAATCAAATTATTGACCCAAAAATTTGGTGTCATGCCTGCTGAGTATTCTGAAGCGATCACTAAATTGAATTCAACAAATTTAGAGACATTGATTGAGGGAATTAAGGATTTCGAAAGTTTAGAAGATGTCAAAAAGTTTTTAGATCCCTGATACTTGCAGGATTCAAATTATCGTGATCGGAAATGCAGACGGAGTGTCACCAATCATCACTGAACAAAATGCATAATCCCCAAAATATTTTTCCCGTATTTGCCGTCAGTCCCGTCAGTGCTGACAGTTTTTGAATGGTTACTGACAGGACTGCCGCGACTGTCGGGATTTTGGGAAGAAAATGTGCAAAGGGTCGTTTCGTTAATACGCACAGATCCTAGTCAAGACACACAGAGCCGTCAAGACACACAGAACCGTCAAGACACACAGAACCGTCAAGACACACAGAGCCTGTCACTTAACTTATCCAACTTAATTCATTGAGCTGGAAGGTTTAGAAACAGAGAATAGAGATGATTCGGATTCTTTGGGACTCGAGTCGTTTTTTTTATGACAATGTGACAAGGGGACGTTTCGCTTGTCACATTGTACACAACTTAATAAGTTCAACAGTAAGCGTCCAATAAATGCATGGATTTAAAACGCTTTAAAAATATGAGACAATAGACTTAAAACAGAACTTTCAATGTTTTCAGAGCGACTCTGAAAACACTAAAAGTATGATGGGAGAGTTTAACATGGCACTTTTGAAGTCCACACATCACGCCATTCAAAAAGATAAATGGTAGGCAATGATCCAGGGGTGACACGGGGACGTTTCTCGCGTCACATTTTCATTTGCAAGGGGCAAAGAAGAGATCACAGGGTTTCTTACAAAATATGATGTCTCAAGGGTAAGTGCCTCAAAAGATGACGTATAGCAAGTTTGATCTAAACCTGATATACTGATGTCATCATTATTTGAGGCACTTTTTGTAGTTATGATTGAGTTTGCATATCTCAGGCAATTCCGGAGACCATGGCAGGTATTTTTCAAGGACTTCCGGCTGGTGCAGATAGTCACTGTTGGGAATTTCGGTCAGAAGGTAATTCAGATATTCTAAGACATCAAGCTCATTAGCCCGGGCTGATTCCACCAGTGTGTACAGAACCGCATTGGCGGTGGCACCTTTGGGTGAATCGGCAAAAAGCCAGGCGCGGCGACCTGTCGCAAAAGGCCTGATGCTGGCCTCACAGAGATTGTTGGAGATGGGAAGACGTCGGTCTTCCAGGAAGGTTTCCAGATATTTCTTCTGGTTTCTAGAATAGTTCAGAGCCGCTGTCAGCTTTTCATTCGTCGTTGGAATGGCCGCAGTTTCGTCAACCCACGTCCAAAAGGCATCGAGGATGGGGCGTGACCTTTCCTGACGCTTTTCTCTGATCTCCTCATAGGGAAGATCCTTTATTTCGTTCTCAATTTTAAAAAGCAGGTCGATGTACGCCCGTCCTTCGGCACCCTTTGAACCCGGGATTTCTTTTCCATTGCTGGTCAAGGGAATGCTGTCGATATGATAACGGTGACAGTGCGACCAACATAAGTTTCGCCGGATATTCTCGACTTTATCATAGCCAGAATACGCATCCGTCGTTAAATAGCCCTGGAATCCGGAAAGCAACTGCCTGGCGATCTCCATTTTGCGACTGGGGGAGTAATGGAAGAAAACGGCCTGGATATTCTCGCATGCCCCACTCCTGATTACCCACATATAGGAATCGCTGCTGGCTTTTTTTCCATCCTCCCGGTTGCACTGAATCCGTGTCTCATCCATATGCAGCACTTCACAGGCGCGCAGTTCGGCAAGAATGCGTTCATAAACCGGGGTCAGCCATTCTTCGCTGCAGCGGTTGGTCCAGTTGGCCATGTTTGACCGGGATAGAATCAGCCCCAACCGGTACCAGTCTTTTTCCTGACGGGCAAAGGGCATGCCCTTTGCAAATTTTTGGTACATCACCTGGGCAACCAGTGACGGCGTGGCAATGGAATGTGGGAGTACCGGCACCGGGACAGCCGTTTTCTGAAAATGATCCTTGGGATTATCATTGCCTTCTTTGCCACCCTGGGTACACTTGGCAATCTGCTGGACAATCTGCTTCACCTTCAGTTTGGGCGGTTCATAGGTCACTTCGGTTCGGTCGATCCGTTTGCCGATGACCGTAAGGTCTCCACCGCACTTGAAGCAGGAATCATCCGGGCCAATGATGTACTCTTCAATCTCCTTCGGGAGACCGGCCAGCATTTCCTGACGGACTCCGGGCTGGCGGGCTTTCCGGGTATGACTGGGGACGGTTATTTTCTGCTGTTCACCAAACAGTTCTTTGCAAGCTCCTGCGCTGTTTCAAACAGGGACAGCTGTCCATCCAGGTTTTTTGTTGTTTCGGTGGAGGAACCAAACAGTTTCTTTCTGGCCTGCAGCAGCGCCTGCACCATGTTTTCAATCCGGATATTCTGTTTGGCAATGATTTCGTCTTTGGCGGCCAGTTCTTCTTTCTGTTTTTCCACCAGCGCCCGGAGTAGTAGCAGTTCTTCTTGTCCTGTCATCCGTATCCGTATCCATTCCTTTGCTTTTCATTGGTACTATTATACCATTTTCAGCTTCAAAATGCTACCGTTTTTATTGACAAAACACCTTTAAAACGGCTTTTTAAAGCCGTTTTTGAAGTCGCTTCAGGAGGTTTTAGACTGGTTAAAAGCAGTTATTCTCAAGCGTCATTGTCACCGGCTGAAGGGCTTTTTTCTGCTCGATTTCAAGCCCCTGAAGCAACCACTGAACCTGCTGACCGGTTATTTTTCTGACTTCCGAAGGGGTTCTGGGCCACTGAAATTTCATGCCATTGAGCAGCTTCTTGCTGGCTAGAATGAACTGCGTTGCGAGGCCGATATCACTGTGATCCGACAGAATCAGCTCAAAACCCTGCCATCTGATAATCAGTCTCGCCTTCGTTATTCTCTCATCAGAATCCGTCGGCATTTCCAGTTTCGCAAACAGTGGCGTTGCAGTATTTTTTTCTATTGATTCCGTTTTTTCTTTTCGAATCCGCTGCTTCCAATAATAGTAGGTATATTTGCTAAGCTGCTTTTGGGTACACCAGGCGTCGTCGATCATTCCACTGTTTGCCTGTTCTTCAAAACGCCCTTCCCAAAGCTGTCTTTTTGATTCGTCCATTGTATTCTTAACCTCCCGAACGTACTTTAGGTTAGTCTACAATAATTCGACCTGTTTTGCACTACGCTATCTTTTGAATCGCTTACGTCTCAAGGCGGCAATACCGGGAATTGACTGAATTAATCTTGCAAAAAGAGAATGTCGGTGCTATACTAAAAGTAGGAAAAGTAGGGTTTGAGGAGGTAAGTGTAATGGATCTTGCAAAAGTAATGTCTAAAGGACAAGTGACCATTCCCATCAATATTCGGAAGAAACTGAATCTTAAGGAAGGTGACAAAGTGATCTTCATTGAGAAAGATGGCTACATGGTGATTGCTAACTCGGCTATGCTTGCACTTGAACAGGTGCAAAATGCCTTTGAGGGTAAAGCAGAACGATTGGACTTGAAATCTGAAGAAGATGTCGTGAATCTGGTGAAGGAAGTTCGGAAAGAACGGTTTGAGGAAAAGAAGGAAAATAAGCAATGAGAATCATGCTGGACACCAATGTTTTAATCTCTTCCATTATTTTCAAAAGTAAGATCATGAATGAGCTGATTGCAGCGATTCTCAAAGATCATCGACTCGTTCTATCTTCCTTTGTGATTGAAGAGCTAAAAACCGTTGTTCAAAGAAAGTTTGAAGGAAGATCGGCTGATCTGGAGCATTTTCTGACCGTTTTGCCCTTTGAATATGTCTACACACCTGACGAGATGGATGAAGGGCTCTTTGAAATTCAGGATAAGATGGACTATCCAGTGCTCTATTCGGCCATTGTCGAGACTGTGTAGAGAAAGGGGTGACAAGGGGACGTTTCGGGAGCAGTGAAAAAGTCAGTTTGACTACCTCATAAAAGACAAAGGACTCAAAGTTCAAACTTACATGATATATGCCACCAGAAATTAAAAAATCGATCTGTCTTGATTCAAAATGAGCAAAAAAATAACCCTGTATGGTATAATATAAGCGCTAACAAAACCAACCAAACAGGGGAAAAATCATGCTTCGAATTGAATCAAAACAATCATCATTCCATTGTCTATTATACAATAAAATTCCGGAAAATCATATCCTGAAACAAGTCAAAAATGTTGTGGATTTTAGTTTTATCAATGACCTGCTGGAAAATACCTATTGTAAAAACTATGGCCGACCAGCCAAAGAACCCGAACTGATGTGTAAACTGCTGTTTCTACAATCAATCTATCATCTGTCCGATGAAAAGTTGATCGAAGAAGCCTCGTTCAATCTGGCGCATCTCTATTTTCTGGGGCTCAACCCGGAAGACGTGTTGCCGGAAAAAAGTCTCTTGTCAAAATTCAGAACCCAACGACTGGGCGAACAGACTCTGGATGAAATCATCATTGAAATTGTGAGACAATGTGTCGAAAAAGGGATCATCAAAGATGAAGGTGTCAGCATTGATTCCACCCACGTGGAAGCCAATACCATCAAAAAAACACCGGAACGCCTGATGAAGCACCTGGCTCGGAATATCATTACCGCAACGCAAAGACTGTAAAAGTGGTTTTCAGGAAGGACATAATTATTATTTCGACGTGAAAATTTGCAAAAGCTGTCCGAAACATGATGAATGTGCAAATTTATGGAAAAGCTCATACGGGCAAGGGAATTAGGAGAATTTAGACTCTACGCCTATTGCTTGATGGATAATCATGTTCATTTGCTCCTGAAAGAAGGTGAAGAGCTGGGTGTAAGTGTCAAGCCGATAACAGTCGGATATGTCCGATATCATAACCAAAAATATGGGAGAACGGGCCATTTATTTCAAAACCGCTACAACAGTGAACCAGTAGAAGATGAACGGTATTTATTGACAGTCACGCGATACATTCATAATAATCCTTTAAAGGCGCATGTAGCAGAATCGCAAGAAAAATATATATGGAGTAGCTATCAAAAATATCTCGATGCGTATAAAAATATTTTCTGTTGGGTTGATACTGAGATGATTCGAAGTTATTTTAAAAATAGTGTCGATTTTGAAAAGTTCTCATGTGAAGAAAATCAGGATGATTGTCTTGATACAAGAACTTTTGTAAAATATACGGATGAGGGAATCAAAGATTTGATTAAAGAAAAGCAGCATTATTCCAAAATGATGGATTTATCGAAGATAGAACGAAATGCATGTATCCAGCTAATATATAGGGAAACCGGTGGTAGTATTCGTCAATTGAGTAGGGTGTTAGGGATCGGGAAACGAATTATCGAAAATGCTATAAAAGAACAGTAAGGGACAATCTCGTAATTTAGGTAAAAATCAATAGAGGTGCATGATGAAAATGAAGGAATGGATTGAAACAACAACGGATTGGCAGAACTGGAAACAATTTTTGATGGAGCATTCCAAAGAAGAACTTGCTGAATTAATAATCAACAGGATGTTAAGAGATTCTGGTTTCAGTAAAGAAATATATCACAAATTAGTGAAACGATCATTATCAGTTAATGAGACAATTGATGATTATGAAACTGAAGTTGATTATGAAATGAACCGAAAGATTACGGATCTGTACTTTTTAAAGATTCTAAGCGATAAATTATTGGTGCGTGCAGAATGTACAGATAATTTGCGGGACCAATTAAAATTGTATGTTTCTGTCATTAAGAATCTTGATCGTTCTATTGAATACGGAGCGGGTTATAAAAATGAAGACGAATATTTGCTTATTGAAGTGATGAATACTTGTCGTGATTTGATGCTGGATACCATAGAAGACCACCATCAAGACTTGTCGCCTGAGGATTTGAGCAAAGTGTTGGATTACCTAAAAACCGAATCTGAGACATACTGTTCAATTGACAAAGAAAACCGTATTGAGACAGCATTTAAGAAAGTGCTATACCAGACAAAAGGAAGAACAACTATTACCAAAGATGGTGCTTATGTAAGAGGAGCAAACTATTATGGAAATTTAAAATAGCGGTAATTAAAAGTTAAGTGCACAACTAAACAGTTCCTGTCACTTAAATTGTTAGTGTTGATTGAATAGATCTTGTAAAAGAAGGTAACGGTGCTATACTGAAAGTAGGAAAAGTAGGGTTTGAGGAGGTATAGGTGATGGGTCTTGCAAAAGTCATGTCTAAAGGTGAAGTGACCATTCCCATCAATATTCGGAAGAAATTGAACCTGAAGGAAGGGGACAAAGTAGTCTTCATCGAGAAAGACGGCTACATGTATCAGCACAAATAATATCGAAGGCGATGTTAAAGTAGAATACAGCACCCACGTTCAAAATATAGGTTGGCAAGATTTTGTGAAAAATGCCTCCATGAGTGGAACAAATGGTCAAGGTTTGCGCCTTGAAACAATCAGAATAAAATTATCTGGTACTGATGCTGACAAATATGATATTTACTACCAAGTCCATGCCCAAAATTTTGGTTTATTGGTTACTTTGGTAGCATTTTATTACATTGCAAAAAACCAGAATAAAGTGTAAAATTTAATAAAATCGTTTATAAAATGGTATAATAAACTTGTAAGTAGAACAATTTTTTACAAAAAAAACTGAATGGAGGTCTTAATGTGAAAAAAGCAAGTGTATGCCTGTTAACATCATTGCTATTTTTTTTAGTGGTTCTTTCAACTAACATTTTTGCTGAGGAAGTGAAAACGGATGCCAGCGATACAATTGGGGTGACCTATCGTACCCATATCGAGAATGAAGGATGGCGGCAAGGATGGATGGCCGATGGCTTCACGTCTGGATCAGAAGGCAAGGGTCTGCGGTTGGAAGGAATCGAAATTGAATTGACGGGAACCGTACCTGATGGTATTGAAATTCAATATCAGACCCATTTGGAAAATAACGGCTGGACCCAGGGTTGGGTTTCGGCTGGAGAATTATCCGGTTCAGTTGGGGATGGACTCCGACTGGAAGCCATTGAAATTAAACTGATTGGGAAAAATTCAGCTGACTATACGGTTAGGTATCGTACCCATATCCAAAATGATGGCTGGAAGCAAGGATGGGTAGCAGATGGGACTTTGTCTGGATCAGAAGGCAAAGGTCTACGATTGGAAGCGATTGAAATAGTCATTGAGAAAACACCCTTAAAAATTGCTTTTGACAAATACTTGGCAGTATTGGATCAAGCTAAAGAAGCAGATTATACCATAGTCACCTGGAAGGCTTATCAGAAAGTGGTTGATGCCAATATCGTCACGAAAGATGACATTGTCAATGACATTACCGTTGCCACAACAGCTATTGAAAAAGCACAAGCTGATTTGGTGAAAAAAGCAGACTTAACGATTTATAATGACGTGTTGGACAATGCCGCAGAAGCTGATTGTACGGCTGAATCCTGGAAAATTTATCAGGCGGTGGTTGCGGCCAATGTGGTTACCGGAGAAGACACCCAGGCAAAGGTGGATGCCGCGACTATTGCGATTATGAAAGCGCAGAAAAGCCTGGTAAAATTTGCGGATATGACCGAATATACGGCAGCTTTAGCGGCTGTCACAGAAGATCAGGTAAAATCTGGTTGGGCAGCCTATAAAACTGTAGTGGATGCCAATGTCGTCGCGAAAACGAATACCCAGGCAGAAGTGGATGCAGCCACAACAGCAATACTTACGGCGCAGAAAAAACTATTGCTTTATTCTGATCTGACAGCTTTTAACAAGGCAATTGAACAGTATGTGACCTATGGGGCAGACGCAGCGAATGCACCGTATACTGCAGCAACCTGGACTGTTTATGTGTCCCGTTGCGAAAACTATGGCACATTAACGGCGGGTAAATGGGTTTATGATACGATTTCCAAAGACACCGCCCAGACAACGATTGATGCTGCCGCGGCTGATCTTAATGTGTATATCGCCAATCTGGTGAAAACAGCTGATCTCACTGCGTACAATACGGCGAAAAATATTAAAATTTCAGATGGACCATATACAACTGTTTCATTTACGTCCTATACCAGTAATGTTCAGGTACAAGCCATTACCAGTATTTCGGCCGAAACCTTAAAGAGTTATTCTCAAAGCGTGGTGGATGGTTATACCAATACCTTATTAGCCTTGCAACAGGGGATATTGGTGTTAGGATCAAATCTTGCTAACTATAACACAGCTTTGGCTGCGGTTAAAGAAACAAATTACACGCCAGTTTCATGGTCTGGCTATCAGGGGATTGTCACCGCCAATGTAGTAACGGCTGACAGTACCCAGGCAGCGGTTGATGTAGCCACAGGTAAAATTGTTGAAGCCCAGAAAAACCTGGTTTACACATCGGCATATGTGATCGCCAATGCAAAGATCAATTCGACCAATTTTGTCAATAAAAAGGTTGGCGACAATGTTTTAATAATTGCTAAAGACCTGATGACCGCTGCTGGTATTGATAAAACCGACTATACTGTAACCTTTGCAAGGGTGGATGCGGGTTCTGCAGTTATTAACTCTACGACTGGAGTGATTACCGACCGGGGAACCGGGATAGCTACTTTTACATTCAATATTGCTCCTATCGATGGAGCGGCAACAGCAACCACAGCTAATGTAGAAATACAGATTAACCCATAAAGCAGTTCAAAAATAGGAAAAAAGATCAGAATTTTCTGGTCTTTTTTTGTGCGTGATTCAGTTCATTGCATGCTTCGAATTGTCGTTCAACATTTATGAGTGCCTCATCGATCAAGGAAAGTCCATCTGATTCATTTTTACTTTTTCGTCGTGATCAAAAATTTAGGTAAAGAATAATTATATCAGGTCGATAATATAAATAGAAAACTCGATTTTTCAAAAAAAAAGAGTATTATCAAAGATATTAGTCAGATTGAAATGTGACTCCCTTAGCATTGTCAAGGCGAGAAAAAAAGTGTAAAATGGTAATATTATAGCGTTTTCATGCCATAAAAATTTATGACTGACGATAGAGTAAATAATGGAGGTTAAGAAATGAAAAAAGCTACGGTTTCAATGTTGTCAACTGCCTTGCTGATGTCTGTAGTTCTACCAACTGGCGTATTTGCGGCAAATGTTGATGCGCAAATTGAGACCAATCCTGGAGTACAGTACAAAACACATATTCAGGATATTGGTTGGGAAGCAAATTGGAAAAATAATGGAGAACTTTCTGGAACGGTTAACCAGTCAAAGCGTTTGGAAGCTATGATTGTTCAGCTTACTGGTAGTTTTCCAGCGGGTGCTAATATTAAAGTGATGACCCATGTTCAAAACCGGGGAGATTTGGGACCTTTTGAAATGGGTAAAGAAGCCGGAACGGACGGCGAGGGTTTAAGAATGGAAAGTATTACACTCGCCTTAAGTAACTTGCCGGGATATCGATTGAAGTATAATGTTCAGGTGCAAAACAAGGGTTGGATCAGGAATGAAAATGATGTGGATACCTGGTTTAATGGTGGTGAGACAGCTGGTACAAAAAACGAGAGTCTCCGTCTCGAAGGTATCAAAATAAAACTGGTCGAAATAAATGAGGAGTATGAAGCCTACCAGAATGCTTTGTCAGCAGTTTCAGAATCAAACTATACGGCGGATTCCTGGGCAACTTATAAAAAAGTGGTTGATGCTAACAAAATGAGCAAGGAGAGTCCCAAGGCTGATATAATTGGAGCAACAAAAAATATTTTAGCAGCTCAAAATAATCTTGTCAGAGGTAAAAATCTAACAGATTATAAAGCGGCTTTGGCGGCTGTTAATGAAGTCGATTATACCCCGGCAACCTGGGATAAATATGAAACTGTATTAAGTGAGAATGTGGTTGATCTAACAAATACCCAGGAAGAGATTACTACAGCAACTGAAAATATTATAGAAGCGCAAAAGAGCTTGCAGAGAAAAGTAAATTTAACAAAATATAATAAAACCCTGGCGGCTGTAAGAAATGTTGATTATACAGCGAAATCATGGAGTGAATATCAAAATTTATTGACCTCGACAACTGTATCTGAAGATAAAACTCAAACAGAAGTTGATGCAGCCACTAAAAAAATAGACGAAGCCCAGAAAAAAATGGTTCGTAAATTTGATTTCAGTGCCTATGATGCTTTATTAGCTGCTGCTAAGGAAGACGATTATGTTAAATCTTCATGGACAGCTTATCAAAAAATTGTAAGTGCTAACAAGGTTAGTGAAGATGGAAATCAAACGGACGTTGAAGAAGCCATTAAAAAAATTGAAGCAGCGCAGAAAAAATTGGTCAAAAAAGCTGATTTAACCTACTACAATGCAGCAATTGAAGGGGTTAATAAGGACGATTACACCACCGCATCCTGGTCTGTTTATCAGAAGGTTGTCCAAGCTAATGTGGTAACCCAAACCAGCAAGGCAGAAGTGGTTGAAGATGCAACCGAGAAAATTTTAGAAGCGCAGCAAAGTCTGGTCGGGGTTGGTATCATGGACAACTACAAAAAGGCTTTGGCGAACAATAAAGTTTTAGGAAAACCGATGATCAGAACCGATTATACAACAACATCTTGGGCGGCTTATCAGCAGATTGTGGATGCAAATGTGGTTATCCCAGTGGACGGTCAGCCGGCCATTGATGCGGCAACCGATAAAATTGAGGCGGCTCAGAAGAAACTTGTTATAGCTGGGGATTTAAAACATTATGAAGATGTGTTGGATGACGTCTCAGTTGGTGAATATACTTCGGTATCCTGGGCGGCTTACCAAAATGTTGTCAAAGCGAATACCATGACTAATGATAAAAGTCAGTCGGTTATTGATGCGGCGACTGAGAAAATCAAAGATGCCCAGAAGCAATTTTTGGTAAAAAAAGGAAAACTTGATCTTCCCGGTGGTTATAGACCAACATTGGCGCTAACGCCAAAAGAAAACTACACACCGGCAAGCTGGGCAATCTATCAAAGAGTGCTGGATGCCAATGCGATGACAACGGATAAATCACAGATCCAGATTGATGCAGCGGTGGAAAACATAAAACTGGCTCAGGAGAAATTGGATCCAAGAGCGACAGCGACAGAGCTGGCGGATGCACTAAAGGTACTGGATAATGTAAAAGAGGACGAAAAAACGGTTGCCTCCTGGACAATCTATAAAAAAGTACTAGCGGCAAATCAACTGACTAAAGAAAAATCCAGGGATGAACTGGATAAGGCAGTTGTCAATATAAAAATCGCGCAAGGTGATTTGGTGCCAAAGGGTGATACGACAGAATATAATGTGGTGTTTAACCTTTATAATGGCAAACAAAATGATTATAAGACGGGAGCATGGGGTGATTATCAGAAAGTTCTCAGTGCAAATATTGTGACAACTGAGAATAAAAAAGCTGAAATAGATACCGCAGTTGCGCGAATTAAACAAGCACAAGTAACATTGTTGATGAATCCTGCGGCGACGATGACCTATTATAATGAGGTGCTGGATTATTATCAGGGAAAAGAAACAAAAGGAAAGCAATCTGATTTTACAGCAGACTCATGGAAGACTTACCTGGGAGTTATTACTAAGAATTTAAGAACCAAAGATAATACTCAGGAAGATGTTGATATTGCAACCGTAAATATTGAGAAGGCTCAGGGAAGTCTTGTCTACTCAACAGATATTACTGCTTTTAAAGATTCAATTAAACTTTATCAGGAGGATATCCAATTAAGTGGTTCCATTGCAAAACTGGCTACGACCGAGAGCTGGAAAGAATACGCAGATTGGGTCACTCACTATGCTGACTTTGATCTTGTATCAGGTGATTGGATACCCAAGGCTATCACTGCGGCAAGTGATCAAAAATCGGTTGATGATGCAACCTTGGTTATCAATAAAGCAAAGAGTAAGCTAGTTTCAAGCAAACCAGAATTAGAAGCAAGTTTTGTGGAATATGACAAAGCAATTAAACTTGAAGAAGGAACTGTAGAAACAAGTTATACCGTTTTGTCCTACGCGTCTTATAATGCTGAACGGAACTACGCTTATAATCAGTTCCCGGTGCGTATCAAAGCAACTAAAGAACTGGTTGATGCGGCAACAAACCGGATCAATACAATTAAATCTGCATTACTGAAAAGAGCAACAGCAAATGATACCGAAACGTCAGCCTTTAATGCAGAAATCCAAAATTATAAAGCGCTAGAACCAAAACTTGTGAATTATACGGAGGCTTCATGGACGCTCTATAAAAATAAATACATTGATTTTTACGATAGACCGACGACAAAATTAAAGCTTGAAAATAATACCAAGGAAGAATATCAGGCTGCAGCAGACAGTCTAAAAGTTCTAAGAGAAGGATTAGTACCAACTGAGGAGTTCAAAAAAACAGCAGAATATGCAAGCCAATCAATTACAAAAGCCAAACTGGAAGCTTTGGACGGTGGCGTTAAGAATGGTACAAATTTAGTCGTTCAAGCTCAAAAGTTACTTACGGAAGTACACACGGATGCTTTTACAGTTGCTATTGTCGCCGTACCAACTGCACCCACACCCGCTAATGTTGGGATTGACGGAGATGGAAATGTTATCGCGAATAGTGGCAAAGCTGCTACAATAACATTAAAAGTTATGAGTGCGACAAATTCAGATAATAATTATCTAGTGACAATAACTGGGATTCCAGTTATTGCTCCTTAAAAATTAAAATTATATACGCGGAACATTCAAAAAATAGTTATGATAAAGAAGACTGTTTTGCAAAATTATGTATAGAGTAAAAAAAGACAGATTTGAAGGTTATTAAACTTCAAATCTGTCTTTTTATATTGCCGATTATAACACCCCATTCACCACAGCTTCCATCCCCGCCAAATCAAAACCGGTCTCACAATAAACCGAATAGACAAAGGCGCCCTGGGTCCAGGTGGCCAGGCCCATGCCGTCGGGGTTGGTTTGGTAAAGGACTGGAGCTCCGGATGCGTTAGCTTTGGTTTCGCCGCTCTGAAAATCAGTATAAACACCGGCGACGTTGTCGATAATTGCGTCACCTTTGCGCACGGTGTAGCTGACACTGTTGAGGGTAAAGTCAGCCTGGGCCAGATTATCAGAGATGGTGAAGTATTTCACATCAGTGATGCCGGTGGGCAGGGTTTCAAAGGTAAAGCCGATGGCATCTTTGATGGCGACGGTTGATGCCTGTTCCACCATTGGGTTGGGGAGTTCGGTTTTGCTATCGGTTGAGGTTTCGGCTGGCTTATCAGCCGGTTTTTCAGCAGCAGGGGTACAGCCGCTAAAACCGAGGGCGGTGAGAGAAACAAGAATCAAGGTAACCAATAGGAGTTTTTTTGATTTCATAAGGGACCTCTCTTTATTTTATTTTTTTAAACAGACGTTGGCGGGCGCGCGGTAGTTGTCAAGATAGTTGGCAGTTTTAATTGAAATAAATTTAGACAGTAACCGTTTATAAATCATGCTTCTTCCAGTGAATCCAGCATCAGGAATTCTGAGCGTTCAGGATTCAACCACACAACATCTGGCAGAGACCAATCTCTGATATTACGAGTCCATCGATTGGGATTTTTATCCTTTGCGGCCTGGTAGACAGCGATCCGATTGGCAAAAATTTGTTCACTTATCCCACTGTGTCGTTGTACCGGAGTAAGCTGGTTCAATCCGCTATGACGATGTTCGTAATTATAAAAACGGGTGAAGTTGAGCACCCATTCCCGAGCTTTATCAATATCCGAAAAGCCTTTATAGGGATAATCTGGCCGATATTTGACGGTTCTGAAGATGGATTCGGCATAGGCATTATCATTACTTACCCGTGGTCTGCTTCTTGATGTGGCAACACCCAATTTATACAGGGTTTCCAGTAAAGCCGCGCCTTTCATCGGACTGCCGTTATCGGAATGTAAAATAAGTGGTTGGGTTCGGTTTAGACATCCTTCGGATAAAACGGCTTTTTTAACCAGAATACTGGCATTTTCAGCCGATTCTTCCAGCCATATTTCCCAGCCGACGATCTTTCGGCTGTACAGATCGAGGATGAGATAGAGATAATAATAAAAACCTTTTATTCCGCTTGGCAACCACGTAATGTCCCACATCCAGACCTGATTGGGACCGGTTGCTTTATGGGTAGAAATGGGTCGCGTCTGGGGTTTGGAAGTTCTGCCCCGATGGTGCTGCATATTTTCTTCTCTCAATACCCGATAAAAGGTGGATTCCGAGGCCAGATACCGTCCCTCCTCATCAGCCAGTCGGGGCACAATCTGGCTGGGCGGCAAGCTTTTATAGGTATCGGAGGTGACGATTTCAAGAATCTCAAGCTGCTCCTCACGGGACAGTTTGTTGGCCGGTACAGGTCGTTTGGCTAAAGGACGCTGATCTTCCATCGGTGTTTGGGGATTTTTCCAGCGTGTGTAGGTTCGTTCACTGATATTCAGTTCCTGGCAGGCTCTTGACTGTCTGGCACCATTTTGAATGGCTTCATCGATAAAGGAAACGGCTAAGTTGCGGTCGGAGAGAGTGATCAGTCTTCCTCGTGATCCCCCCAAGCCGCTTGGACCTTTTTTCTGAGCACCAATAGAGCCGCTGTTTCAGCAAGTGCTGCCTCTTTACGACGTAATTCTTTGTTTAATTGTTTGACTTCCTTTTCCTTCTCCTTCAAATTTTTCTGAAGGGATTTGGATTGTTCGGCAACTCCGCCATTGGCATTGATGCAGAAATCTTTCCAGGCTTCAACTTGCTCGACATACAGGCCTTTTTCCCGACAATATGTCGCCAGTTCAGCGTGGTTCATTGTTACGGTTTCAAGAACGATTAGAAATTTATCTTCACTTGTCCAGCGTTCCGATGATGACTCACCGGCTGGTGCCGCAATACCTGCTGATTTTGCAGCGCGTTTCCAGGCATAAAGGGTGTGTTCTGAAACCCCGGTTTCAGCTGCAAGCTGGTTAACTGATTTATTAGTTGGCGGCATCATCTGTTTGATTATGTTGTCTTTGAATTCCTTACTGTATCGTGTCATCAGGTGGCTCCTTCATCTTTGTTAATTACTATAATAAAGTATTTTTCTCTACCTGACAACTATCCTAAAATAGGGGGCGCGTGTGACATAGGGACTTTACATGGGGACGTTTCGTTTGTCATAGATTACAGTTTATATCGGGCAGTTGGTATCCCGAGCTACGTGGGTAAACTGACTCTTGCCGCTGGCATAATCAGCCACACATTGGCCGTGACCCAGCAGCTTGAATTTGTAACTAAGCAGGCCGTCCAGCCCGACCGGGCCCCGGGCGTGGAGCTTACTGGTGCTGATCCCCACTTCCGCGCCGAAGCCGAAGCGGAAGCCGTCACTGAAACGGGTGGAGCAGTTCCAGAACACACCGGCCGAATCCACCAGGGTCATAAAGGTTTGGGCAGTGGGTTCGGTAGTAGTCAGGATCACATCAGTATGTCCGGAGCCGTAGGTATTGATGTGGGTAATGGCGGCATCCAGATCCGGAACAATTTTAATGGACAAGATGTAATCCAGATATTCGGTTTTCCAGTCAATCTCAGTGGCCGCTTCCACAGCGATGATGGCCTGGGTGGCGGCATCGCCTTTAATATGAACATTTTTGGCATCCAGCGCTTTTTTGAGCGTAGGCAGCAGGGCGGCAGCGATTTTTTCGTTGACCAGAAGGGTTTCTAAGGTATTGCAGGCAGCCACGTATTGGGTTTTGGAATCGACAATGATATCGACAGCTTGCTTAAGATCGGCGTCTTGATGGACGTAAACATGGCAGATGCCATCGGCGTGACCCATTACTGGGATGTTGGAGTTGTTCATGATGTATTGAACAAAGCTGTTGGAGCCCCGGGGAATAATCAGGTCAATGTACTGATCCAGGGACAGCATAGCGGTGACGTCTTCCCGAGTTTCCAGATTCTGGATCCAATCTTTGGGTAGACCGACTGAGGCGGTGGCCTCATTGATGATTTGGGCAAGGATGCGGTTGGTTTCCAGGGCTTCTCGGCCGCCTTTTAAGAGCACGGCGTTACCGCTTTTGAGGCAGAGGGTGGAAATCTGCACAAAGGCATCGGGACGGGATTCAAAAATAACTCCGATGACCCCGATCGGGCAGGTGACCTTGTAGAGATCCAGACCTTCATCCAGCTGGGTTGACAGTTTGGTGGCCCCGAGAGGATCGGAGAGTTCGATGAGACTGTAAATACCCTGGATCACGTCGCTGATTTTATCAGCGTCGAAGGTCAGACGCTTGAGCAGTGGGGCTCCCAGGTTTTCCTCCTGCGAGCGTTTCATGTCTGCCTGATTGGCGGTGGCGATGGCTTCTGTGTTCGTTTCCAGAGCTTTAGCGATGGCCAGCAGGCCGGCGTTTCGTTTCTGGCCGTCGGTGGCAGCTAATAAGATCCCGGCATCCCGGGCAATTTTCCCTCGTTGTTCCATTTGCATTGGCGTTTCCTCCTTTAATTTGGCTTGGGTTCTGCATGACATAGGGACGTTTCGTTTGTCATGTCAATTTGTGGATTTTTAAAATAAAGCGCCCGTTCGCAGCGCTATTTTGCTAATAAATTATCTCTGATCTTCTTAAAATCTTTCTCTCGCAAATCGGTCTTTTCCATTAAATAGGTTTCCACATTTCCGAAATTGCTGTTGACGTAATCCATGGAAATTTTTAACCAGTCGGGTTTGACACCGTAAAATTCCCAGAGATGGTAATTTTCGATCCCCAGTTCTTCGGACATGATATTGCCCAGGAGGTTATAACTCTCGTCAAAGGTCAGGTTGGTCAGGGTGTAATCGGATAGGATGACGTCTTCTTTAACACCTAAAATACTTAAAATCAGATAGGTCATAAAACCGGTCCGGTCTTTACCGTTGGTGCAGTGGTAAAGAATAGGGTACTCAGACGATTCGGTCAGATATTTCAGAACTTCCGCAAAGCACTGGGCCCGGTCTTCAGTCTGGATCTTATAGATATGGCGCATGAACTCATCGACCACCCCGGGTTTGGTGAAATCCTTGTGGTCCAGTCCCATATCGGCACTGGAAAATATCGGGATTAGATGATATTGGGCGGTTTTAGGCAGACGGTCGGCCTGCCGTTCGGATTTTGATTTATTTCTAAAGTCAAAGACATGTTTAAGTCGCAGGGCCGCAAAATAGGCGACGTCTTTATCAGACAGGTGGGCCAGTTCTTCACTGCGGATGACTTTCCGCCATTTTATTTTTCGGCCGTCCATTCCGGTATAGCCGCCGATGTCACGGATATTGATGGAGTTTTCCAGTTGGATCAGCCGTTTGCCTAACTGGGTTTCTTCACAGAAGATGAGATTGCTTTCATCTTTGAAATTATATAGGATGCGACCGTTTGGTGCGATCAGTCCTGGATAGGTTAGTTTTTCGTGAGCGGATTTTGCAGCTGGATGAACCTCCGCCTTTATGGTTTCGATCAGGTTCTCAGGATTGATCGGTTCTGGGGCAGATTGTTTTTGCGTCTCTGAATTTTCTGACCTGATCGCTTTGAATTGAATCTCGTTATCAGGAGATATGGGTATCGATGGCGTTTTGGTAAGGGGGTTCTTATGTATCAGTTTTCGGACTAGAAAATAGGCCGGGATGAGTGAAGCAGCTCCGGCGATGATGGCAATGGTGGTTGCTTTTTTCATTGATGATTTCCTTTCTATGACTTCGTTTAGTTACTAGTTATATGTTATGATTATAGCATAAACTTAAGAAAAAAAGTCTTTAAAAATCGAGGAGTAAAATAATGAATACGATAAAAGTTGATGGTGCAGCAGGACTGGGAATTTATTGCCATATTCCCTTTTGTTTGAAAAAATGTGCCTATTGTGATTTTTCTTCTTTTTCCTGTCAGAGTGAGGAAGGGATCCAAGATTACTTTGAAGCGCTGCATAAAGAAATTAGAAATTTCGTCAGAGACAATAAAAATTCAGTTTTGCCTGCGGTGGACACCATCTATTTTGGTGGGGGAACGCCCTCGTCAGTTGATGCCAGGCAGATTGAAACAACCCTGGCTATATTAAAGGAAGTCTTTGTGATTAAAGATGACGCCGAGATCACCATCGAAATCAATCCGGGAACGCTGACGGTGGACAAGGCCAGTCGCTATCATAAGGCAGGGATCAACCGGGCCAGTGTAGGGCTTCAGGCCTGGCAGGATTTTCTACTGAAGATCCTCGGTCGGGTTCACAGCCAGGCGGATTTCATCAAAACGATGGAAATCCTAAAAAACACCGGATTTGAGAACTTCAGTGTCGATGTGATGGTCGGTTTGCCGGGACAAAAGCTTGATGATGTCATGGAGACCTTGAGGGCGCTGATGACATTTTCGCCCACTCACCTGTCCAGCTACAGCCTGATTCTGGAGCCGGATACGCCCATGGCAAAGTGGGTCGAGGCGGGGCAGCTGGATCTGCCCGATGATGACGAAGAAAGGGAAATGCATTGGGCGGTGGATGGTTTTCTGAAAGAACAGGGATATGAACATTATGAAATTTCCAGCTATTGCCGGCCTGGGTACGAAAGCCGACATAATGTTAAATATTGGGAACTGGTACCTTATCTGGGTTTTGGTCTGGGTGCCCATGGCTTTTATGGTGGCCGTCGCTACGGAAACGTCAGTGAACTAAACCAGTATTGTGAGTTGTTGCAGACTGGAAAATCTCCGGGGTTTTTTGAACCGGTGATGGAAATCCGGGAAATGATGAGCGAATGGATGTTTTTAGGGTTACGCAAGCTGGGCGGGATTCGGGATGATGATTTTCAGGGCCGTTTTGGCCAGAGTTTTTTTGACCAGTATGATAATGTCATCAATCCTCTGATTGCCGAGGGCTTGTTGGAATGGAATGGGTCAGTTTTAAAATTGACAGCTCGAGGACAGGACTTTGGGAACCGTGTCTTTATGGCTTTTGTGTAGATGAAATCAGGTCAAAAAAATATCTTAAGAAAACTTTAAAAGGTGAGTAAGCTATTATAGAAACTAGTTGACAAAGTAGGGGCAGGGTGTTATATTTAACTCAGATGTTAGCACTCGATTATTGTGAGTGCTAATAACGAGGTGAATCATGGAACTTAACATACGTAAAAAGAAAATACTGGAAGTGATCATCCGTGATTATATCAATACGGCCGAGCCGGTTGGTTCGCGAACCCTTTCTAAACGATGTAACCTGGGCATCAGCCCGGCGACCATCCGAAATGAAATGGCGGATCTTGAAGAATTAGGTTTTTTGGTTCAACCGCATACCTCATCGGGACGGATTCCAACCCAACAGGCTTATCGCTATTATGTGGATGAAATCATGGAGATCCAAAAACTTGAGAAAATGATCCGGACAGACATTCATCGGGGTTTTTTGGATCACAATACCGAACTGGGGCCGACGATGTCACATACCGCCCAGGTACTATCACAGTTAACCAACTACACAGCAGTGGTTTTGGCACCTCGAGTTACAAATTTTAACTGTAAGCATGTTCAGATTGTTTCTTTAATTAAAAACAGGGTACTTATGGTAGTAGTGACTCAAGAGGGGATGGCCAAAAATATTGAGGTAACCCTTTCTCAGGAGGTTGACACCATGCTGGCGCTGAAACTTTCCAATGTGATCAATGGATTCCTGAAAAACACCATTCTCAGTGAAATGAGTTCGGATCTGATTGATCAGATTCAGGAATTGTCACCGGCGGAAAGTAAGTTGATCCATGAAATTATCCCCCATCTTAAAAAAGCGTTAATGGAGGATGCCTCGGAAGTTCACTCCACTGGTTTAACCAACTTATTTAATTATCCGGAATTCAGTGATGTGAACAAAATTAAGCAACTGATCAATATTGTTCAGGAAAAGCAGGTGTTATCAGAAATGATGACATCCAAGGATGGGAACCAGGTCATTCGGATCAAAATAGGAAGCGAAAATGATAATGAAAATCTTAAGGATTTCAGCATTATTACTTCCACCTATGAACTGGATGGGGAAATGATGGGTGCCTTCGGAGTCATCGGGCCGACCCGGATGAACTACGATAATGTGTCATCGGTTCTCAATTATATCCGCAATGAGTTAAATTTACATATCTCAAATTTATTAATGAAATAGGTGATTAAATGATAAAAGAAGAGGAAATCAAAACAGAAACTGTTGCAGAAAATGATGAAGCACTTTTAGAAGAAGCGGTAAGCGACGAGGAATCAACTGATGAAATTGTCGAAGAAGTATCTCCGGATGAAGTTTTAAAGGAGATTGTAAAGGAGGATGAGGCCATATTGAATCGCCTGGTTCGACTTCAGGCTGATTTTGAGAATTTCAAAAAGCGAAGTCAAAAAGAAAAAACAGAAATGTTTCAGTTTGCATCAGAGAATTTTGCCACCAAGCTGTTGCCAGTAATGGACAACCTGGAACGGGCTGAAGCAGCCTTAACGGATGCCAGTGAAGAAGCTAAGGGCTATCTGGATGGACTGGAAATGGTTTTTAAACAGTTAAAGGATGTGCTCAAAGAAGAAGGTCTCGAAGAAATTGTCTGCGAAGGTCCCTTTGATCCGAATCTCCACCACGGGGTTGCTGTGGGTGAGGATGACGAAAAGGAAGACCAGGATATTATTGATGTTTTCCAAAAAGGCTACAAATTCAAGGGCAAGGTCATCCGGCCGGCCATGGTCAAGGTTTGCAGTAAATAAAAAGCACACATACAAGTTATAAATAGTCTAAAATTGAAAATTCAGTTGGTAAACCAACAGAAAAATTTTCATTTTAATAAAATAGTAAACATTTCAGGAGGAAATAGATATGAGTAAAGAAAAAATTATCGGGATTGACTTAGGAACCACAAACTCTTGTGTAGCCGTTTTAGAAGGCGGAGAAGCCGTTGTTATCCCTAACGCAGAAGGAAACAGAACCACACCATCAGTTGTTGCGTTTGCTAAAGATGGCGAACGTCTGGTTGGACAGGTTGCCAAACGACAGGCTGTAACCAATCCGGACCGTACCATTTCTTCAATCAAACGAGATATGGGAACTGACCGAAAAGTAACAATTGATGATAAAAGTTATACACCTCAGGAAATTTCAGCGATGATTTTACAAAAACTGAAAGCCGATGCCGAAGCTTATTTGGGCGAAACCGTCAACAAAGCGGTTATTACCGTACCAGCCTACTTTAGTGATGCCCAAAGACAGGCTACTAAAGATGCCGGCCGGATTGCCGGTCTGGAAGTTTTAAGAATTATCAACGAACCAACTGCAGCTGCCTTAGCTTATGGTTTAGATAAAGATGCCAATGACAAAATCATGGTTTATGACCTTGGGGGCGGAACCTTTGATGTATCCATTTTGGAACTTGGCGATGGCGTTTTCGAGGTTAAGTCAACCAATGGGAACAACCACCTGGGTGGTGATGACTTTGACCAGAAAATCATCGATTGGATGGCCGCAGAGTTTAAGAAAACGCACGGACTTGATCTTAAAAACGATAAAATGGCGCTTCAGAGACTTAAAGAAGCTGCTGAAAAAGCAAAAATTGAATTATCAACAGTTATGAAATCAGACATTAATCTGCCATTTATCACGGCTACGGCAGAGGGTCCACAGCATTTGGAATTATCACTGACTCGGGCTAAATTTGATGAATTAACTTCAGATCTGGTCAAGAGCACTATTGGACCAGTTGAAAAAGCGATGAAGGATGCCGGTCTTTCCAAAAATGAATTGGATAAGGTTATCCTGGTTGGTGGTTCCACCCGAACCCCAGCAGTACAGGATGCGGTTAAAAACATCACTGGCGAAGATGCTTATAAAGGCATTAACCCAGATGAGTGTGTTGCCATTGGTGCCGCTATTCAGGCTGGTGTATTAGCTGGAGAAGTCCATGATGTATTACTTCTTGATGTAACCCCATTATCGCTGGGGATTGAAACATTAGGCGGTGTATTCACCCGATTGATCGATCGTAACACCACGATCCCAACCAAAAAAAGCCAGACATTCTCGACTGCGGCTGATAATCAAACTGCTGTTGACATCCATGTTTTACAGGGTGAACGAGAAATGTCCAAGGATAACAAAACATTGGGTCGTTTCCAGTTAACCGGTATTCCATCAGCTCGTCGTGGGATTCCCCAAATCGAAGTAACCTTTGATATTGATGCCAATGGGATTGTTAACGTATCTGCCAAAGATATCGGAACTGGAAAATCTCAAAATGTTGTGATCAAATCTACCACCAACATGAGTGATGATGAGATTGATAAAGCAGTAAAAGAAGCGGAACAACACGCAGAAGAAGATAAGCGAGTAAAAGCTTTAATTGAAGCCAAGAACGTTGCGGATTCGACCATTTACCAAACCGAACAGTCTTTAAAAGAAATGGAAGGCAAAGTTTCGGACGAGGATAAAGCCAAGGTTGAAGCAGCCATGGCTAACCTCCGAACAGTCAGTGAAGGCGAAGATGTTGAAGCCATTACCAAGGCGACTGAAGAACTGAATGAAGCTTTCTATCCATTGGCTCAGAAAATGTATGAAGAAGCAGCTGCCCAACAGGCACCTGACGAGCAAGAAGCTGGTGATCAGGGCAATGATGACGATGACGTTGTGGATGCTGAATATGAGGAAGTAAAAGAGTAAGATTTGCCTGTAACCGGCAAAAACCAGTGGCAGCCAAGGCTGCCACTCTTTTTCGTGGAGGCAACGAGCCAATCGCAAGCTCGCTTGCAGTTGGCTCATTATCTCCACGAAAAAAGGCTTTAACTCTTCTTCTCAAAAAGGTATAATAAGTAGTTGTTTAGTTGGTGTTTAGGATTCAAAAGAGGTGAGATAGATTTATGAGTGAAAAAAGAGATTACTATGAGGTGCTGGGGGTCGGTAAAGATTCCAGTCCAGATGAAATAAAAAAAGCGTATCGAAAAAAGGCCATGGAATTCCATCCGGATAAAAATCCGGGGGATAGTGCGGCTGAAGAAAAATTCAAGGAAGCCAATGAAGCCTATGAAATTTTAAGTGATGATGATAAAAAAGCCCGCTATGATCAATATGGTCATGCCGGGGTTGACCCCAATGCCGGTGGTTACGGTGGTGGCAGTTACGGCGGCGGTGGCTTTGGCGGATTTGAAGATATCTTTGGCGATATTTTCAGCGCTTTTGGCGGCGGTGGCGGATTTAGCGGCGGTCGGGGTGGCCGACGTTCCAACCGTGGCTCGGATATGAAGATCAGTATCAATCTGTCCTTCCACGAAGCTGTTTTCGGCGTGGAAAAGAAAATTAAGATCAAACGCAACGAAGAGTGCGGTAGCTGTGGCGGCACTGGTGCCGAAAAAGGATCTACTTCAAAAACATGTGATCAATGCGGCGGCTCTGGTCAAGTTTATGTCCGGCAGCAGACACCGTTTGGAACGGTTCAACAGGTTCACACCTGTGACAAGTGCCATGGTGAAGGCAAAATCATTGATAAACCTTGTCACACCTGTCATGGCTCCGGACTTGAATCCAAGGAACGAACCATCAATATCAAAATTCCAGCTGGCGTCTATGACGGCTCAATTTTACCATTAAGAGGTCAGGGCAATGCCGGACCAAACCATGGCAGTACCGGGGATTTACTGGTTTATATCAGCGTTCGGGAAGATCCGTTATTTAAACGCAGCGACGACGATGTTTACTATGAACTGCCCATCACCTATGCCCAGGCAGCTCTGGGTGACAGCATTGTGGTGCCCACCATTGACAGCAAGATCAAGCTGAAGATTCCGGAAGGAACTCAAAACGGCAAGGTTTTCCGATTAAAAGGAAAAGGGATACCGAATGTCAACGGCCGCGGCCGGGGCGATCAATTTATCACCGTCAAGGTGGAAGTGCCCCGCAAGCTTAACCGCGAACAGCGCCAGGCCTTGAATGAATATGCCAAGTTGGCTGGTGATGAGGCTCATCCTGAAGGGAAGCGTTTCTGGTCTCGGGTAGAGGCTGAGGAAAAAGAAAGTCATCCTAAAAAAGACGCCTGATCATTTTTAGGTTAGTATTTATTTAAAGTCTTAAATGCCGGAGAAATCCGGCATTTTTTTGTTGACAAAGAAATGCGTGAAGCATATAATGAACTTACTAAAACATATCGAAATGATATGAATTAAAAGAAAAATGATAAAAAATAAAAATTACAGAATAAAGTGAGGTAGGAAGATGTCTAAAATAGCAAAAAGTCTAACTGATTTGATTGGAAATACTCCTCTGTTGGAATTATCGAACTATGAAAAAAGCCTGGCTCTGGAAGCAAAAGTTGTTGCTAAGCTGGAATACTTTAATCCCTTATCATCAGTGAAGGATCGCGTCGGGTTTGCCATGATTGAAGCGGGCGAAAAAGCCGGGCTGATTAAAGAAGGGACCGTGATTATTGAACCAACCAGCGGAAACACCGGGGTTGGTTTGGCATTTGTGGCGGCGGCAAAGGGTTACCGCATCATTTTAACGATGCCGGAAACCATGAGTATGGAACGTCGTAATCTGCTCTCGGCCCTGGGAGCAGAGCTAGTGCTGACACCGGGGGCAACGGGAATGAAGGGCGCCATTGCCAAAGCTAGTGAATTGGCCGAAACCACACCCAACGCTTTTATTCCCCAGCAGTTTGAAAATCCCGCCAATCCGGAAATTCACCGTCAAACGACAGCCCTTGAAATCTGGAATGATACCGACGGTGAAGTGGATATTTTTGTTGCTGGCATTGGTACCGGCGGCACCATCACCGGGGTGGGCGAAGTGCTCAAAGAAAAGAAACCCGGAGTCCAGATTGTGGCAGTGGAACCGCAGGCTTCGCCAGTGCTTTCTGGCGGCAGTCCGGGACCTCATAAGATTCAGGGGATTGGGGCCGGTTTTGTGCCCGGAGTTTTAAATACGGCTATTTATGATGAAATTATTACCGTCAGCAATGACAACGCCTTTAAGACATCAAAAGACGTTGCCCAAAAAGAAGGCTTGTTGGTGGGGATCTCGTCTGGAGCGGCGTTGTATGCCGCCACTGAACTGGCAAAACGCCCTGAAAACAAAGGAAAGACCATTGTGGTATTGTTGCCGGATACCGGCGAACGCTACCTGTCAACGGGGTTATATTCATCATGAAAATATCAACAAAGGGGCGATATGCCCTGCGTCTGATGCTGGACCTGGCGATTAACAATACCGGGGAATATATTCCGATCAAACGGATTGCTGAGCGTCAGGAGATTTCGGAAAAATATCTGGAGCAGATCATCACCCAGATTTCGAGAGCTGGCTTTGTGCGAAGTGTTCGGGGTTCTCAAGGGGGCTACCAGCTGGCGAATCCGCCGGAAGAATATACGGTTGGGATGATTTTAAGGTTGATGGAAGGGGAATTGTCCCCGGTAGCCTGTTTGGATGAACCCGGCAGCTGTGATCGGGCGGATCGCTGTGTTACCGTTGATGTCTGGCGGCAGATTAAAGATGCGGTTGAAAATGTGGTGGATAATATCACCCTGGCTGACCTGGTCAAGTCCTACAATGAAAAGGGAACCTGTGAGTATTTTATTTAATATTGCAGATTAAGATACAAAAAAAGACCAAAGGTCTCACGAGTGTGAAACCTTTGGTCTTTTTGTTGTTAATGATTATTAACCAAGTTTTTCAGTAACTGGGTATAGTCGGTTATATGGGCATAGTTGCGGTGGTTGAGCAATAACTCTTTGGAAATATCCATGCCCAGAAGCGAGGGAACCAGTCGGTTTGATTCGGGAAGCCGGAGGAGGTCGTAACAGATTCCCCGGTTGGCCAGCCGGGACATCACATTGACCCCGGTATAGGAGAGAGCATTTTGGAGCTGATCGATGAGATAGGCTTCGACATCGAGGGTTTTTAAGCTGTAGCTTTCGTCGCGATGGGCCTCCACCAACTGGTGGAATTCTTTTTGAAAGGTAGTATACAATTCTGTGATGGTATCCAGCAGGTAGGTCTGGAAATCAGCTTTTTCGGCAGTGGTTCGGGACTCATCGCCAAACCAGGAAATGTAGTTCAGGGTCAGGCTGGCGGTCAGACGGCCGAAGTCCTGGGCCAGCGGGCCGAAACCGGCAAATTCGCCATCAATAATGCGTACGTCGGCGGCGCTGATCATGATGTTGGAACTATGAAGATCGGTATGGATCAGACATTCCTTGTCGTTCATGAATTTGTTTTCCAGACGTTTGAATTCGGCCTTAATCTGGGGGTTGTCCACCAGTTCTGCTCTTTTTTCGTCGGTACCGGGAACCATCTCCCGTTCCCGGGAAACACCGATATTCTCGTGGAAAAGGAAGGGCACCAGGGCGGTATATTCGGGGTTGACAAAAAAACGTTCAACTTCGGACTTTTTATAATTGGTGAGATGCAGGTTGGATGAGAAAAAAAGATTGCGGGCAAAAAAAGCGCCGATCTTATCAGTGAAATGATTATGTTTAACCATCCGGCAGAGCTCAAACCTAAGCAGGCTCAAATCCATTAAATCTTCCATGACGATGATGCGGTTGGGTTCGTCAAAAAGATAAATTTCGGGACTGATGCCGGGATAAACCGAGTTCCAGAAAATGAGGGTGGCTATCTCGGAACGCATCCGGCCCAAGTCCAGAGTCCAGCCGGCATCGGTTTCATCTTCGATGGTATTGTTTTTTTTGTCTTCGATCCGAAACCGGGGCATGGAGAGCATCTGTTTCATGATCACAGATTTTCCGGATTGGTCATAAACGTGATAGATTAAATTAACAAAGCCCTCGATGCTTTCCTTAACGGCGTGTAAATCCACCACGGTCAGGTTGGCGTCAGTGGAAAAGATTTCCTTTTCTTTAAGGTAGTCGGCAACGCCTGCCACTGTTAAATTGCCATAGCTGTCATAGGTCATTTTTTCACTTCCTTAATTGATAGACTCAAAAATTCACTTATTGCGGTGGGGTTCCATATAATGATGGATGGCGGCTTCCAGTTCATGGATACCTTCGCCGTTGTATGAGCTGACGACATAGATGTGCTTGGGGTTGATGCCGGCATAGATCAGCAGATTCCGACTTCGCTTAATATTGCATTCGGGCAGATCGGTTTTGGTGATCACGCCAATGGAGGGAATGTTGTAGGTATGGATAAAATTCGGCGGGAAGGCGTTTTGGGAGTCCATACAAGAACAGACCAGAATCACCAGCCCGGCATCCATGGTAATATTGATGGCCTGACGTGAAAAAAAAGGGAGCTCAATAAATTCTCCCGGAGTGTCAATAAAATCGTCATAGTAACTGACCATCTGCGTTTTGGAATATTTAAGTTCTTCTTCATTCAGCCGCTGCATCAGGGTGGTTTTTCCGCTGCCGATTTTGCCGATTAACGCCACCCGTTTTCGATTATTTGCCATAGATTAAGAGTAGGTTATTTTAGGGATGTCGAATCCTAAAATGTGGTTAAGGGTATTGAGGATTTCAGTCGTGGCAGCTTTCACATCAGAGACCCGACCGGTGATCACCAGGGAGCCGCTGAAACGGTCGAGAAAGCCGATTTCTACTGGAGCAGCCTTGGTAGCGGCGTCAGCGGCGATAATGGCAGCTTCGCTGGGGGTAATGGTTAAAATGCCAATGGCATCAGCGGCTTCGTCGTCCAGGCCCAGTTTAATATAAATATCATTTTTGGGTTTGGCAATAATATGGGCCAGGGTTACCTGCTTGCCGGGAACATATTCTTGGATCGAGCGGTTCTTCTTTTCAGTTTCCATCGTGTCACCTTTTCTATGTGTATTTTGATGTTAATTAAATTTATTATAGCATTAATCTGGAACCCGTTACATCCATTAACGATATTTTACAGAAAGCCGGCAAAAAATTTCTGTATCGATAATTACTCGAAAAATCTATTTCTTTTATAAGCAAGATGAGTTATAATGATCAATTGTTAAACACGCGGAAAAAGTGGTATAATACCACAACGATTAAAGTGGAGGTAAGGGAATGCTTTGGAAAGAAGTTCAAATCACAACAACATTGGAAGCTGAGGACGCGGTGGTCAATGCTTTTTATGATGCCGGGGCGGATGGCGTGGCCATTCAGACATTGCAGGATGCACTTTTAATTCAACAAGATCCCAAGGTTAATTTTGTGGATGAATCACTTCTGGAATTAGATCCCAATGTTTCGATTGTCCGGGGATATTTCAGTGAAGTGGAAGATACGGAAGAAGCGGTGCATAAACTGATTACTTCAGTAAAAATGCTGCCCTCCTTTGGTCTTGATCCCGGAGCCTGTGAGATGATGATTACGGAAGTGGAAGAGGAAGACTGGGCCAACTCCTGGAAAAAGTTCTACAAACCTACCAAGGTCGGCAAAAGCATTGTCATCAAACCGACCTGGGAAGACTACGTCCCGGAAAATGATGAAATTGTCATCAATATTGATCCGGGGATGGCCTTCGGCACCGGGACCCACGAAACTACTCAGCTCTGTGCCATTAAACTGGAAGAGTATATTAAACCCGGCGATGTGGTACTGGATATCGGTTGTGGTACCGGGGTTTTGTCATTGATTGCCGGAAAACTGAAAGCAAAAAAAGTGGTGGCGGTGGATTTTGACACCCTGGCGGTAAAAATTGCCCGGGAAAATGCCGAACTCAACGATTTGGGCAGCATGGTTGAAATCCGTGAAGGAAACCTGCTGGATGTCATCGATGAAAAAGCCGATGTGATTGTGGCCAATATTCTGGCGGCCGCCATTGTGGAACTGTCGGGCATTATTAAACCCTACCTGAAAGAGAATGGGATTTTTATTTCTTCGGGAATCATCATCGACCGCTTGGCGGATGTGCTCAATGCCCTGGAAGCAGAAAACTTCAAGCTTGTTTTTGTTCAGCAAATGGGTGAATGGGTTGGGGTGGTCGCCCAGAAGAGGGACTAGCATGCATCGATTTTTTGTGGAACCCGATCAGATTTCCGAGACAGCCATCATTATTGCCGGGGAGGATTTTAAACACATTACCAAAGTTCTGCGGTTGGGCAAAGACGATGTGATTGAGGTTTGTGATGGCCGGGGCACCGACTACCAGGTGGCCTTGAACAGTCCTGGTGATCAGGCGGTTTCCGGTAGCATTATCAAGCAATACCCATCCCGGGGCGAAACACCGGAGCTTGTCATCACGCTTTTTCAGGGCTTGCCCAAGGGCACTAAAATGGAAGTGATTATTCAGAAAGGTGTGGAGCTGGGCGTTTATGAAGTAGTGCCTTTTTCTTCGCTGCGGGCGATTTCCCAGATCAAAGATAAGCAGGATAAAAAAATCGAACGCTGGCAGCGAATCGCCTACGAGGCGGCCAAGCAGTCCAAGCGGGGAATTATCCCGGCGATCAGGTTACCGCAAACCTTATCGGAAATATTAAAGCAAGTTAATGATTACGATCTGATGATTTTAGCCTATGAGGACGAAAACAGGCTGTCGCTGAAGGCGGCGCTTGAAGCTTTCGAAAAAATGCATGAAGTGAATAAACCGCTAAAAATTGGCGTGATCATTGGTCCCGAAGGGGGCTTTGATCCCCAGGAAGCAGCGGCCTGCTTAGCAGCTGGCGTGATCAGCGTAACCCTGGGCCAGCGGATCTTAAGAACGGAAACCGCCGGCATGGTGGTGCTCAGCCAATTGAATTTTTGGAAGTGAGGTGTATCAAGTTTAGTATGAATAATGCACAAAGAAAAGTCGGGTTTATGACCCTGGGCTGTAAGGTCAACACCTATGACAGTGAAGCGATGATGGAGATTTTTGAGACAGCTGGTTATACCATTGTGGATTTTTCCGAGGTTGCCGATGTCTATGTCATCAATACCTGCACCGTGACCCATCTGGGTGATCAGAAATCCCGTAAAATGATGCGAAAAGCCAAGCGGATCAACCCCAATGCGATTATCTGTGCAGTGGGCTGTTATGTTCAGGTGGCACCGGACGAAGTCGAAAAAATAGCGGAAGTGGATCTGATGATTGGCACCAAAAATCGGGGTGATATCCTGGCCTATATTGATGCCCACCTTCAGGATGTTAACCAGCGGGATTTTGTCTCGGATATTATGGATGAAAAAATCTTTGAACCGCTGATGATTTCTGAGGTCAAGGGAAAAACCCGGGCCTTTATTAAAATTCAGGAGGGCTGCAATCAGTTTTGCACTTATTGTATTGTTCCCTTTGCCAGAGGGCCGGTCAGAAGCCGAAACCAGCAACAGATCATCGATGAGGTGAACCGGGTGGTTGAGATCGGCTATCAGGAAGTGATTCTTTCTGGTATTCACATTGCCTCCTACGGGGTGGATCAAACCGGTACCGATGTGAACAAAACGGACCTGATTGACCTGATTGAAGCCCTTGACGGGATTGATAAGCTCAGACGGATCCGACTGGGGTCGATGGAACCAAAATTTATTACGCCCCAGCGGCTTAAACGGCTGGCTGCGCTGGAAAGCTTTTGCCCCCATTTTCACCTGTCCCTGCAAAGCGGCAGTGACACGGTGCTGAAACGGATGGGCCGTCGATATTCGACGGCTGAATACCGGGAAATTGTCAGCCAGATTCGGGAAGTTTTTCCATTGGCCGCCATCACCACCGATATCATGGTGGGGTTTCCCGGTGAAACCGCAGCAGAGTTTCAGGAGACCCTGGACTTTGCCAGAGATATCAGCTTTTACCAGATCCATGTGTTTAAATACTCCCGGCGAACTGGAACTAAAGCCGCTGCGTTCCCTGATCAGATCGATGAAGCCCTAAAGAACTCCCGCAGCCATGAGCTATCTGAATTATCTAAGGAATTGGAACTGGCCTTTATCAAAAAAAATGATGGCCAGATTGCGGAGGTTCTGTTTGAAGCAACCAACGATGCTACCGGTTTTGAAGGCCATACCAAAAACTATGTCCCGGTTTTTCTTGAGACCGATGAAAAAATCAATGGTAGAATCATCAGCGTTAGGGTATCATATAGAAGTCGATATGTTGACAAGTTAATCGGAGATTCTATAAATTAGGAGGAAGATATGTCCCAAGACTGTATTTTTTGTAAGATCGTCAATAAGGAAATTCCCGCCGATGTGGTTTATGAAGATGACCTGGTCATCGCTTTTAATGATATTGCTCCCCAGGCTCCGGTCCATGTGATCATCATTCCCAAAGAGCATTTTGATTCGATTCTGTCTGTTCAGGCAGGAAATGATATTATCGGACATTTGCATACTGTAGCCAATCGGATTGCCCTAAAAACAGGGATTGCCGCAACCGGTTTTCGGCTGGTGAATAATTGCGGCAAGGACGGAAATCAAACCGTGCCCCATCTTCATTACCATTTATTAGGCGGTCGACCATTATTATGGCCTCCCGGTTGAAAAATAATTGACAGCGATAGAAATAATGCGTATAATATAGTTTGACTCATACCATGTTGATTAACAGTACCGGAAATTAGCAACGGATTAGAGGGGGGGGTTGAAAATGTCTGAAGTAAAAATCAAAGAAAATGAAACACTCGAAAGTGCATTGCGACGTTTTAAAAGAAAAACAGCAATGGCTGGGGTTATGTCTGAAATTCGCAAAAGAGAGCATTATGAAAAGCCAAGCGTAAAGCGAAAAAGAAAATCAGAAGCAGCTAGAAAAAGAAAGATGAAAAAAAGATAGGATGTGACCAATTGGCATTAAAGGATCAATTACAGGCTGACTTAAAAACAGCAATGAAGGACAAGGATAAGGTTAAAAAATCGACCATTACCATGATTCGGGCGGCTATTTTACAAGTCGAAAAGGATCAGAAAGTGGAACTGGAAGATGACCAGATTCTTGAAATTATTGCAAAACAGCTCAAACAACGTCGGGATGGCCTGGCCGAGTTTGAGAAAGCTCAAAGAGACGATTTAATCCAGCAAGCTCGCGAAGAAATAACAATTATCGAGAGCTACCTTCCTACACAATTAACGGTTGATGAAATCAAAGTAATTGTGGCTGAAACGATAAAAGAAACCGGCGCAGTTGACGCAAAAGACATGGGAAAAATTATGAGTGCCCTGATGCCGAAGACTAAAGGTCGGGCAGACGGAAAGCTTGTTAATCAAGTGGTCAGAGAAAGTCTGGCATAGCAAAAAATATTAAGACTACACATATAAAGAGGTTTGTCCCTGGGGCAGGCTTCTTTTTTTGTTTGAAAATCGAGGTTTGATTCCGTACCACCGTACCAACCAGTTGTTAATCTGTTGTTCGCTGCGATGCGTACAACATGATGTAACAATTGTCGGTACTACGCTTGCTGTATATTTTACAACCGGTATTCCAGGACATGGGTAGCTACAAGGTATTTTAAGATTGTGGTGATATAATCCCACCAGTGAATAAATTACCGGGAGGAATCAATGGAAAATAATATCAACCTAGAAATTGGACTTACTCAAGCCCAGGTTGAAGAAAGGGTAGCAGCCGGAAAGGTTAATATCCAACCCCAATCCAAAACAAAAACCATTGGCAGAATTGTTAAAGACAATAGCTTAACCTTGTTTAATATGCTTAACATCATCCTGGCGTTGATGGTTATTTTTGTTCAGTCATTTCAAAATCTGCTGTTTATTAACATTGTTATCATTAATACATTTATTGGCATCGTTCAGGAAATCAAGGCAAAAAAAACCATTGATAAGCTCTCGCTGATCTCCCAGCCCCATGTTACCGTTTTACGGGACGGCAACCCTCAGGAAATTGTGTTTGAAAAAATAGTTATGGATGATATTCTGGTTTTGAAAGCCGGCAAACAGATCCCTTCTGATTCCCAAGTGGTAAAAGGGGAATTGGAAGTCAATGAATCTCTGCTCACCGGTGAGTCGGATTCGATTATGAAATATACGGGGGATACCCTACTTTCGGGCAGCTTTGTGGTATCCGGGCAGGCTACCGTTCAGGTGACCCAGGTGGGTTTGGAAAATTATGCCTCGAAGCTGGTTGAAGCCGTTAAGAGTGCCAAAAAACCGAACTCTGAAATTATGAATGCCCTGGCTTTTATCATGAAAAGCATCAGCATCGTGATTGTCCCCCTCGGTTTGCTACTGCTTTATAAACAACTCATTGTCCAGGATTTGCCACTTCAGGCCGGCGTTACTCAAACGGTGGCGGCCCTGATTGGGATGATCCCAGAGGGGCTGGTACTGTTAACCAGCGTGGCCCTGGCCATTGGCGTGATCAGACTGGGGCAGCATCAGACCCTGGTTCAGGAGCTTTATTGTATTGAGACGCTGGCCCGGGTGGATATGCTCTGTCTGGATAAAACCGGCACCATCACCGAAGGCAATATGGAAGTTTTGTCAATGGAGACCATTTGTCATGACAAAAATCCGGTTCAGGCGATCCGGGCTCTGATTGCTAATCTGAAGGATGACAATGCCACCTATCGGGCTCTCAGTGAAAGCTGTAAGGGCGAGGCGCCCAAATGGCAATGTGACCGGGTGATCCCTTTTTCGTCGGAGCGGAAGTGGAGCGGCGCTTTTTTTAGGGAGCAGGGTACCTTTGTGATCGGGGCACCGGAATTTATTCTAAAAGATCGCTACGATGAAATTCAGGAAAAGGTTGAACGGTATGCCAGTGAAGGCAACCGGGTTTTAATGTTGGGTTATGCATCGGAACCATTTAAAGAAGATGGCAGCCTACCGGACAATATCAGCACCATGGCACTGCTGCCAATGGGGGATAAAATCCGCCAGGAAGCCAAGAAAACCCTGGAGTTTTTCAGAAACCAGGGGGTCGAGATCAAGGTTATTTCCGGAGACAATCCGATTACGGTATCTCAGGTCGCACACCGGGCAGGTTTACTGGATTGGGACAATTATGTCGATGCGTCCACCCTCACTGAAGATGAGGATGTTCGCAATGCGGCCCTGGCTTACTCGGTTTTTGGCCGGGTAACCCCAGGACAGAAACGTCTTTTGATTGAATCGCTTAAAAGTCAGGGCCATACCGTGGCCATGACCGGGGATGGGGTCAATGATGTATTGGCCTTAAGAGAGGCTGACTGCAGCATCGCCATGGCCGAAGGCAGCGATGCCGTGCGTCAGGTTTCCCAGCTGGTTTTATTGGATTCCAATTTTGCCGGCTTTACCCGGGTTCTGATGGAAGGACGCCGGGTCATTAATAATATTACCCGGGCGGCATCGCTGTTTTTGGTGAAAACCATGTTTTCGCTGATGCTGGCGATTATTGTGATCATTGCCAATGAGGCCTATCCCTTTGTGCCGATTCAATTGACCTTGATCAGTGCACTGACCATTGGCGCACCTTCAGTTTTTCTGGCCTTGGAACCGAATAAGAACCGGATCACCGGAAATTTTCTGGACAAGGTTTTGAAGAAATCTCTGCCAGGCGCTTTAACGGTGGTCTTCAATGTGGCGATGATTATGATCGTCGGCGCTTATCTGCCCCTGGATCATCAGCAGATTTCGACCCTGGCGGTTATTTCCACCGGTTTAATTGGCTTAGTTATTCTATTCCGGGTGTGTCAGCCGCTGGATAATAAACGCTGGGCATTATTCTTTGCAATGACCGTTTCATTCTTATGTTGTGTGCTGTTCCTGGAAGATTTATTCTTCCTGACACCAATCCAGGATTTCCTGCCAGCGATGTTCATTGTTCTGGGAATTACCATCCTGGATATTTACCCCTTACTCAGAATTTTCAGTTGGACGGTTAATCTGGCCGAGGGGCTGCTGAATCGCCGCGAAAAAGAAAAAAATACTGCTAAAGCTACTGTTCTGGAAAAATAGCGAGATTTAAACTTTTTTCACAAAAGAATCAAATTTTTGATTCTTTTGTGAAAAAAGACTTGCATTAGAGTATTTGATCATGCTATAATAAGCAAGTCGTCAAAGATAAGCATTGTCTGAAAGAAAAAAAGATAAAATGTCCTTGACAGCGAATAGAAAAACATTTATAATAGTCAAGTATTGTATCGAGGTGTAGCGCAGTTTGGTAGCGCACATGGTTTGGGACCATGGGGCCGGAGGTTCGAATCCTCTCACCTCGACCATTTTTTTTTAAATTATTTGTGGGCCTTTAGCTCAGTTGGTTAGAGCAACCGGCTCATAACCGGTAGGTCCGGGGTTCGAGCCCCTGAAGGCCCACCATATTTTTTTGCCCAGATAGCTCAGTCGGTAGAGCAGGGGACTGAAAATCCCCGTGTCGGTGGTTCGATTCCGCCTCTGGGCACCACCACTTAAAAAGATGACAGCGAGAGCTGTTTTTTTATTTTTTGAACAAGCTTAAAGCTCAGTCGGTAGAGCATAAGCAGAGAACCCAAATCTTTGATTTGGTGTGAATCGCTTAGTTAAGCAAAGTTTAGTATTGCACAGTCATTTGAAATAGCGCAAACTGGATAAATTTGAGTGCAGTGTTATTAATTTGTAGAGGACTGAAAATCCTCGTGTCGGTGGTTCGATTCCGCCTTTGGGCACCACCACTTAAAAAGATGACAGCGAAAGCTGTTTTTTTTTATTTTTTGTTGTCTTTTAAGGGTTTGGTGGTACATTAGCGGTAAGAAAATCTCTCGTAATCTTCATGTTTTGTTCACAAAAAATACACATTGTGGATATATAATCGTTACAAACACTGAAGAGGTGGGAAAATGATAAGAAGAAAAAAATCAAAAGAACGAAAACGAAGAAGAACGATGATCGGCCTGGTGCTAATGACCATGATGGCAGTAATTGTTGTTTGTGTCGGCGTAATGGCAAATTCAAATGCCTTAGCCACCAGTACCGGGAGCATTTTTGATGCTAAACCTGAGAGCAATTATATAAAAACTGGCAGCATCATCAAAATCCGAGATAGTGATGAAAATTTGGAAGATGCCATGCTTAAACCGATCAATGATTATTTTGAATCCTATTTTCAGGCCATGGCAAATCTGGAATCGACGGATATTAGCGCGTCATTTGCTGATCCATCCAGCGAAAACGCCTGGATCAATCAAAGTGCCATGGATTATCTGATTCAATTGCGACAAAATCAGAGCAATGATCTGAAGATGATTGACTATCAATGTGGCTTAACGGTGATAAGTATTGATACGGAGTCAGATGAGGTGGAAGTGGTGTTACTGGAAGACCACACCGTCAATTTTGCGTTTACTCCTGATGTGGATTCATCCAGTTCCGGGATTACCCATACCTTCTATCTAACCGAAACAGCTGGCAGCTACGTGATTACCGAGCATTATAAAGAAGAAGACAGTTTTCTAATGCTGGCTGAAGCCATTGCCGACAACTATGACGATCCCCAGGTTGTGGCAGATGAACTGCTGAGTGATGCGCTGTCAGTTATTGAAGAATTATCCTGGGAAAAGGATGATTTCAATTCTGAAGACGGTGAAAGCTGGGCAGTCGAAACTGATAATGACTATGATGCCGAGGCAGCGGTGGATTATGCAATGACCTGGGTAGATGCCATTGAAGTAGTACGAAATGATGATTATGGCATTTATGATAGCTACGGTGGTAATTGTAATAATTATATCTCCCAGTGTCTGCTGGCCGGCGGAATACCCATGGATAGCGATGGTGACAACAATTCCCAATGGAAATGGTACGGCGAAGAAGTCGATCTGGACGAATCAGACTCGGGTCGGAGCCCAGCCTGGACTGGGGTGGAAGAATTTTATACTTATGCCAGTGAAAATGACGGGTATGGACTAGCGGCGATTGTGGATGATAATGTCTTTTCCGGATCAATTGGTGATGTCTTACAATATGGGCAGAATGGGGATTGGCTCCATTCAGTTATTATTACTGATGTGATTGAAGACGGTGATGGAAACATGGCCGATTATCTGATCAATTCAAATACAACGGATCGCATTAACTACCCCGCCAGTGCCTATGGCTATTCGGAATTACGATTAATTAAAGTTTTGGGTTGGAATGACGGCGAATAGTTGAAGCAATTTTTAATATCTATACTTATCTTCCTGATTTATGAAATGAATACCATATGTAGACAAAAAATCAATTAAACATACAAATAACTTGTAAATTATAAAACCATATGATATCATAATTGTAAATAAATTGTAACGAGGAGGAGCGGCATGGAAAAAACTCAGAATTTTTTTGAAAAAATCCGAGCAAGATTAAAAAAGTACCGATTTAATTGGTCGACCCAACAAGTTGAACATGATGAATTCGTGGAGATTGAACATGTCAATCATAGAGAAACTTTAAATAGAGATAAAAAACAGCTATTTAAAATGCGGGGATCCGCAGTTGTAGTTTGTACTTTTTTAGTATTGGCAGGGGCCGGGGTGGTAGACGCTCAAACCCGAGCCTATGAGGTTATTTACAAAGGAACCAGCATTGGCTATGTTGACAGTCTGGGTGTGTTGGAAACGGCTGTAAGCGAAGCAAATGATGATAAAAGCGGCAGAAGAAACAGGGAAGGCAGCGACTATGAAATACGTGCCGCCCGATCAACGGATTTCTTAACCACCGAAGAAGTTGCCCAGGTGATTACCGCAATCAGAACCCAGGAAAAGAATGAAGATCCTGACGTTCAGGTTGCCAGAGTTGAAAGCCTTCAACCAAGTGTTGAGACAGCCCTACAAGAAACCGTGTTAATTCCCGATGATGTCGTACAAACGGCTTCGATAGAGGGGTTAGTTGAAGAAGAGCCGACCGTTGAACCGGTCAGAAACACTGCCAGCGCATCCGAGATTCAAACTGCGGAAGCGCCGGTAGATGCAGTGCCAGAAACCCCGGCGCCAGTTGTAGAAGCGCCGGTGGCAGAGGCACCGGCGGCTGAAACGCCAGCAGTGGATACCGTTGTTGAAGAAGTTCAGGTGGAGGAAATTACAGTTGAAGCCCCAGTAGTAGCGCCAGTTGTAGAAACACCGGTAGCGGAAGCTCCAGTGGTAGAAACTCCGGCAGCAGAACCACTGGCAGCAGAACCTCCGGTGGTGGAAACACCAGCAGAACCGGTAGCTGAGGCTCCGGCAGTTGAAGTCCCCGCTGTGGAAACTCCAGCGGAAGAACCAGCAGCGGAAACCCCTCAGGCCCAGTTTATTCTCCCGGCCAGTGGCCGAGTGGGAGAAATCCTCCGGGATTATGATGGCGGTTATTACAGCAATCATTATCGGGCAGCAGCAATTGATATCTTAAACAGTGAAGGAACATCTATTTATGCGGCGGCATCAGGAACAGTTACGCTATCCAGCTGGTATGGTGGCTATGGCAAGTGTGTTATCATTGATCATGGCAACGGTTATTCGACTCTCTACGGCCACTTTAGTTCGGTGGATGTATCGGAAGGTCAAACCGTAACTCAGGGTCAGCGGATCGGTGGAATGGGATCAACAGGATCGTCCACTGCCAATCATGTTCATTTTGAAGTGCGGGTCAATAATGAGGCTCAGCCGATCAGCAATTACTTCAGTATCAGTTCCGGCGACTATATCTAAGCCTGAGACACCCTAAAAACGGTGTCTTCAGACTGTCAAGAAAGATAACCTAGTACCGACAATTGTTACATCATGTTGTACGCATCGGAGCGGACAACAGATTAACAATTGGTCGGTACGATAGTTTATCGACAACCTAGAGACACCGTAAAAACGGTGTCTTTTTTTGCAAAAAATCTTGCAGAACTTATATAAATATGGTATCATTATGTAACGAAAACGTAACGAATAATAACAAGAGGTAAATAAATGGACGATATTATCAAGATTGAACGAGAAAAAAGACGAATTAAACGAAAGCGGAAAAGACAACGCAGTAGCATTGTCGCGTTCATGATTTTATTTATCGTAACTTCAGCCGGGGTCGTCGGTGCTCAAACTCAGGGATATGAAGTTTTTTATCATGGTGAAAGTCTTGGTTATGTGCAGACTTCCGGGGTCTTTAAATCGGCGATTGAGCGGATTGAAAATGATCTGATGGAATGTTACAATTACGATAATATCCATTTGGGTGATGGGTTTGAACTGATTCCGGCCCGGGTGGAGAATCCCATGGATTTAGATACCTGTGTTAAGGTATTAAACAGCAAGGGTATTGAACTTTATGTAGATGGCGCAGCAGTTTTGATGGATGGCGAAAAAATCGGGACATTAACATCATTGGATGAAGCTCAGGGTCTCATTGCGGCTTACCAGAATATCAATAACAATAAAAACATCAGCGAGTTAAAATGTGTAGAAGTAATGGTGCCGCTGTCCGAAACAAAGGACTTTGCGGCCATGCTGTCTGCCTTAAAAGCACGTACAAAATAAAAAAAAATAATCACCGGCTTAGGCTCAAGATTGAGGTTATCGACATACCACCGTACCGACCAATTGTTAATCTGTTGTTCGCTGCGGAATCGGACAGGCTCTGCCATGTCCGCTCCGATGCGTACAACATGATGTAACAATTGTCGGTACTAGGTTATCTATATTGATAGTTTGAATCACCGGCTTAGGCTGGTGATTTTTTTAGGAGGAAAGAGAGATGGCGGAGATTACCCGAGAAAAAGCGATGGATATGGCGGTAAAGTATCTGTCGTTTAAGTCGCGCACCAGCAGTGAAATGATTGATTATATGAAGAAAAAGAATATTGATGATAAAATAATCGCTGATGTGATGGAAAAGCTGGGTGAATACCGGTATATTGATGATGTGGTGTATCTTAAAAACTATGTCGAGAACAATCGCCATCTCAATTACTATGGCTCCCGACGGATGATTCAGGATTTAAAAAAACGGGGGATCAGTGATCAGCTGTTGCTTTCGCTGGAAGATCTTTTTTCAAAAGAAGACGAATATCGATGCTGTGAGATGGTCGCAAAAAAGAATTTGCGGGTGTTAAAGGGACAAGCCTCGGCTCAGAAGAAAAAAAAGCTGTATGATAAGCTGGGAAGAATGGGTTACCCCACTGAAATGGTTCTGGAAGTGATCAAAAGTTTGATTTCGGAAGAAGAACCGCAGGAATTAACCGCGGATGAATTGGTTTATGAAGAACAGAAACTCAGTGAAAAGTTAAACCGGGATTATGAAAAATATCTACGCGCCCACAGTAGAAAAGGGGCGGTTGGAAAAGAGCTGATGTTCAAGATTAAGAAAAGCCTAATGGGTCGGGGCTATTCTTATGCGTTGATTAATGAAAAGATTGAAGAACAACAGGAAGAGCTGGGCGATGAATAAAAGCACGGGCGGGGGATACCCGCCCAAACTATAACCTCATTTCAAAAGTCAGATCGGGCTAATTTGTCAATTTGCCTGTACGGCTACAATCCCAACCGTTTAATCAGATAGGGAATGGCCCGTTCAAAACAGACTCCATAGCGCTTTTCCTGACCCAGTTCCACTGTTTTTAGAATACATTCTCTGGTGTAATCCACTGCGATCTGCGTGGATTCTTTTAAACTAAAGTTGTTTAACAACCCGGAAAGAAGGGTGCTGCCAAAAATATCCCCGGTGCCGTGGAAATAATCAGATACCCGGCCATTGAAGGCATAGTCAAAGGTATTGGTCTCAGTGTCGTAGGTGGCAGCCCCCAGTTTTGAGGGGTCAAATGAAATGCCGGTGATCACCACTTTTTTAGAGCCCAGCTGGGACAGTCTGACTAACAACTCTTCGATATAGTTTTGATCATAATCCTCACCCACATACGGTTCATCGAGCAGGAAGGCGGCTTCGGTGAGGTTGGGGACAATGATATCAGCTTTGGCACAAAGGGTAGTCATACCTTTGGCCATTTCCTGGGTATAAATGGAATAAAGTTCGCCATGGTCGGCCATCACCGGATCCACCAGAATCAGCGTTTTTTCTGACTGGAAGGTGTCAAAGAGATTGGCAACCAGATCAATTTGTTCAAAAGAGCCTAAAAAACCGCTATACAGGGCGTCAAATTCGAGATTAAGAGATTGCCAGTGATCGGAAATGGGACGGATGTCAGCGGTTAAATCCCGATAGGTAAAATTTTCAAAACCACCGGTATGGGTAGACAGAACTGCGGTTGGCAAGACGCTGGTATCAAATCCGGCAGCTGAGATAATCGGCAGAGCCACCGTCAGGGAACAACGGCCCACACAGGATATATCATGAATAGCGGCAACCCGCTTTTGTTTGATTTGCATTTGAATCTCCTTATTCTAAATTATCTTATTATATGTTAAAATTGGACCTGTAAGAAGCGTCAGTTAATCGAAAAACTATGGGTTCAGACAAGGAGAAGTTATGATTACCATACCATTTAAAAATAAGGGTGCTTTTCTTTATGTGGAAATTTACGAATTTATCAAGCAGGAAATAACCGCGGGTGGTTTGAAATATGGCGAGAAACTACCGTCTAAGCGGAGCCTGGCCAGCCATCTGGCGGTTAGTGTGAATACGGTGGATGCGGCCTATGGCCAGTTGGTGGCGGAAGGCTACCTTGAAGCCCTTCCTAAAAGAGGTTATTTTGTTTGCCAGATTGAGACCTATTTATTAAAACAAAAGGACCAGGTTCAAGAAAAAAGTATTAAAACAACAAAGACTGAAACGATAAAAATCGATTTTTCACCTAATGCCATTGATCAGCGTATTTTTCCTTATGAAGCCTTTCGCAAAATATTCAAGTCAACCTTTAATGAATATGATATCAGCTTATTAAATAAACCGGATATTCAGGGCGAGCTGGAGTTGAGAAAGGCTCTGGTGGATTTACTGTATCGATCCCGGGGGGTGCGCTGCACCGAAGATCAGATCATTATCGGGTCAGGAACAGATCATCTGCTGCAAATCCTGGGTCTGCTCTGGGGACATGAAAAATCGGTGGTGCTGGAGAATCCGGTTTATCTTAAAGCCTATAATATTTTTGAAAAAATGGGGAATCCGGTTATTTCCATCGACATTGATGAAAAGGGGATTCAAATTGAACCGATGCAAGATTATTCGGATGTGGCGGTTTATGTGACCCCATCCCATCAGTTCCCGTTGGGAATGAGCATGCCGATTGACCGTCGGATTCGGCTGCTTAATTTTGCCAATCAGGAAGCGGGGACTTATATTATTGAGGATGACTACGACAGTGAATTCCGCTACAATGAAAAACCTCTGCCCTCGCTCCAGAGTATTGATAATAATGGCAAGGTGATTTACATTGGTACCTTTTCAAAATCCATTGCCCCATCGTTCCGGATCAGTTATATGGTCCTGCCAGTTGAATTACTGAAGGCCTATCTGGAAATAGCAGATGCAATCAGTTCACCCGTTTCCAGTCTGGAACAAAAAATGATTGGCGCCTTTATTTCCAGCGGGATTTTCGAAAAGCATGTCAATAAAATGCGGAAAGTCTATAAAGGAAAACGAATTGTCTTAATGAATGCACTAAAACAGTGGGGAAAACGGGTCAAAATTACTGGTGAAAATGCCGGCCATCATCTGCTGGTGCAGCTTGATAATGGTCTGACCGAGGAGGATATGTATCGTCGGGCCCTGGCTCGGGGCGTGCGGGTTTATCCGGTTTCGCCTTACTTTATTCATGGTGTGCCTGAGGGTTATAAAAGTATGGTTTTGCTGGGGTATGGTTCGTTGACCGATGAGCAGATTTACAGCGGCATCGGGATTTTAAAAGAAGCCTGGGATTTATGATAAATTGGCAGGGCTTCTGAGTAAAGCAGAGAGTAAATAAACTGAATATTTACTCTTTTTTTTATTTTACAAGAGTGGTAATATCAAGTAAAAAGAGATAGGAGATTGAAAGTGGGAAATAAAAGCAAATCCAGTGACAGGCTAAAGATCAGCAGGCGGCATAATGTTCGGGGTTTTACTCTAATGGAAATAATTGTGGTGATTGCTATTTTAGGCGCTCTGGCAGCTTTGGCTATTCCACGGTTTACCGGTGTTCTCGCAAATTCTCAGAACAATACTGATCAGGCCAATATCCGCATTGTTGAAAGTGCCGTTGAACTGTATCGAGCAGAAAAAGGAGATCTGGATCCAGCGGTAGATACATTTGATGAATTGGTTGCCAAATTGAATGAGGCCGGCTATCTTAAAAATTCTGAATTAAAGGCGGTTAGCAAGGGGAAAATCTTCAGCTATAATTCCGTGACAAAACAGATCAGTTTAATAGCCATTCCATAGGGATGAAAAGCCCAACATGAAAACGAATACATACGTAAGAGCCAAGATGAATAATAAGTGTTTAAATGGGGAAGCGGGTAACACCTTGCTGGAGCTGATGATATCGCTATCGATTTTGTCGCTGCTCACTGTGACGTTACTCAGCACAGGATTCGCCGGCCGAGATACCTTTAGTGAAACTGCCTATGAAGCAGAGTGTGAGAAAATATTGTATGCCTTGCTCCAGTATCAAAATGAAGCAATTATGGATGGCTATCAGAGGAAAGTTCGCTTTCGGGATACAGGGATGCAGGTTATCTGGACAATCGACGGAGTGATTCATCGGGATTATATCCCGGTGGAAACTTTGACCTTTTCCGGGGATTATACCGGCGAATTCGAATTAATTCTTCATACCCATGGAACCGTGTCCCGGGCTGGGACAGTCAATCTGACCGGTAAAAATGGGGTGGTCAGAAAAATTATTGTTCAGCTGGGAAACGGAAGGATTTATTTAGATGAACCATAGCGTCAGACCTGGGCTCAGGCAGATCACAAAGTCACAAAGAGGGTATACCATTATCGAAGCTATTATTGCCATCGCTGTCTGCGGATCTGGTTTGGCGATGATTCTGGGGCTGGTTGGAATGGCTATCAAAACGGAGATGGTATCCAAAACCATTTTTGAGCAGTCGGTGGAGATTAATAGTATCGCCGATGATATAAAGCTCTGTTTAATGGAAGAATCGGCTGAGACTCTATCGGAAAGAGTGGCTGGGGTTTTAACGAGCAAATACCCGGAGTATCAGCTGGCCGGAGTAAAACCAGACCGTCAAACCAGTTTATATACGCTTGAGATTTTACATAAAGGCGGGAATCGTATCGATAAGCTGTTCCATATTAAGGTGCTCTGGAGGCAGGATGAGTGACCATTGGGTTAGAAAAAAAGATGGGTTTTCTCTGATTGAGGTTCTGACCTCGCTGATGGTTATTTCATTGGTGCTGGCGATGCTGTTGTCGGGTTTGATCTATGTGAATACAATCAGCAAAAAAGCCGAGATTAACCAGAAACTGTTTTATACCGAGCGTTATATTGAACTGTATTTTCAGAAGCAGATTTTAAAATCGGAGAAAATTTATTTTAAAAATAGCCGGGTCTATCTTCAGGATTTGGAAAGCCCGGATCTTTACTACAACTATTATCTGTACAGCAATGGTTATTTAAGACGATATAAGGTTTATAAAGATGGATTGAACCCGATTGGAAAAGGTCAGAGCAGTCAGTTTACCGATGGCATTCAGTATTTCTCGATGACCCTGGGATCCAAGCAAGAAGTCATTCTAAAATACAGTCTGGTCGTTGAAGGGACGGTTTATTATCGGGAAACAACTATTTCCCATGGAAGAGTGGTGGAATTTGTATGAAAAAACCGAACCAGAATGATAAAGGCTTTGTTCTGCCCATGGTTTTGGTCGTCATTGCTATTCTGGCAGCGGGTGCGGGTTACATTTTAACCCGGGGAATGGCCGAGTTGCAGGCAAACACCTTAAATCAGGATTATCAGTTATGTATTTTGACGGGAAAAAATGCCATGGCTGTTGTTCAGGCTGAACTTGAGGAAGACGTCGATTATTCTGGCACCAGTGGAAAGGTATCCGATGAAAACGGCGGATTTTATGAGATTCGGATCTTTAAGACATCGGAGAAGCTGCGATATATGGAAGTAAAAAGCGAATATCGTGCTTATCAGAAAAAATTTAGCGGTGAAATAGAACTGATCCCTGAAACGGCTGCGCCGTCAGGTCAGATCGTCAAGTTTAACTGGAAAATGTTGGGGGGAGTTTGACCTTTGAAAAAGCCAAGAAAGCGCTGGACTGTTGATCTGGGCGAAGCGTTAACAAAAATAGTCGTTGGGGTATTAGATGAGTCAGGAATGGTGCAGATCAAGGATTTCAGGATTGAAAAAACACCGGACCAGATTTGGTCTGAAGCTGATCCTGAAAAGAAGCTGAGGGTTGGTAGATTTTTGCGAAAGCTCTTAAAAGGATATCGCCGCAAAGATGAGGTAATGTTGTTGGTTAATCATAAAGAAATGATGGTGGCAACATTTACTTTTCCAATGATGACACTTCCAGAGGTAGAAGACGCGATTTACTGGCAGATGCAGCTGCTTACTTCAGAAAATCTGGAACTTTGGCGGATCGATTTTGTCGCTCGGGAACAAACGCAATGGTATGAATGTCTGGGGATGGATGAGAAAAAACTGGAGGTGTTGGGAGTTGGTGTTGAAAAAGCCCGGCTCGTCTGGTATTCCCGGGTTTTCAAGAAATCAGGTTGCGATTTACAAGCTGTCGTTCCCCAGATGTATACCTTTGCCTGCCTCATGAATCAGGAAATGGAGCAGCCGACGCTGATGATTGAAATGGGAAAAAATTGCACCCGTTTTTTTTATTATTGTGGCGGTTCGCTCATTGATAATCATCGGCTCGAGCTGGAAAAGGATTGGGATGGAGAAACATATTTACAACAGATTATAAAAACGGCCGAGCAGATTTTCATGTCTCCGTTGAGGTCTGGAAAAGTCGAAAAAAATGGAAACATTTATCTGATGGGGGGAGAAAGTCTGCACGCTGGTGTTCTTGAGTATCTGACGAAAGGGATGAATAAAGAAATTTGGCCAATCTATTCTCTTCTGGATGAGCAAGAGGAACTGATTTTTTTCAGACAAATGTCGAGAGCAGAGCTTTGTTTAATCGCACCCTGTGTGTGCGGTTTGATCAAATGGGCTCAAATCGATAGGACTGGTGGGTCGTATGAAGCATGATATGAATTTACTGCCAGTTTATCCGGAGTCAAAGAAGCGGGGGAATTCGCCAGAAAGAAAAGGACTGCTGGTTTTTAGTGTATTGTTTTCAGGGGTACTGGTAATTTATGGGCTGTTGTTTTTGTTGGATCTGTGCTGTCAGAATGAGATCAAACAGATGGAAACGAACATCGCAAACAAATCGGACTATCAAGTTATTTACACCAATCTTTCTCATCAAAAAGAAGTATTGGAACACCGCCGGCTGCTGCTGGATTCCATCAGCAAAGGACGGGAGCTGCCGCTGCGAATGATGGTCGAAATAGCCAAGGTGCTGCCAGCTGAGGTTCAACTTTCGAACTATGATTTTCAGGATGGCCGATTGATTATTTCGGGCAAAACACAAAAGAAAGAAGCGATTATGGAATTCAAGGAAAAACTCTCCGGCCTGGACGTTTTCCCAGTGATTAATATGGTTAATACCAATAAGAAAGAGGAAACAGCTACCGATAACAAAAAGGTGAGTGGGGAAGAAATATGGGAATTTACATTTGATCTTCAAGTGACAGAGGTATAAGCGGTGAACAGAAAAAATATTCAGCAGTTTGATGAAAAATCCATTAGAACTCCGGATAATCATCAGAAAAACAAAAAAATAAGGATTGAAAAGGGAATTGTAGCCGCGGCTTTGATTGTCATTCTGATCGCCTTATTGGTGATCCCCAAGTTTGAAGCCTATCGCGAAAATAAATTGATGCTGGCAGAAAAAGTAAACTATAGTATGGGTTTGCCGGATGAAATGACTGAGGAAGACTATTTAAAACAACTGGAAATAATAGGCGAGCAGCTGAATGAAAACCGGAGTAAGCTGCCGGAAAGTCTGGATACGGTCAGATTATATGAATCGGTGGCGAAAATGGCTGAATCAGCAAAGGTCGGTCTGACTTCGCTGGAATTTGGTCCAGCCGATATTCAGATCGATGATCAACTGGGGATGAAAATCGACAAGGACTTTATGGAAAATGAAGAAAAAATAATCGCCGGACCTGATAGCAGGTTTTTAACCACCTGTGAATTCACAGTGGTTTGTTCAGGAAATGAAGAGAAATTTATCGCTTTTCTCAATGAATTAAACCAATGTTCCCCGGTTATCCGGGTCATCAGTTATGAAATCGAAAAAGGAACGGCAGACGAAAAACAGCTGCGTCTGAAACTGGAAAGTTATGCCGTACAGGAAGCTGATCAGGAAAAGAGGATGACAGAAGCGGTTTATCAGCAGGGTAATACCTTGGCACCATAAATCGGGTAATCTAAAAGCAACTGTTTTATAAGTGATAGAGCCACTTGTTTGCGAAAACAAGTGGCTCGTGTTAATTCAGACGTTATTAATAATCTTGGTAAGACTGGATTGAATAGTTAAGAACATGCGGTGAAGATCGTTGATCTCCTGGTTTGAGAAGCCGTCCAGTGACTTGTTAAAAGGTTCGAACAGGTTGGCGTGGACATTTTCCAGCTGATCAAAAATAGATTGACCATCCGCCGTCAGGGTGAAGACCACTTCCCGGACGTTGACCGGGGATTTTTCTTTTCCAATCAGTTCTTTTTCCAGCAGCTTAGAGGTACACTTTGAAATGGCACTTTTCGAAATTCCCAATTTGCTAGCTAATTGGGTCAGATTGATGCCTGAAAATTGTCCAATCATATCCAGGGCTTTCAGCTCAGAAGGATATAAGGAATAGGTTACTCCATTAACTGTAAAGACTTGGGGCAAAACAAGAATATTCTGATAAAGAACAGCAGAATCGATCATTAGTTTTTTGAGAGCAGGATGATCAACCACTGAATCAGGCGGAACCGAATTTGGCATGATAGCTTTTTCTTTTTTAGGAACCGACCCTACTTTTTTTTCTTCAGCAGCACTTTTCTTTTTGGTCTCTTTTTTCGAATCTTTAACTTCTTTGGTTTCCAGTTTCTTGTTCTTCTTCTCTTTTTTCAAAATGACACTCCTTTCAATACAAACTTCCATTTAACAGGGTGAAGAATCTTGTTCACCTCGGTTACACAATAATAATACCGAATTTACCGGTTTATTGCAATAAAAACATCGTTCGCGCCGCCGATTTATTCAACTTTTTTTAGATTGCATTTTAGCTGTTTTTTAGTTAGAATATTAGTGTGGGTAGGACTGTTTATCTTAACGGTCTTAAACCAGATTAGAAATAGGAGGAAAAGAATGAAAAAAAGATTGGGAGTATTGATGCTTGCACTGGTTTTAGTGGTTGTAAGCGTTGCAGGATGCAGTTCGGGATCGACATCTAAAAAAGATGAGGTCACTAAGGTTGGTTTTATTTATGTCGGACCGGCAGATGATGGTGGCTGGTCACAGGCTCATGACAATGGTCGGGCAAAAATGGTTGAAAACCTTGGCGGTAAAGTCGAAACCATCGTCAAAGAAAATGTACCTGAAGAAAAAAGCGCCGTTGTTTCTACTATCAGAGACATGGTTGACCAGGGATGTACCATTATTTTCGGAACCAGCTATGGTTTCATGGATGGAATGGTCGAAGCGGCTGAAGAATTCCCTGACGTTAAATTTGAACATTGTTCAGGTTATATGACTGCGGATAATTTAGGAACTTACTTTGGGAAAATTGAAGAACCTCGTTACCTTTCTGGTATCGTAGCTGGTTTAACAACCAAAACAAATAAAATAGCTTATGTTGCGGCAATGCCGATTCCAGAAGTTATCCGCGGAATTAACGCCTTTGCATTGGGTGTAAAATCGGTAAACCCGGCAGCAACCGTTAATGTTTCCTGGACCAACACCTGGTATGATCCAACCGTTGAAAAAGCAGCTGCCGAAGCGCTGATCCAACAAGGTTGTGACGTAACAGCTCAACATCAGGATTCAACAGCAACCATGGAAGCCGCTAAAGAAGCCGGTAAATTATCCATTGGTTATGATTTAAGTGCAGCGACTACCATGCCAGAAGTATACATGACAGCGCCGCTTTGGGATTTCAGCGGTTACTACACCGACTCTGTTCAATCCGTGATTGACGGAACCTGGAAATCTCAGCAATACTGGGGTGGCATGAATGACGGTATCGTTCTACTCGATGAACTGACAGCTCTTGCACCGGGAACCGCTCAAGGTCAAGTTGATACCGCCACTGAAGCGATCAAATCTGGACAGTTGAATATCTTCACGGGAGAATTGAAAGATCAGACTGGTGCAGTTAAAGTAACGGCCGGAACTAAAATGACAGATGAAGCACTGTTAAGCATGGACTGGTTTGTTGATAATGTTGTAGGTAGTTTAAAATAGTACAAATAGTTTAACGGACAGTGCCTTCGGGCTCTGTCCGCTATTTTTAGTAAAGGTGAAAACATGAACAATGATTATGTCGTTAAAATGGAAAACATCACAAAGGTTTTTGGTAAAGTCAAAGCCCTGGATCATGTGGAATTTTCATTAAAAAAGGGAGAAGTACATGCCATATTGGGAGAGAACGGAGCTGGCAAAAGTTCACTGATGAATGTGTTAAATGGTATTTATATGCCGGATGAAGGACACATCGAAGTGAAAGGGCAGCTTGTCAACATCAGTTCCCCCAAGATTGCGCTCGATTTGGGTATTGGGATGTTGCCGCAGCACTATAAATTGGTTGATGTTTTTTCAGCCATGGAAAATGTTGCCGCCGGCAGTCGTAAAACGACCCCTTTTTTAAACAAGAAAAAGATTTTAGATGAGATGGGGAAATTGATTGCTCAATTGGGAATGGACATTGATCCCAATAAAAAGGTCTATGAAATGTCAGTTGCCGAGAAGCAGAGCCTGGAAATTTTCAAGGTACTGTATCGTGGCGCTGATATATTAATATTGGATGAACCCACTGCAGTACTGACCCCCCAGGAAATTAAAAATCTTTTTGAGATCGTGAAAAAAATGGTGGCGACGGGATGTTCGGTGATTATTATTACCCACAAATTGGAAGAAGTCATGGAAATCAGCGACCGGATTACGATTATGCGAAAAGGAACCACGATTCAGACGGTGAACAAGGGTGAAACCACTCCTCAGGAGCTGGCTGGGATGATGGTTGGCGACGTGATGGAACTTAATGTTCCCTATGTTCCAGTGGAGCGCGGAGAGAAATGTCTGGAAGTTAAAAACATCACGGCCATCGACCGGAACAAGGTCCACACGCTGGATCATGTCAGTTTTGATCTTTATGCCGGGGAAATTCTTGGTGTAGCTGGTATTGCCGGCAGCGGCCAGAAAGAATTATGTGAAGGGATCGCCGGACTCTACCATCTCAAATCCGGAGAAATTATTTTTGAAGGCGAAAACATCGTCGGCAAGAATCCTGAGAAAATCAGTCAGATGGGGATTAGCCTGAGCTTTGTTCCTGAGGACCGCCTGGGGATGGGTCTGGTTTCCTCCATGGATATTATTGATAATGTCTTGTTGAAAGATTACCGTAACAAAAAAGGCATGGGCATTTCGCGGGAGGTTTCCCGAGATAAGGCGGAAGCCCTGGTTGAACGGCTTAATGTCTCCACACCGGCAATAGAGAATCATGCCGTCAGTTTACTTTCCGGCGGTAATATTCAAAAGGTCTTGCTGGGCCGGGAGATTGAACTGGAACCAAAACTGCTGGTGACCGCTTATGCCACCAGAGGTCTGGACGTGGGATCTTCCCAGATTATCTACGAATTGCTGAATGAACAAAAAGTAAAAATGAAACCAATCATGTATGTGGGTGAAGATCTGGATGTGCTGATGAGTCTTTGCGACCGCATCATGGTTTTGTGTGAAGGTCGGGTAACGGGGATTGTAGATCCCAGAAAAACTACCAAAGAAGCCATTGGATTGATGATGTCCGGGGTAATCAATGAAGGAGAAGAAGCATGCTCCATATCGTAAAAAAAGATGTTCCCAAAACTCGGGAAAAAATAGTTGTTCGACTGTCAGCGGTATTGGCGGCGTTGGCAGTGGCTTCGGTGATTGTCGTTTTTGCCGGGGCTAATCCGATTGAATTGTATATTGGGATTGTCCAGGGCTGTTTTGGATCGGTTTACCGCTTTGCCGCCACCATCGAAAAAATGGTACCCTTGCTGGTATTGTCTTTGGGGGTCATGGTCGCCTTTAAAATGCGTTTCTGGAATATTGGCGCCGAAGGCCAGTTTCTGATGGGGGCAGTGGGAACCACCCTGGTGGTGCGGCTACTGCCGGATTTGCCACTGCCGATTATGTTATTGCTGATGATCGTGGTTTCTTTTGCATTTGGCGCCGTCTGGCTGATGATCCCGGCCTTTTTTAAGGCCCGTTTCGGAACCAACGAAACCCTGTTTACACTGATGCTCAACTACATCGCCTTGACGCTGGTAGCGGCATTGCAATATGATTTTTGGAAGGATCCGGCAGCCAACGGCATGCCGAAAATTGCCAATCTTCCCGAAAACGCTTTGCTTCCCAGTGTCAGCGGCTTTAATTTAAGCATTCTGATGGCAGTTATTATTGTCCTGGTGATGTATTATTTTTCAAATCGATCAAAAATTGGCTTTGAAATTGCGGTGTTGGGTGAAAGTGAAAACACTGCCCGGTACATCGGGATCAATGTTACCAAAACCATTATTATTGCCGCTCTTGTCAGCGGCGGCTTATGCGGGATCGTGGGGATGATGCAGACCACCGGTGTCAGCGGTGCGCTGTCAACTGAAATTACCGGGGGATTGGGTTTCACCGCCATTATCGTGGCCTGGCTTTCGGGACTTAAGGTGCCGTTTGTAGTGATCAATTCCTTTGCCTTTGCGGTGCTGTTGCAGGGAGCTTCATATATTCAAACCGCTTTCCAGATTCCTGGCTCAGTGGCCGAAATGATCCAGGCGATTATCCTGTTCTTTATTCTGGGCAGTGAGTTTGTCTTGCAGTACCGATTTGTTTCTGATAAAACGAAAAGTGAGGTTGCATAAATGGAATTTGTTTTTTTCTTGGCAGCGGCGGTTAAAGCCGGAACCTGCTTGCTTTATGCGACTCTGGGTGAAATTATTTCTGAAAAAGTCGGTCACCTGAACCTTGGGGTCGAAGGGATGATGCAGATGGGGGCAGTTGTCGGTTTTATCGCCGGATTTACCTTTGGCAATCCCTATGCGGCAGTTCTCTGCGCCGCCATTGCCGGGGCCGCCGGGGCCCTGATATACGGCTTCCTGACCATCAGTTTAAAAGCGAATCAGGTTGTCACCGGGTTGACCCTCAGTATTTTTGGGGTTGGTTTCGCCGCTTTCTTTGGTAAGAACTTTGTCGGGAAGAAAGTGCCAGAAGCGATTACAACTTTTTTTGCCCCGATCAAGTTACCGATTTTAGGAGATATTCCTTACATTGGTCAGATCTTTTTCAACCAGAGCATCTATGTTTACTTTTCCTATTTTCTGGTGATTGCCATTTATATCTATCTCTACAAAACCAAGTGGGGATTAAATACCCGGATGGTTGGAGAAAATCCAGTGGCTGCCGATGCCAGCGGAATTCCGGTAGATAAGTATAAATATTTCAACATCGCCCTGTGCGGGGCCCTGTGTGGCCTGGGTGGCGCCTTTTTATCGCTGGTATATATCAGTATTTATCCGGTCAATGTGGTCAGCGGCCGGGGCTGGATTGCGGTGGCCCTGGTTATCTTTGCGATGTGGAATCCGGGCAAAGCTCTGCTCGGGGCCTACTTCTTTGGGGCCCTGGATATAGCCAGTTTCTGGCTCCAGCAATACACCCTGCCGGTTTCCATTTACCTGTTTACCGCCCTGCCTTACTTGGCAACGGTTTTCGTATTGATCTTTACATCGATGCGCAAGAGCAGCAACAAAAAAGAACCGGCCTGGCTGGGTAAAAACTATTTCAAGGAAGACCGATAAGCAGTAAAGACCGTTGAGGTTATTGTTAAACTACCGTACCGACCAATTGTTAATCTGTTGTTCGCTGCGGAATCGGACAGGCTACGCCGTGTTCGCTCCGATGCGTACAACTTGATGTAACAATTGTCGGTACTGCGTTGGTATTTTATTAACCGTCTTATTTAAGGCGGTTCTTTTATAAACTAATCTGTCTTTGTTTGAAAGACAGGTGTAAACAAAGCTCAAACTATTTTAAGGGTGGGAAAGCGCTTTATGGTTTTAAATTGAAAAAACTATGATATAATAGACGTTAAGATTTTAAAGGAGCCGAGAAAATGAAGGAATTAATTTGCAAAACAGAGAATACACACCAGTATCCCATTATCATTGAAAAAGGCATTAAAGGGCGGTTGTCCCAAATGAAGGTCCTCTTTTCCCAGTATCATAAGGTGGTCATCATCACCGATAAAAACGTCGCCAAAGAGTATTTAAGCGAGGTGGAGCGGCAGGTTCGTCAGGCTGGTCCTAAGGTTTACAGCATTGTCATTCCTCCGGGCGAGGCGAGCAAGTGCCTGTCCCAAACGGCCGAAATTTATAACGAGCTGATTAAGTGCAATATCACCCGCAGCGACGCCATTCTGACCCTGGGTGGCGGCGTGGTTGGTGATTTGGGCGGCTTTTGTGCGGCGACCTATCTCCGCGGCATTGATCTGATCCAGGTGCCGACATCTTTGCTGGCTCAGGTTGACAGCAGCGTCGGCGGAAAAGTTGGGATTGATATGGATTATGGTAAAAACCTGGTCGGGGCTTTTCACCAGCCCAAGGCCGTCATCATTGACCCCTTATTCCTGGAAACCCTCGAAGATCATTATATGATTGATGGCATGGCCGAGGTTATCAAGTACGGCTGTATCAGCAGTGCTCCGCTTTTTGTCAAGCTGATGGGCTACGCGTATTACGAGGATCTGGTGGAAGATATGGAAGATATCATTGCCAAATGTTGTCAGATCAAACGGGATGTGGTTCAAACTGATGAACATGAACAGGGCTTGCGCCGGATCTTGAATTTTGGGCACACCATCGGCCATGTGGTGGAAACATATTTTAAATTTAAAAAATATTCTCACGGTGAAGCGGTTGCCATTGGAATGGCCCAGATCACCAAAAAAACCGTAGCAGAGGGAATCAGCCAGAAGGACACCTACGCCAATATTATCGAAATCCTGGAGAATTACGGATTGCCCACGGAGTTGCCGAAAATGCCATTAGACAAGGTTCAGGAAATATTGTTCACGGACAAGAAATTTGAGAACGACTCCCTCTACATCTGTGCCCTGGAAAAAATCGGCAAGGCGCAGATTGTCAAAATCCAGAAACCCCAGGCCATCGAACTATTTAGATAATAGTTGTAAAAAAACTGAAGTCTTGAATACCGTGCCGACAATTGTTAATCTGTTGTAACAATTGTCGGTACTGAGTTATCTAGTTGTCCTTTTGCGAAGTCGAGAGAGTGAAAAAAGAAAATTAAGAGGAAAAAAATGAAAACGATAGAGATTACACCTAAGTTGTTAAAGGGCAGTTTGGAAATACCGCCTTCGAAAAGTGTGAGTCACCGGGCGATTATTTCGGCGGGGTTGGCTAAGGGCGAGAGCGTGATTTCAAATGTACTGATGTCCCAGGATATGATTGCCACCTGTGACGCCATGGCAGCATTGGGGGCCAGCATCGAAAAGCATGAACAGCAAAATGGGCGTTTTACCCTAACGATTAAGGGCTGTGATCCGCTGGCACTTGCGAATGAGACGATCCAGTGTAATGAGTCAGGATCGACGCTGCGGTTTATTATCCCGATTGTGCTGCTTCAGCCGAAACGGGCCGTGATTACCGGAAAAGGGCGGTTGGTCACCCGCCCAATGAAGCCTTATTATGAAATATTTGTCGAAAAAGAAATTCAATATCAACATTTAAATAAAGACCAGGATTTACCCCTGGCAGTGGAAGGGGTGCTGACTCCCGGCATCTATAAGATTGACGGCGGCGTCAGTTCCCAATTTATTACCGGACTGCTGTTTGCCCTGCCCTTGCTTTCTGGTGATTCGGTCATTGAAATAACGTCAAAGCTGGAGTCAAAACCCTATATTGACATTACTTTGGAGGTCCTAAAACATTTTGGGATTGAGATTGCCAATGACAATGATCAGCGTTTTCTGATTAAGGGAAATCAGGCTTACACCCCCGGCGACTACCGGGTCGAAGGTGATTTTTCCCAGGGAGCGTTCTGGCTGGCGGCCGGTGCCATTGGTGAAAAGATGGACTGCAAGGATCTTGATCTTTCCTCTCATCAGGGGGATAAGGTTATGGTTGATCTGATAAAACAAATGGGTGGCGATATCAGGGCTGAAGCAGAGGGCCTGGTGGTGAAAAAATCAGACACCCGGGGAATTGTCATCGACGTCTCTCAATGTCCGGACCTGGTTCCGATTCTGGCGGTGTTAGGCAGCCTGAGCAAGGGAACTACTACCATTATCAATGGTGAGCGACTGCGGTTTAAGGAGTCGGATCGGTTAATGGCCACTGCTTTAGAACTCAACAAACTGGGCGGCAATATTGAAGAAACAGCTGATGGACTGGTGATTCACGGGGTTGATGGCTTCACCGGAGGTCATGTCCAAAGCCATAATGACCATCGGATTGCGATGGCTTTAGCGATCGCGACCATTCGTGCCTCGGGAAGGATTATCTTGGACGGTGCCGAGGCCGTCAATAAATCCTACCCTCATTTCTGGGAAGACTTTAAAGCTGTGGGAGGTGAGTGGATTGGGCTCGACATGGGGAAATAAATTTAAGATTTCGATTTTTGGTGAATCTCATGGCAATGGCATTGGCGCAGTTATTGATGGACTCCCTTCAGGAATTGACATCGATCTGGAGCGGGTTCAGAGTGAGCTGAACCGCCGGGCCGCCCGGGGAAATCCTCTGGCGACGCCCCGAAAAGAAGGGGATCAAATTGAAATACTCAGTGGCGTTTTTAATGGCAAAACCACCGGCGCACCGTTGGCGGGGCTGATTCGTAATGAAAACACCCGTTCCGGCGATTATGCCAAAACCAAAGATCTGATGCGGCCGGGTCATGCTGACTATGCGGCTAACGCCCGTTATGGTGGCTTTCAGGATTATCGGGGGGGCGGCCACTTTTCCGGTCGGCTGACGGCACCCCTGGTTTTTGCCGGGGCCATTGCCAAAGAGATCTTAACAGCGATCAGACCAGAGTTGGGAATTGGCAGTCGGATTGTCTCGATTGGCGATGTCAAAGATGAGTCGATTCGTGACTGGCAGGTTTATAAAACCTTGAGTGAAAGCTTTGAAAACCCCGCCTTTCCGCTGTATCATGGCAATCTTGAAGAAACCATGAAAAATGTGATCATCGCTGCAATGGCAGATGAAGACTCGGTGGGCGGTTTGGTCGAAGGATTTATCACCGGTCTGGAACCGGGAATCGGCAATCCCTTTTTCGAATCCATTGAAAGCCGTTTATCGGCGCTATTATTTTCGATACCCGCGGTAAAAGGGGTGACCTTTGGAGCCGGTTTTGATGTGGTCAGTCGGCGGGGCTCTCAAACCAATGATGCTCTGAGAATGCATGAAGGCCAGATTGAAACAGCTACTAATTATAACGGCGGCATCAACGGTGGTATTTCCAACGGGATGCCAATTGTTTTTCAGGTGGCATTTAAACCGACACCTTCAATTGGCAAAGAACAGCAGACCATTAATCTGGCCGAAATGAAAAATACGACCCTGAAAATTCAGGGCCGTCATGATCCCTGTATCGTTGTCAGAGCCTTTCCCGTGGTCGAAGCCGCCACCGCCATCTGTATGGCAGATTTTTTACTTTAAGGAGGTTGCGATTGAAATCATTAGATGAAATCAGGAATAAAATAGATGAGATTGATGCTCAGATGCGGGTTCTGTTTGAGCAGCGAATGGATTGTATCCAGGCTGTGGCTGAATATAAATTCAGTAATCACGGAAATATATTCGATCAAAGTCGGGAAGAAAAAATGTTGGAAAAGAATCTGATCCAATTGAAAAACAAGAACTATGCCAAAGAGTATGAACGGTTTCTGCAGGAGATTTTGGTCTCCAGCAAGGATTATCAGAAAGACTGGATAAAGAAAAAAGAAATGAACGAAAGAGGCAACTAGATATGGATATCGGAATGCTCATTATTGTTCTGGTTATTGTTATTCCCGGGTATTTTCTGGTCAGACGTCTCTCTGGCACCCTCTATTCTGACAACCAGAAAATGGAAGAAGAGACCGAAAGACGCTACGGATTTCAACGTCTGGAAAATGAAATAATCGAAAAAGCCAAAGAAAAAGAAATAGATGAAACACCGCTCAAGTCGGTCGCTCGTAAACGCGTCCCCAAGAAAAATGCCCGGGTCGCAAAAAAGACCGACAATGCAGTGGTAAAAAACTATCGCAGCCGGGTTAAGACCGAAAAGTTAAATAAAGAAAACATTAAGCAGAAGTGACGAAAAATCCATTTTAAGGCAAAATCAGGCTATATTGAATGCGAATCAGCAGCAGTGAAAAATAATTTGATATTCATAAAAAAATAGCTTTAATATTTCGATACAATTTTATATAATAGCTACAATTAATTTTTTGCAGATGAGAATTGTTTATGCATAAAAATGCGTACAAGAAAGTAGAAGGAAAGATGAAGAAGTTTAATAAAGTACTAATCGCAAATCGAGGAGAAATTGCCATCCGGATAATTCGGGCCTGTCAAGAGCTGGGGATTCATACCGTGGCAATCTATGCACAAGAAGATAAACTGTCCCTTTTCAGAACTAAGGCAGATGAATCATATCTGATTACCGGAACCAATGGTCCAGTAGAAGCTTATTTGGATATGGATAAGATCATTACTCTGGCCAAGAAAAAAGAGGTTGACGCCATTCATCCCGGTTATGGTTTTCTTGCTGAAAACCCGCTTTTTGCAAAACGCTGTGAAGAGGAAGGAATCGTCTTTATCGGACCAACCCACGAAATGATGGAAAAAATGGGCGATAAGATTCAATCGAAAATTGTCGCCAAAAGTGTCAGTGTTCCCACCATTCCCGGGGTTGAAAAACCGATCACCTCGGATTCCGAAGCCATCGAGTTCGCCCAAAAAGCCGGCTATCCGATTATTTTAAAAGCGGCCGCTGGCGGCGGCGGTCGAGGCATGCGAATTGTCCGGGAAGAAAAGGATCTCTTAAAAGAATTCCATTCGGCAACCAGTGAAGCAACCAAAGCCTTTGGCGATGGCACCATTTTTGTCGAAAAATATCTGGAAGAACCCAAACATATTGAAGTGCAGATTCTGGGAGACAACCATGGCAATGTCGTTCATCTCTTTGAGCGGGACTGCTCGATCCAGCGACGGCACCAGAAAATTGTGGAATTTACGCCGTCATTGAGCATTAACGACGAACAGCGCCAGGCCATCTGTAAGGATGCCATCAAACTGGCCAAAGAAGTGAATTACCGGAATGCCGGAACGATCGAGTTTTTAGTTGATAAAAAGGGCGATCATTATTTTATTGAAATGAACCCCCGAATTCAGGTGGAACACACCGTCACCGAACTGGTTACCGGCATCGATCTGGTTCAGTCCCAGATTTTGATTGCCCAGGGCTTACCTTTAAATTCGGTCGAAATCGGGATTCCCAGTCAGGAGTCGGTTGAAACCCGGGGATCAGCGATCCAATGTCGAATCACCACCGAAGACCCCAAAAACCATTTTATGCCAGACACCGGACGGTTGGATGTTTATCGAACCGGTAGCGGCTTTGGGATTCGTCTTGATGGTGGCAATGGGTTTACCGGTGCCGAAATTACGCCCTACTATGACAGCCTGTTGGTCAAGAGCACCTCTTTTTCCAGAAACTTTGAAGATGCCCGCCGTAAAGCACTGCGTGCTCTGAAAGAAATGAAAATTGAAGGAGTCCAGACCAATAAGGATTTTCTCATCAACGTGCTTCAGCATCCTACCTTTATTGGCGGAAAATGCGATACCAAATTCATTGATGATCACCCCGAACTGTTCGAAATCGAAGATCAGAAAAGTGAAGCCTCCAACGTCCTCAAGTATTTTGGCAACATCATTGTTAATGAAACCTTCGGGAACAAGCCGGATTTTGATGAACCCTATATCCCGGCTATTTCAGTGGATACCGAATTTCGGGGCAGCAAACAGATATTGGACGAACGGGGACCAGCAGGTCTGGTCCAATGGATCAAAGATCAGGAGAAACTGCTGTTGGTCGATACCACCTTCCGGGATGCCCATCAATCCATCTCAGCCACCCGGGTTAGAAGTCGGGATATGATTAAGATTGCCCGGGAAACCGCGGCGCTGGCACCGGATCTCTTTGCTCTTGAAATGTGGGGGGGAGCAACCTTTGATGTGGCTTACCGTTTCTTGAAAGAATCGCCCTGGCGACGGCTGGATGAACTGCGTAAACGAGTGCCCAATATTTTATTCCAGATGCTGCTGCGGGGCGCCAATGCTGTGGGGTATAAAAATTACCCAGATAACGTGATCCGGGCCTTTGTTCAGGAAGCGGCCAAAAGTGGGATTGACATTTTCCGTATTTTTGATTCCCTCAACTGGATGGATGGGATGAAGATTTCTATTGATGAGGTATTAAAAACCGATAAGATTGCCGAAGTCAGCATTTGTTACACCGGCGATATTTTAGACACCTCCCGAACCAAGTACAATCTGGATTACTATCTGAGAATGGCCCGGGAAATCGAGAAAACCGGGGCCCATATTCTGGCCATAAAAGATATGTCCGGTTTATTAAAACCGGGTGCTGCCTACAAGCTGATTGAAGCCTTAAAACAGGAAGTCAGTATGCCCATCCATCTGCATACCCATGATACCACCGGCAATGGGGTGGCCACGGTCCTGTTTGGACAAATGGCCGGAGCCGACATTGCTGATGCGGCACTGAACGGCGTTAGCGGCTTAACCTCTCAGCCAGCCCTTAATTCGATTGTAGCAGCGCTTAAGAATACTCCCCGAGACACTGGCTTAAATGAGGATGAGCTGCAAATCTTATCTGATTACTGGGGCACCACCCGTCAGGTTTACAGCAAGTTTGAATCAGAAATGAAATCCGGTTCTACTGAGATTTATAAGCTGGAAATACCAGGAGGACAATACTCCAACCTCCGGGCCCAGGTGGAAAGTTTTGGTTTAGGCCATAAGTTTAGAGAAGTAAAAGAAAAATACATGGAAGCCAACCTGATGCTGGGTGATATTGTCAAGGTAACCCCCTCATCAAAAACAGTTGGGGATCTGGCTATCTTTATGGTTCAGAATGACTTAACCGTGGACAACATCAAAACTAAGGGAAAAGAATTATCCTATCCGGATTCGGTTGTCGATTTTTACAAGGGTATGATCGGACAACCTGAAGGCGGATTTGATCCGGAACTTCAAAAAATTGTCTTAAAGGGCATCGAACCCATTACCGTTCGTCCCGGGATACTGCTACCTGACGAAGATTTTGATAAAATCAAAAATGACTTCCAGGAAGAATTCGGTTGTGAGTTGGACGATCGGGAAGTATTAAGTGTGGCCCTGTATCCCAAGGTTATGAAAGAGTACACGGAATTTATTCAGGAATACGGTGATTTCATGCGGATGGAAAGCCATGCCTTCTTCTATGGACTAAAAGTGGGAGAAGTTATTGACGTGGAAGTATCCAAGGGAAAACGCTTTATTATCAAACTGGTCAGCATCGGCTTGCCCAACGACGAGGGGATGTGTCCACTGATGTTCGAAGTTGATGGTTTCCGTCGGGAGATCCATGTTGAGGATAAACGCAGTCTTTCAGCTAAGCAAAAGGTCACCATGCTGAAAGCCGATCCCAAAAACCCCAAACAGATCGGATCAGGTATTCCCGGAACGGTTCTGAAAGTACTGGTTAATGAAGGGGAAGAAGTGAAAAAAAATCAGGCCCTGGTTATTGTTGAAGCCATGAAAATCGAAACCGAAATGGTTGCCAGCGAAGATGGCAAGGTCAAACGGATTTACGTATCAGACGGACAAAGCGTCCAATCCGGCGAACTGATCGTCGAAATGGAATAAGCTTTAGCAGCTTTTAGATTAGCTCTCAACTGCCGTACCGACCAATTGTTAATCTGTTGTTCGCCGCGCCATGCGAAATCCGCTTTGCTCCTTTCGCATTGGTCGCGGGCAGTCGCCAACTACAAGCAAGCTTATGATTGGCTCGTTGCCTGCGCGCAGAATCGGACAGGCTCTGCCGTGTCCGCTCCGATGCGTACAACATGATGTAACAATTGTCGGTACTACTTGATCCAAAATTAAAAGAAGTGATCATCTAATAAAGGTGACCACTTCTTTTTTTATTTTTCTTGATTGGCTAGACGACAGTGAGTGAAACCGGGACACTGACGGCGGTAACCGGCAGGCAGCCCGCTTTGGTATTGGTGATTTCGACATAGTAGTAGGTGGTGCCGGCCGGACCGGAAGCATTTGCTTCAAAGGTTTTATCGGTGGCGCCATCAATCGGTTTGCCATCGGCATTGACAGCGTCGGCACTTTCAAACCACTGATAGGTGAGTTCGCCGCCATCATTGACACTGGCATCCACTGAGAAAGAAGCGGAGGTAGCATCAGATTTAGGGGTGCCAAGCGCGGCTTGGGCAGTCCGGGTGGCCTGAGCTAAACTGGTTGCTAAAGCCACACCACTCAGTTGTGAAATACTGGTCGGCTGTTCATTGATGGTTGGCATTTCAGATAATCCGGTTGTAATGACGGGGTCTATTGGACTGGTTTCTTTGGCAGCATCGACAGGATCGGGCGATTCTGGCAACACAGCCGGGTCAGTGCTGGTCACGACAATTCCGGCTAATACGCTAACAGGCTCAGCATTTTCGGTCGTAATCACGCAGGTATAATATACGGTACCTGCGATTGTTGATGCTGGCGGGTCATAAATTGGGCCAGTTACCTCTGGCATCGGGGTTTCTACATCACCAGTTCGGAAAGACCATTGATAGGATAAGGTCTTATCCTCAGTCACACTGGCCTCCACAAAGATGGGAGCAGGATCTTCATTTAAATAAAGTCGCTGGGATGACAGCTCGGAACTGGCGGTAATCACTGGCTGGGCCAGAACAGTCAGGGCAATCGTAGCCTGGACATTATTCAGGTTGACATAACCAGCTGGCATCACCAGGGTTCCAGTGTAGGTAGTTTCACCAACCTTCTTTGTATCCACCGTATTTGGGGTCCATGTAACTGAACAGGGTAAGATTTCGCTACCATGACCCTGGACAATTACCACAACTGGCAGGTTATAGTTGCTGTCGTAAGCAATGGTTTCGGCAATACCATTATTGACGGCGTTGATGGTATTGATCATGGTTACGGCGGCGATATTTGTCTTAACCGTAATTTTGCTGGTATCGGTTTTATTGCCGTCCTGAGTTCGGGCTGTGATGGTGGTTTCACCATTAGCGACCGGTGTGACCACCCCATTGGTGACGGTGGCAACGTTATTATTGGAAGATTCCCAGATAATGGTTTGATTAGTGGCATTGGCTGGGAATATAATCGTGTTAAGTTTTAAGGTATTGCCCATGATCACATCTGCTTCAACCGGTGTTACCTGAATCGCTTCCACCGCTATATTAATCGGTGGGCTTGGTGGGGTTGGCGGCGATGGGGGTGATGGGGGATTAACAGGATCCACTGGGTTAAGTGGTGGCGCGTCATATTTTGAATTAATGAAGGTGCCGGAACTGCTGGAATCTGAATACCAGGAACTGCTGCCCCCAGCAGTGATTTCTGCGGGTCGGCTGGTATTGGTTGAGACCATTAACCCGCCATTCGGATCACTGACAACCGGTTTGGTGGTAATGTAAACCACATCTGGGGTAATGGTACCGGTAATGTTCAGGACATCGTTGGTGGTAGCACTGGTGACACTGCCTTCTCCGTTAATTTCGACCCGGGTTTCAGTTGCCAGGGAGGCGATTACAGCATTGTTGCCGAGGACGATGCTGGTTCCTTCGCCAGTAGCGGTTAACAGGACCGTTCCGACATTAGCGTTAAGAGTCAGAGCTACTTTTGATTCAGCCACAATTTTATCAACTACGGCATTGGTCACAAGGGTTGAGCCGCCGGCATTGGTACCAAATCCAACCAGTTTAGTCGGTGTGTTCAGGACAATGTCGCTGATCCCCCGGGACTGGATATTTTCAATGGTGCCATTTTCCTGGGTCGTGATGGCGGTCCGGCTGGCGGTTTTGTCAACATTCAGGGTTTTAATCTTACTTTGATTGTCAACCACGATATTGGCCGCGGCTCTGGCAGTGAGGTTTTCAACCGTTGCTTCGCCTAATAAAACAATTTTTACCCCCTGTTTCTCAAGGATAATGTTTTGGTAGGAGCCACCATCAAGATAAATGGTGCCGCCACCTTTGATCAGCAATTCCCCTTGAACAGCGGAGTTGGTCATCCGAATATCACCATCGACAACCGCATCAATAATGGTCAGGTTACCGGTAAAGGTAGCATTTTCAATGTTGACACCAGAAACTTGAATCTCCCCACTTTGATAGGTTGCTGTTTCGGTGTAGGTGCCCGCCACGGCATAATTTTTCATTTTGCTTCCTTCTTGGCTACAGCCGCGAACAAACAAAATGGCGGTAAGGAGGATAAGTAGGATAATAATAATAGAAATAATAGAGTTCTTTTTCATGACATTCCTTCCCTTTTTGTTTATATAATTTTTTATAGTGATCATTAGTGCTCAGATTTGTTCTAAGTGTAGTAATTCTAACATAAATTATTCTTAATGTAAATAGATTGTAACGAAGATGTAAAAGAAAATTTGACTTGTAAATAAAAAGAAAAACAAGCATCAAAAATATTTACGTTGTTAGGGAAGAGTGATAGCGTCGTCATTAATCTTCCTATATAAGATAACTAACAAAGAGATTTTTGTTCATGCAGTAACTTTGGATTTAAATACAAGTTTACATTTTGAATGCTTTTATAATTGCACATGATAAATTATTGTGGTATGATCAATTAAAATTCAAAGTAAGAAATCTTTTATCAATTTTAAAAATGACAAATGTAGTAGCTATGCATGGTTATGACGATGACATGGTTGACTCATTTTGGTCATCGTTGCAAAAAATTCGCACATTTCTGAATTTTTGCAGATCCAAATAAAAATAAACGATCACGTTTTTTATTCTCAGAGAAAGAAAGGGTACTAAAATGAAAATTGAAGTAAAACAAGACGGCGAAATATTTGTGGTTGAACTGGAAGGTCGGATGGACACCAATACCTCTCCTGAATTTCAAAAAGAAATGGAAGCATATTACAGCAAACAAGGATTTAATATGATCCTGGATTTTGATAAACTGGATTTTGTGAGCAGTGCCGGATTGCGGGTCTTACTCCTGATTCAAAAGAAATCCAAAGCACTCAGTGGCAGTCTGGTAATTAAAAATGTCAAACCTGAGATTCAGGAAGTATTTGATATGACAGGGTTTTCAGATATTTTAACCATCGAATAAGGGTGATAAAATGGCAACAGATAGAATCCCGGAAGAAATCTCCCGAGACCTCTTTGAGGCTAGTGAGGGTAAAAGCATTCCTGAGTTATTGAAGGAAATGCCCAATGAAAAATTAGTTAAAAGTTTCTATTTAATAGAAAATAGTCCTGAGGTCACACAATTGCGTGTGCTTCAGGATATTTTAAAATCCGCTGAAAATTCTGAGTTTGGAAGAAAAATGGATTTTTCGGAACTTAAAACCGTTAATGCGTTTAGAAAAAAGGTGCCAATTTCGGACTATTCTCAGGTGGCCGCAGAGATTGATCGATTAAAAGCAGGGGCGGCGAATATTTTTTTTAACGGACCAGCGGCCAGCTTTATTGCTACCAGCGGTTCCACCGGTGTTCCCAAGCTGCTTCCAGAAAGTAAAAACGGGGAGTTGGTCAAGGGTCTGGTTTCTCAGATTCGGGCCATCCTGCTGTTAATGCTGGCTCCGGAAGTCATGGCCCCGGGGAAAAAGGTGCTGGCGATTGCCAATCCCGCGGAATATGGAAAGACTGAAGGGGGTATCCCGATTGGCTCGGCTTCCGGTCAGGCAGCCAAGGATATGCCGGTCGAGATGCTGAAAAAAATGGTGCTGCCGCCAGAAATGATGATGGCTAAAGAACTGAGCAATGAGGCAACCGATTATTTAACGATTCGTTATGCACTGGAAGAAAAAAATCTGGTTGGGGTGGTCTGCAGTAATATTGCCCACTTTAATATCTTGCTGAAAAAAATGAATGCATCTGCTGCTGATTTACTGGAAGATATCAGCAATGGTCAGATATCTTCAAAAATCAGTTTGGATGAAGGCCTGAGGGAAAAACTGGTTTCTAAATTATCGCCAAACCCGGAACGGGCTGCCGAATTAAAAACAATTCTTACGGACAAGAAGATCCTGGATGTGGCGGGGATCTGGCCGGAGTTTTCAGTTGTGTCCTGCTGGATGTCTGCCAGTGCGGCAAAAATAGTCGCTGATATCAAAAAAAATCTACCTCAGACGGTGAAGTTTTTAGAATGGGGCTACGGTGCCAGTGAAGGAAAGTTCAATATACCAGATAAAGCCCAGGATCCGGCCGGATTACTCGCTCTTTTTGGTTATTTTTTTGAATTTTTGCCGGTGGGTACCGCGGATAATGAAACCGTTCTAGTTCATGAATTGAAAAAAGGAGGCTATTACCAGTTGATTATCACTTCTTATTCGGGACTGTATCGCTATAATATGAAAGATATCGTCTATGTCGCGGATATGAACAATCAGATCCCCCGGGTTGTTTTTGTGTGCAAGGATTCCGAACGCCTTGACATCGAGAATTTGAAATTGATGATTTATGAGATCGAGGGATCGATTCAAGCGGTGTCCACCCAACAAAACGAAGAAATTCGCTTTTTTCAGATTTTATTGGATGCCGATCAGAAAAAACTGGTGTTCATGCTGGAACCCTACTCAGAAATATTTGACGGTGAGTTGTTCAGAGCAGCCCTGGACAAAAGTCTGATGGCCGATAACCGGGATTATCGAAAATTACGCAACGACAATATTTTGGCGGCGCCGGAGGTACTGGTGATGCAGGACGGCTACCGGGACTCACTATTCACCCGAGCCCTTATGCCGGGGAAAAATGTGAATCAGACAAAGCTCCCGACCATTGTAAAAGAATACCCAGACAAAAGCAGTATTATTCATTGGGCAAAGGAAGGCGAAAAATGATAAAATTAATTCCCCAAATGGTCTATTCCCTTAATATAAAGAAGGGCTACAAAAAAATAGCAAATTTTGATTACTTAACCGAAAATGCTCCAGAAATTAACAAACAGCTGATGCTGGATATGCTTACAAAAAATGCCGATACTGAATACGGAAAACGCTACCATTTTGACGAGATTGCCACCATTGAGGATTATCAGAAAATGGTTCCCTTTTCGATTTATGATGACTATGCTCCCTATATTGAGCGGATGATCGCCGGCGAAACAGATCTGCTGACCAAGGATCCCATTGTTCATTATGCACTTACCTCTGGAAGCGTCGATAATCCCAAGAAGATCCCGGTTTCTGAGCAAACCGTTAAACTTTATCGGGAATATGCCACCCAGTTCAGCTTTGCCATTATTGCCCGGGAACTGGGGAACAAGTGGAAACGCGGTCGCGGACTAAACCTGATGGAAGTCAAATTTGAAACGTTGCCCAATGGTTTGTTTGCCGGGTCTATTTCCGGGCGAGGCGTTTACAGTATCAAAAACCTTTTGTTTCTGATGTTCACCTCACCCAAGGAAATTGTTTTTCCGACCGAAATAATGGATACCAAGTATGCTCATCTTCGCTTTGCGCTGATGGATCGAAATCTGTCCTATATTGTTTCGGCCTTTATGACCGGTATTTCCGACTTGATGAAATATTTGGAAACAAACTGGGAAATGATCGTGGATGATATCGAAAAAGGTACCATCGATCCGGATATAAAAATTCCCGATGATGTTAAAGCCCAGTTGCTGACCCAAATTAAGCCAAACCCCAAACGGGCAGCGGAACTGCGAAAAGAATTTGAAAAAGGTTTTGATACCCCGATCATTCCCCGAATCTGGCCCGAGCTGGCTTTTGTCCATGCCATTGGAAGTGGGGGATTTTCGGTGTATACTGATAAAATGCGTCATTATCTGGGGGGCATTCCCATTTATTTCAGTATTTATGCAGCATCTGAGTCGATCATGGCGATCTGCAACGAAATGGAAGTCCAGGAATTTGTATTGATTCCGGACTCGGCCTTTTATGAGTTTATTCCGGTGGATCAAGAAGACTCGGAAGAAACCCTGACCATGGAACAGCTGGAAACCGGCAAGGATTATGAAATTGTGTTAACCAACACTTCTGGCTTTTACCGCTATCGGATCAAAGATGTGGTCCGGGTGGTGGGCTGGTACAAAAACTGTCCCAAGATCAAATTTGTCTATCGGCTCAATCAGATGGTCAGCATTGCCGGTGAAAAGACCACCGAAGAATGTATTTCCTGGGCGGTTAAAGAATTTGCCAAGGCCACCGCCTGTGAACTGGTGGATTATTCGGTTTACGCCGATGTGGCGGTATCGCCGGGTCGTTATGTTATTTTTATTGAATTAGAAAAACCGTTAGCCAGGGAAAGGTACGATGAGTATCGCCTAATCATGGAAGAGAAGTTGGGGACGGCCAATCCTTCGATTGGATCCAAGGTGAAAAGCGGCATCTTGAGTCCCTCAGAGATTTCTTTTGTGCAGGAAGAAACCTATGCCCTCTACCGTGATCTGATGATCATGCGGGGGATCTCCGGGAATCAGCTAAAACCGGTCCGGGTGATTGATACGTTGGTCAAAGAGAACTTTTTCTTTGCCTTAGTGGATAAGGAGTAGCCGATGGTCAGTTTACTTATTCGATATTTAAAAGATTACCGGCTCCAGATGATTCTGGTTTTTGTATTTGTACTCAGCCAGGCGGCCGCCCAGCTTTATCTGCCCACGATGATGGGGGATATTATTGAAAATGGGGTGGCCCAGGGGGATACCCCCTATATTCTGACAAGCGGCGCGATGATGCTGGGGGTTTCACTGGTGGCGGCGGTTTGTATGGTGGCATCCAGTTATTATTCAGCTTATGTGACGGCCTCCTTTACCAGCCGGATCCGGGCCGATGTCTTTGACAAGGTGAAGAGCTTTTCGCAGACTGATTTCAATCGCTTTGGGGCAGCTACCCTGCTGACCCGGTCAACAAACGATGCCACCCAGATGCAGATTGTTGTGATCAACGGATTACGGTCGCTGCTGCTGGTTCCGATCACCGGAGTCGGTGCCCTGGTAATGGCGTTTAGAGAAAATGTCACCTTGACACTGTTGCTACTGGGATCTTTTCTGATTACGACGATTATCATCGGCTTGACCACTGCCAGAAGCATGCCCTTATTTAAAATAATGCAGCAAAAAGTCGATCGTCTGAACCTGTTGATGAAAGAAAAACTGACCGGGGTGCGAGCGATTCGGGCTTTTAACCGCCAGGATTATGAAACCGAGAAATTCGGCCAGGCCAATCAGGAAGGCATGAATGCGGCCGTCAAAGCCAATTATGCAGTGGCTTTTTTTGCGCCGCTGATGCAACTGATGATGAATCTGACGATGGTGATTATTCTGTGGTTAGGGGCCGATGAAGTTCAGCAGCAAATTGTCAGCCTGGGCGGTCTGATGGTCTTTATCCAATATGTATTGATGTTTATGTCAGCCCTGGGTCTGGTTTCGGCCTTATTAATGGCTTATCCCCAGGCGGCGGTTTCGGCCGCCCGGGTTAAAGAGGTGTTGGACGCCGACTTTTCCATTCAGGACAAAGAAAATCCCACCGCCCTGGAAAACATCACCGGACGAATTGAATTTAAAGATGTCAGCTTTGGTTATGCCGGCGCCGAAATCAATGTCCTGGAGCGACTGAACTTTGTGGCCGAGCCAGGGAAAATTACGGCTATTGTCGGGGCCACCGGCTCAGGAAAAACAACTCTGGTCAATCTGATTTTACGGCTTTACGAGGTCAGCGCTGGAGCGATTGTGATAGACGGCATCGATATCCGGGATTGTACCCAGCATGATTTAAGAAGTATCATCGCCTATGTTCCCCAGGAATCGGTGTTATTCAGTGGCACGGTGCTGGAAAATATCCGGGTCGGGAAGGATCAGGCGACTGAAGAAGAAGTGACTGAAGCCCTAGCGATTGCCCAGGCAATTGACTTTGTCAATGAACGGGAAGGGCAACTGGCCAGCACCATTTCTCAGGGCGGTAAGGATCTTTCCGGGGGTCAGCGGCAGCGTCTTTCGATTGCCCGGGCGGCGGTTAAAAAAGCCCCGATCACGATCTTTGACGATTGCTTTTCGGCGTTGGATTTTAAAACCGACTCGCTGGTTCGAAAAGCCATTCGCGAAAAATTTGGGGATAAAACGGTGTTAATCGTCGCCCAGCGGATCAGCACCATTAAACATGCCGACCGCATTCTGGTGCTCGACAATGGCGCCATTGTCGGTCAGGGTAAACATGAGGACCTGATCCGAGATTGTCTGGTTTATCAGGAAATTCTGAAATCCCAATCCTATAGCGATGGGAAGGAGGAATCACTGTGAAAGCAAAAAAAAGAAAATACAGCTTTGGTGCCATCGGTAAGCGGCTGAGCCATTATTTAAAGGATAAAAAACATGTTATCTTTTTTGTGGCAGTAGCATTGATCGCCAGTACCATCTTTGCGATTTTTGCACCGGTTGTGACCAAGGATGTGACCGATAGCATTGCCGACAGCATTGCAAAAAATACGGATATTGATTTTTCATATATCGGGCAGCAACTGATCATTCTGGCTGCGCTTTATATCTTAAGTGCCGGATTTGCCTATTATGCCACCATGCGCACCACCTATCTTTCGCAACTGGCGATCAAGCGACTGCGGGCAGATATTCAGGAAAAACTGAATAAACTGACGCTGAATGTGTTGGATCAGAGTGAACGGGGGGATCTGCTTTCCCGGGTCACCAATGATGCCACCACCCTTTCCGGGGCACTGGAAAGTAATCTGACCCAGATCCTGGTTCAGGCAACCAGTATTATCGGGATTATTGTGATGATGCTGGTGTTAAATGTACAGTTGAGTCTGATCTTCTTTATTGCTATTCCATTGTCTTATTTTGTGATGAAACTGATCACCAAAAAGACCCAGGTGCTTTTCAGAAGGCAACAGCAGGAACTGGGGGCTTTAAATGGACTGATTGAAGAAGTCTATGACGGCCATTTAATTATCAAGTCTTTTAATCACGAATCAAAATCAGCAGAAAAATTTGATGGTATCAATCAGCGGTTCTTTAAATCTTATTTAAGTTCGCGGTTTTATTCGGGACTCAGTGCACCGTTGATGAAACTGATTAATAACTTGGCCTATATCGGCATCTGTGTGGTGGGGGGGATTTTTGTCATTACCGGGACCCTGACCATCGGGGGGATTCAGGCATTTTTGATCTACGCCAATAATATTGCCAGCCCCACGGCCCTGATTTCCAATAACTTGAACTTTATCCAGTCCGGTGCGGCAGCAGCCGAACGGATCTTTGAATTTCTGGATCGGGAAGAGGAACAGGCAGATCTCGGTACCGCAGTTCTGGATGTTACCAATGCCAAAGGCAGTATTGAATTTAATAACGTTGAGTTTGGCTATATTCCCGAGCGGACCCTATTCCATGATGTGTCGCTAAAAGCCGAACCGGGAGAAATTCTGGCGGTGGTAGGACCCAGCGGCGCCGGCAAGACAACCCTGGTCAATCTGCTGATGCGTTTTTATGAAATCAATCACGGCAGTATCTTACTGGAAGGCTTGAATGTCAAAGATCTGACCCGACACAATTTGAGATCTGCTTTTGGCATGGTCCTACAGGATACCTGGCTTTTTGATGGTACCATTGAAGAAAATATTGCTTATGGCAAAAGCGGAGCAACCCGGGAAGATGTTATCGCGGCGGCCAAAAAAGCCCAGTGCGACGAATTTATCAAAAAACTGCCCCTGGGCTATGAAACCCGGATTGGCGGCGATTTTACCACGCTGTCTGAGGGGGAATGTCAGCTTCTGGCTATTGCCCGAACGATTATTGCGGACCCCAAGGTATTAATACTGGATGAGGCAACCTCATCGGTGGATACCCGAACCGAAATACTGATCACCCAGGCCATGGAAGCGATGATGAAGGGACGAACCACCTTTATTATTGCCCATCGGCTCTTTACCATTAAGAATGCCGATAAGATTATTTTTATGATGGAAGGCGACATTAAAGAGGTCGGCAGTCATGCCGAACTGATGAAGCTGGGTGGTTTATACGCTAATTTATATTTAAGTGCTTCAGATAATTAAAATTCAGGAGGTTAAAATGAAAGGTTGGTTATTAAGAAATCCCGGCAAAATGGAAGATCCTTCGATTGTGAAAATTATGAAGGTGGTAGAAGAGTTGCAGGTCGATCTGACGGTGGTTGATCCGCTGCAGATCCATGTGGTCTGCGACCATGATTTTGATGGAAAACTTTATGTCGGTGACGAAATTATGGAGGTGCCGGATTATGTGGTGGCAGCCTTCTTTACGGAAAAAAACTACCATACCTCGGCGGCGTTGCGAATGCTGGAATCATTGGGTGTGTTGTGCATCAATTCATACGATGCCATCAAAAATGTCGATGATAAGCTGTTGACCTTTCAGTTGGTGGCCGAGTCGATTGAAGCGGTTTGTTTTCCCAAAACCCTGTTGGTCACCGAGCATACCGAAGCAACTTTCGTCAGCAAACTGTTTGACTATCCCGTGGTGATGAAGGTTATGCATGGCAGTAAAGGCAAGGGGGTTGTCCTGGTCAACAATGAAAAAGAACTGGATAACCTGATCAGTATGAGTACCGCCAGCCAAATCGGCGATGAAATTATTATTCAGGAATGCATCAAAGCATCCTCCGGTCGGGATCTGCGGATGATTCTGGCCAATGGAAAGTTTGTCAAATCATTTATCCGTCAGAATGAAAAAAGCTTTCGGTCCAATCTTGCCAAGGGTGGTCATATCGTCGAATATACCCCACCGGCAGCGGTGATTGAGGCCGCCGAAAAGGTGGCGCAGCTGCTTAAAATCAATATGGGCAGCGTCGACTTCCTCTTTGGCGAAAATGATACCTTCTATTTATGCGAAGCCAATGCGATGCCGGGAGTGGCCTTTGACATCAAAGTAATGTTTGCCGATTTAATGAAACAGATCAAGGATCGACCGGAACCGCTCTGGAAAAAACGATTGCGAGAAGGTGGCAAAACATGCTAGGCTGGTTATTAGTTAATCACGAAACATTGGCAGAACCGTCGATCCAGACGATTATTGCGCTGATTGAAAAGATGGGCGTCAACATCCGAACCGTGGACGTCAGTGAGGTTCAGGTGATGTGCGAACCGGGTGACAGTCAGCATTGTTTTATCGGTGGTGAAGCGGTGGAGGTGCCGGACTTTTCGCTGTCAGCTTTTTTCGGCGGGAATAATTATCATAGTAAGGCGGTTGTCAAAATGCTGGAATCCCTTAATGTGCTTTGTGTTAACAGCTCCGAAAGTCTGAATAACACCGCCGATAAGCTGTTGACCTTTCAAAAATTGGGAGCTGCCAATCAGGGCTTTTTATTCCCTAAAACGGTGCTGATGACTCCGAAAACAAAGCCGTCCTTTATTGCCAGTGAACTGGGATTACCCTGCGTGGTCAAGGTGATGCACGGCAGCAAGGGTAAAGGTGTGGTGCAGATCAAAACCGAAAAAGAACTGGAAAATATTCTGGATATTTACGCCGCCATGAATTTTGATGACCATATCCTGATTCAGGAGTGTATCGCGGCCTCGAAGGGTCGGGATATGCGAATTATGTTAAGCGGCGGAAAATTCTCAACCGCTTATATCCGGGACAATGGCGACAATTTTAAATCCAACCTTTCTCAGGGCGGTGATCTGCAATTTATAACGCCACCAGCTGAGGTAATCGAAATTGCCGAACAAGCTGCTGCGGTGCTGGATATCTACTTTGGCAGTATCGATTTTCTGTTTGGCGAAAACGACACTTATTACGTCTGTGAAGCTAACTCGATGACCGGACTGACCTACTCCAAAGATGCCCTCAGCAATACCGAGAGCAATCCGTTACTGTTGACGCTGAAGAATATTATGGCAGAGGCCCAGAAGCGAAAGAAAAAATAATGGCGAAATAATAAGCTACAGTCGGGGGAGCCCTTGGGTTAGTTCTGACAATTTTTCAAAAGAATCATATGATTGACCAGTATCGTCAAAAATCAAATCCACAATAAATTTTAGAGGAGTTATGATTGATGAAAACCACAAAATATTTTAGTCTGGCCTGTTTAAAGATTGCCAGTTCTATTCTGGGGGCCTATACGGCAATCCAGGATGGCTCAAAAGAGATGACCATTGAGTCCAACGTGTTAATGTCCGATGAGCCGGATAACCCACCGGTAAATGATAAGATTCAGACCATTTTGCTTAAATTCAGCGAGGAGCTGGATCCGGTCACCATCGCGGATGCGGTGAAGCTGTATCGCATCGATGGCGCCGGGAATCCGGTCGAAGAAGCATGTGCGGTGAAAATCGATCTCAATGATCCCAAATCGATCCGCATCAATAATCAGGATATCACCCGGTTTGCCCAGGGGGAAGCCTATCAGCTGGTCATAAAAAACACTTTGGGTGCAAAGACCAAAGCATCGCTGGGTTGTGATTATGTGGGCTATTTTGCTACGAATATTGATTTTGATTTATCCGGCAATCCGGAGTTAAACGAAGAACGAACCCAAATTATTATTGCCAGCGATTTTCATCTGGGCGTTGATTCATCCTTTGCCGAGCTGGAAAAAAACAAACAGGCACTGGTGGATTTCCTGGCCCAGGTCAAAAATTCGCCTAATGTCAAAGAACTGGTCATTGGCGGCGACTTACTGGATGAATGGTTTTTGCCCATGGATTATCAGATGCCGGATTCCAAAGCAGCGTTCTTTGATCAGGTGGCGGCCAATAATCAGGCGATCATAGATGGCTTTAATGCCATTATCAAAGCTGGGGAAATCAAGGTAACCTATGTTCCCGGGAACCATGATTTATTGCTGACTGAGGCCGATGTGGCCCGGATTTTTCCGGGCATCAGCCAGGCCAGAGCAGAACTGCAGGGGCTGGGCACCTATGTCACCGGTCCCAATTCAGAAATTGTCATTGAGCATGGCCACAAGTACAATTTTTTCTGTACCCCCGATCCGATTTCAAACCGGGCGATCACAAACGATGATACCACTATTTTACCACCGGGTTATTTCTTTACCCGCATTGCCACAACCTGCGTGATTGAGGGACACCCCCAGTCGGATAATGTCTTCACGGAAATGGTACCCAACAAAGAAGACCCCAGTCAATTTAACGCCTATTTATATTATCAGACCTGGAAAGCGATTTTATCGGTGTTGCCGGTCAAGGAAAGCTTTGATGACAAGGTTTTAAAAACCAATATTGATGGATTTACCGAAAATTATTCCATTAATGACTGTATTCCTCAACAAGATAAAGAAACCGGAGCGATTAGCGGCGTGCTTTATCATAACATTCAGGATACCTGGGAAGAGCGCCAGACCATCAATGGGATTAAAGCGAAAATTCCGGTCAGAGATGCTATTACAAAGGCTGCTGCCCCTGCTTTTACAGATATTCAGGCTCAAACCCAGTTTTTTGATTTGGACCCGTCGAAACGGATTGTAGTGTTCGGACATACCCATGTGGCAGATGTCATTGCGATGACCAATCTTGACAATCAAAAAACCATTTACGCCAATAGCGGCACCTGGATTGACAATGCCCAGGGTTATCCCACCCGAACCTTTGTGGTGATCACACCGCCTAAAGCCGGTGCGGCCATTGAAACCGTCAATCTATATCAGTATTCAACCGACCAGACCATTACCCAATGGACAGAGGCCCAGGCAATCCGAATTTAAAGAAGAAATCAAAACACCCGTGAATCTGCTGAAGCAAATTCACGGGTGTTTTAAGATTAAATCTTTATGATGTAGAAAGAGATACGAAGGGAGAAAAAACGTCGATGATCCATACATTTGAACCAGTATATGATAAGAAATCAAAAATTCTGATCTTGGGGACATTCCCGTCGGTAAAATCCAGAGAACTCAGTTTTTACTACCAGCATCCTCAAAACAGATTCTGGAAAGTCATCAGTGCCCTGGCGGGCAGATCAACTCCTGGTACCATTGAAGAACAAAAGATACTGTTGCTAGAAAACCATATCGCCGTTTGGGATGTGATTTATTCCTGTGATATCCACGGCTCAAGCGACAGCTCAATTAAAAATGTGGTGCCCAATGATATACGGTTATTATTAAATAACAGTGATATCGCAACCATTTATGCCAATGGTGGGAAGGCTTTTGAATTGTATAATCGATACTGTTTTGAGTCGACTAAGAAAGCAATTGTCAAGCTACCATCCACCAGTCCCGCCAATGCCAGTTATTCGTTGGGAAAACTGATCGATTGCTGGGGGAAAGCGTTGAGCTTATAAATCTGGTAAGTTTGTTAATTGCCTGAAGTTGATTTGTTAAATAGTAATATGACTGATATTCTCTAAGTCGACCGTCACATCTGCTTCGTGAAATTCTATCTCATACAACACAAGATGTTCACCGGCTTGTTCAATCGTTATTGCATAATCGGGAATTTTTTTAACGAATTCCGCGCTTACATCGTAAATAGTACGACTGCTTTTTTTGATCAGGCCATGTTTCACCCGCACATGGGCATTCCCCTCATGAGGAATCGTCGTAAATGCAACGGAGGCATTCTTAACAAATTCACCAACCTTTTGATTATCGCCAAAGGTGGAAAAATAAATAATACTCTTCGAATGATCCTGACAACAAAAATTCACAATTCTGACGTTGGGTGCTCCGTCAATACAGGTTGCTAAAGCAATTTCCCCCTGTTCTGCCATAATCCTATCGTATTCCTTTACAAAGTCCATTTCAATACCTCCAATTTTTGATATGCTAAGCCTACCATACTAACCTTGACAGCAGTATGTCATAGTTATAAAATTAAAACACTAATGTTCTTGGGGGTGAATAAAAAATGAAGATTGATCGTCTCATTTCAATCATAATGGTGCTTTTAAATTGCGAAAAAATGAGCGCCACAAAACTTGCAACTATGTTTGAGGTTTCACCGCGTACTATTTATCGTGACATTGAGGTTATCGAAAAAGCCGGAATTCCTATTTTTACCACAACGGGATCAGAAGGTGGAATTGGTATTTTACCAGAGTTTAAAATTGACAAAAGCTTCTTTACCAGATCCGACATGCAAACTATCTTAATGGGACTAAGTAGTGTTTCGACGACACTATCGTCAAAAGAGATGATTGGGACACTTGAAAAAGTTAAAAATCTTCTGCCAGAAAAGCAAATCATAAAGGCGAATCAGATTACAATTGACCTAACGACATGGATGGGCAACAAATCGCTGCTCTTATTAATTGAACAAATAAAACAAGCTCTTAAAGAAAGCCGCCTCCTGCAATTTTCATACTGCAATAATAATGGCGTTATCAGCAATCGACAGGTTGAACCATATCAACTGGTGTTAAAGGAAACGCATTGGTATTTACAGGCTTTCTGTCTGGAAAAACAGGATTTCCGCATATTTAAGTTATTTCGGATATCAAATTTGGTTATTGATACAACTTCGTTTATACCGAGAGCGTTTTCACCCAAACCTTTGGATGGCGGAGACTGGATTAATCATAATTTGATACCAATACAACTGCTAGTTGAAGCTTCTCTTTATGAAAAAATGATGGAACTCTGCGGAGAAGAACGGATTAAACCATTTGGAGAAAATAAGTTTCTGGTTGACTTTATGTTTGTCCCTGATGATTACGGATATAATATTCTACTGGGATTTGGTCCTAAATGTGAATGCGTTGGTCCGATCGAAATCAGAACCGAACTAATCAATCGTATCGAAGCACTGGCTTCGCGTTACAGATAAAAAGAACTGAGACCATACCAAATCTTAAGCGGGCGAACGGTTGGCAGAGATCTTTTGAAAGGAATCGAACAGGCAATGCTTAAATAGGTGGGCTTGAAATAGCTCATATCAAAAGGAGTGATGATACTATGAAAAAATTGTTTTATCCAGCGGTTTTTATTCCTGAAGAGGATGGCAGTTTTTCCGTGTTCTTTCCAGACATTCCCGGCTGCAATACCTGTGGAGATACCATAGATCAAGCTTATGAAATGGCTTTTGAGGCGTTGGGTCTTGTTTTGTCCTATATGGAGGATAACAAAGAAACGATTCCATCAGCGTCTAAGCCACAAGATCTTAAACTGGAAGAGGGACAGTTTCTGGTGGTTATTGAATTTGATATGATCGCCTACAAAAGAAGAACTGAATCCAGAGCGGTTAAGAAGACACTTACTATTCCTTCCTGGTTAAATGATGCTGCACTTGAAAAGAATGTCAATTTCTCCCAGGTGCTCCAGGATGCGCTCATGGAAAAGCTTCATATTGCATAACACAAACCTTTATTGATAAACTGATTAAAGCCCGGGCCAGCGCCTCGGCTTTTTTTGCTCGAATTTGAGTAAAAGACGATGGTCAAAACTGTCCACGCTGGGTCATTCAAATTTATCCACAACCGGCAATATAGGCCCATGTGATTAATTCAGCCGATGCAAAAGCCAGTGACGCCCTGGATCATATTCTAGTCACTAAAGCACATAAAGCTCAGTAACTTTTGTTATTGGGCTTAATTATTTCAAGAACTGTCCCCAAATTGTCCCAAAGGTAGGGGTTTTTTGACACGATTCTATACCTAGACATAAAAAAAAGAGAACCTCAACGGCTCTCTTGTGCAATTCTTATTGGTGGAGATGAGGGGACTCGAACCCCTGGCCTTCTGACTGCCAGTCAGACGCGATCCCAACTTCGCCACACCCCCAGATGATACTGCTTTCAGGACACTTTTACAGTATAATTGAGGTGTCTTTTATTTGCAAGTGTTTTTTGAAAAAAGTCGAGAAAAAAGTAGGTTTTTTTATTTTTGGGGATAAAATGAGGGAAAAAGTACTGATTGAATGGTTAGGAACAAGAAAAATTCAATTTATTTCTGATAAACTATAAAATACCGAATTGTTTAAATACCCGAAGTCAAGAAAATATCTGCTTTGTCTGAAATACCAATAATTATAAAAATACGAAGCAATATAATACTGAAGCAAAGCAAAATATTCTAAAACAGTAAAAAAAATGCCAAAAATTTCCTGTATGTGTTATAATATTACTCAATGGAAATCGATGTAAAATGAAAATTATAGGATTATTGTCTAAAGGGGTTGTTTATGAGAGTCTTACTAAAGATTACTGACATTATTGACGTAGAGGTGCTGCAAAGAATACAAGATTCTTTTTCAGATGCCACCGGACTTGCCGCGGTTACGGTTGATTACAAAGGCAATCCAATTACGGAATACAGTAATTTTTCGGAATACTGTACCTGTGTCAGAAAAGAAAGCAACAATCGCGATTGCTGCTTTCAGTCAGATGCCCATGGCGGTATTGAATCGGCACGATCCGGAAAACCATCGATTTACATTTGCCATGGGGGATTAGTAGACCTTGCTGTTCCAATCATGGTAAAGGGAAATTACCTGGGTGCTATTATGGCCGGACAGGTAAAAATTGATGAAGAAGAAATGAAACGCCTGCCGTTCGGCACCAGCCATGAACTGACGGATTTCTCGAAAAACCCAGAAATCACAGATTTGTATGACAAAACATTAAAAACGACATTAACTCAGGTAAGAGCGGCTGCAGATCTGCTCTATACTATTGCTAATTATCTGGTTGAAAAACAGATGATTCATATTATTCAGGAGGAATTGCATAATAAGAATCTGGAATTGATGGAAGAGGTTAAGTTGCGAAGTGAGGTTGAGGCTTCATTAAAAGAAGCAGATTTAAAAGCTTTGCAGGCTCAGATTAATCCGCATTTCCTGTTCAATGTTTTAAACACCATTGGTCGGTTGGCACTTCTGGAAGGGGCAGATAAAACCCAGGAAATGATCTATGCATTTTCGGATATGATGCGCTACACCCTGAAAAAAGAAAAAAACAATGTGGTAACGCTGAAAGAAGAAATGGAGCATGTGCAAAACTATTTATCGATCCAGAAAATGCGCCTGGGAAATCGCCTGAATTATTCGGTGGAAGTGGATGAGATGGCGGAAGATATTTTATGTCCGTTTATGACCATCCAGCCGTTTGTGGAAAATGCCATTATCCATGCCATTGAACCTAACGCAAAGGGCGGAGCAGTTAGAATAACGGCGGATATTCTGAAGGACATAGCGATTCTGAAGATTGTTGATGACGGAAAAGGAATTCCTGGTGAGCGTATCCATAAAATACTGGATGGATCCTATGAAGCAGACGGACGGGAAAAGAATACCGGAATTGGAATTAATAATGCAAACAAGCGGCTTATGTATTATTACGGCGTTGATTATGGGGTTGAAATAAAAAGTGAGCTTGAAAAAGGTACTGAAATCACTATTAAAATACCTCGTAAGTCTCTCGCTGGGAGGGGATTATAATCATGTATAAACTGTTTATTGTTGAAGACGAGCATTTAGAGATTGAAGCGATTAAGCTCATTCTCAGTCAACATGGCGAAAACATTGAAGTTGTGGGTGAAGCATCTTCGGGACTGGTAGCTATTGAAGAAATCCGTCGGTTGAACCCGGATATTATCCTGTTAGACATCAATATTCCGGAAATTAATGGCATTGATGTTTTAAAGATGATCAAAAAAGAAGATCATGAAAAGAAGGTCATTTTAATTACAGCATTTAATGAATTTGATTTTGCTCATCAGGCTATCAAAGCTCGGGTAGATGATTTTCTCTTAAAACCGATAAGACCCCAACAACTCATGGATTCAATCAATCAGAGTATTGCTTCATTAAAGAATAATGCCAAGGAACGATTTGACGAAAAAATGAATGAGGTCATTTTTGCCATTATTCAGAAAAAATACAGTGATGCCAGAACAGCCCTGATCAGTTATCTGGATATGATTTATGATTACCATACCTACGATATCATGTCGGTACAGGCAGAAATTAAACATTTTATGGAAGAACTCAATATTGTTACTCAGGACATGTGCGGTTATGAACTGAATAGTCCACTCTGTACAAGTAATAATATGCAATTTGTCAACGGGTATAAAAATCGTTATGATTTGAAAATTGAAATCATGAAAACTATTGACAAGGTTTTTGACCGGATGCTTGACAATAAAGAAACACGAAAGAACAATATCGAAGATATTTTGAATTATATTGACCGGAACTGTTATAAGGATATTTCGCTTGATCAGGTTGGAGAGTATGCCAATATGAGTTCTTATTACTTAAGTAAGATCTTCAAAAAGGAAACGGGCGTCAATTTTGTAACCTACCTGACGGAACGAAAAATTGAAATTGCCAAGGATATGCTGGCCAATACCGATGTTCCGATTATCAATATCGCTCTGGATCTTTCTTACCATGAACCGAATTATTTCAGCAAGGTATTTAAAAAGAGTACCGGGATGACTCCGACCGAGTATCGGAAAGAGCGTCGCGGTATCGCTCTTGAGGAAGATGAACAATTAGGAAACGGCCATTCAAAAGATGAAAAATATTCTGAAAAACATCGGGAAGTATCCTGATACAAAAAGTGAATAAAAGAGTAAAAATATGGAACAGGAAAACCTGATGGTGGACCTGTTCTTTTTATGTGTCGGAATAAATCAAAGTGACTTTATAGTGCAGGGATTAGACAAAATATTCCACTATGTTTTTGTGTACAGATACAAAAAACAGCGGTAGTAAAAGGTTTTCAAGGCGATTCGAAGAAAGCTACAATAATTTTATAAGAACAGCACAAGTAATTATCATAGCCTTTGAATTAAAATATAGGTAGTTCAATAACAAAATCTTGAAATTAAGGAGGATAGAGCTTATGACAAACGAAGCTTTAGGCATGATTGAAACTAAAGGGCTGGTTGCTGCTATTGAAGCAGCAGATGCTATGGTAAAATCAGCAAATGTATCATTAATGGGCTACGAAAAAATCGGTTCTGGTTTAGTAACTGTAATGGTTCGTGGTGATGTTGGAGCAGTTAAGGCTGCAGTTGATGCAGGTGCTGCAGCAGCTGACAAAGTTGGACAAGTTGTTTCAGTACACGTAATCCCAAGACCACACGGTGATGTGGAGAAAATTTTACCAAGTCTATAATATTTAATAATTACGGAGGTGTAAATTAATGAAAGATGATTTAATGAACAAGTTGATGGAAGAAGTTATGAAAAAAATGAGTGAAGTTGAAGAAACTGGCTCAGTTGCCGCTGCAACCGGTGTATGCGGATTGACCGAATTTGTAGGAACAGCAGTTGGTAACACAATTGGTTTCGTTATTGCAAACGTGGACAGAACTTTACATGAAGCTATGAAAATTGATCCTAAATACAGATCTATCGGTATTCTTTCCGCTAGAACTGGTGCTGGTCCTCAGATTTTCGCTGCTGATGAAGCTGTAAAAGCTACTAATTGCGAAGTTGTTTCTTGTGAATTAGCAAGAGATACTGAAGGTGGCGCAGGTCATGGTTCTTTAATTATCTTTGGTGCTGAAGATGTATCTGATGCAAAACGTGCTGTTGAAGTAGCTCTTAACGACTTAAACAGAACCTTCGGAGATGTATATGCAAATGCTGCAGGTCACTTGGAATTCCAATATACTGCCCGTGCAAGCTTTGCTTGTAATATGACTTTAGGTGCTCCAATCGGAAAAGCTTTCGCAATCATTGTTGGTGCTCCAGCTGGTATCGGCGTATTAATGTCTGATGCTGCTTTAAAAGCTGCTAACGTAGAACTTTGTGGTTATGCTTCACCTGATAATGGTGGTACTAAATTCTCGAATGAATCAATGATCTTCATTTCTGGAGACGCCGGTGCAGTTCGTCAAGCCGTATACGCTGCTAGAGAAGTTGGTAAACAAGCTTTAGAAGCTCTTGGCGGTCCTTGCCCACCTGTAACAACTCCTTATATTTAAGTAGCTGTTGTTAGTTTTCTAAGAAAGAAGGAGGAATAATGACTATGAAGTCAAAACGATTTGAAGCTTTAGCAGCTCGTCCAGTCAAAAAGGATGGTTTCGTTAAAGAATGGCCAGAAGTAGGTCTAATTGCAATGAACAGCCCTGGGGACCCAGTTCCTAGTTTACGTGTTGAAAATGGTGTAGTTGTAGAACTGGATGGAAAAAAACGAGCTGAATTTGATATGCTTGATACTTTCATCGCGAACTACGCAATTCGTTTAGAAAAAGCCCAAGAATATATGGCAATGGATTCTTTGAAAATTGCTAATATGCTTGTTGATATTAATGTACCAAGAGATATCGTTGTAGATATTACTACCTCGATCACTCCTGCTAAAATAACAGAAGTACTTGGTCACATGACCGTATTAGAAATGATGATGGCTCAAAGTAAAATGCGAGCTCGTTTAATGCCTTCTAACCAATGTCATGTTACTAACGTAAAAGATAACATGGTTCAAATCGCTGCTGATGCTGCAGAAGCTGCTATCCGTGGATTTGATGAAATGGAAACAACAGTAGGTATCGGCCGTTACGCACCATTTAATGCTCTTGCCATCATGGTTGGTGCAAATGTTGGTCGTCCTGGTATCTTAACACAATGTGCTGTTGAAGAAGCTACCGAACTTGACCTTGGTATGAAAGGTTACACCGCTTATGCTGAAACTATTTCTGTATATGGTACAGAACCAGTTTTCATGGATGGTGATGATACTCCATACTCTAAAGCTTTCTTAGCATCAAGCTACGCTTCCCGTGGTTTGAAAATGCGTTTTACATCTGGTTCTGGATCAGAAGTACAAATGGGTTATGCAGAAGGCAAATCAATGCTTTATCTTGAAGCTCGATGCTTATACATCACTAAGGGTGCCGGCGTACAAGGAAGCCAGAATGGTTCAGTTTCTTGTATCGGTGTTCCAGCTGGTGTACCAGGCGGTATCCGAGAAGTATTGGCTGAAAACTTATTAGCAGCATGCCTCGATTTAGAGTGTGCTTCTTCTAATGACCAGACCTTTACTCACTCTGACTTACGACGAGTTGCTCGTTCATTAATGCAAATGGTACCAGGAACTGATTACATCTGTTCTGGTTACTCTGCTACACCTAACTATGATAATATGTTTGCAGGCTCTAACTGGGATGCAGATGATTATGATGATTGGAATGTAATCCAACGTGACTTAAAAATCGATGCCGGTTTACAACCTGCTGATGAAGATACAGTTGTTGCTGCTCGTGCTAAAGGCGCTCGCGCAATGCAGATCTTATTCAGAGAATTAGGCTTGACTGAAATCACCGATGCTGAAGTTGAAGCTGCTACTTATGCTCGTGGATCACAAGATATGCCTGACCGTGATGTTGTTGCTGACTTAAAATCTGTTGAAGATTTAATGGGTCGTGGCGCAACAGCAGTTGACTTTATTAAAGCTTTAGACCGAGGCGGCATGAGAGATGTTGCTGAATCGATCTTTAACATTCAGTTACAGAAATGTGCTGGTGACTACTTACACACTGCTTCTAAATTAAGCTCTACATGGGAATGTATTTCAGCAGTTAACTATCCAAATACCTATCATGGAGTAAAAACTGGTTATGTAATCAGTGATGAAAGATGGGCACAAATCCAAGATATTCCATGGGCTGTTGACCCAGCAAGCATATAGGAAGGGGTGTAAAAAAATGGCTATAAACGAACAAATGTTAAAAAGCATTATTGAAGATGTCTTAAAAGAAATGACTGGCGCTGCGCCAGCTTCTGCACCAGCTGCTACTGCTGCCGGCGCTGTTAAACTTTCTCCAATCGGAGAAGCAAAACAAGGAATGGCAAGTGATGAAGTTCTGATCGGTTTAGCTCCTGCTTTTGCAGAATCTCAAACTGTCACAATCACTGGAATTCCTCACGATAAAGTTCTTAAAGAAATTATCGCTGGTATCGAAGAAGAAGGCTTAAAAGCCCGAGTTATCAAAATTTACAGAAGTTCTGACGTTGCTGTATGCGGTCATACTGCTGCTAAATTGTCTGGATCTGGTATCGGTATTGGCTTACAGTCAAAAGGTACTTCATTAATTCACCAAAAAGATTTACCACAGTTAAGTAACTTAGAATTATTTTCTCAAGCACCATTGATCGATTTAGAAACATATCGAATGATTGGGAAAAACGCTGCTAAATATGCTAAAGGCGAAAGCCCAGCACCCGTTCCAGTAAGAAACGACCAAATGGCTCGTCCAGCTTACCAGGCAAAGGCAGCCTTATTACATATTAAAGAAACTGAACATGTTGAAGCCGGTAAAAAAGCCGTCGAACAACAAGTTTCGTTTGTATAAGTGGAGGTGACCAGAATGACACAAGAACAAATGTTGGAACAAATCGTTAAACAAGTTATGAGTTCTATGAGTACCGCTGCAGCTCCAGCTCCAGCAGCTTGCGGAACCGTTACGAAAGCTGATTATCCAATCGGAGATAAAAGACCAGAACTGATCTTCTCTGCTACCGGAAAAGCTTACAAAGAATTAACCTTAGATAAATTATTAGCTGGCCAATTAACACCAGAAGACTTACGTATCAGACCAGAAACCCTTGAACTGCAAGCTCAAGTTGCTGAATCTGTAAAACGTGATGCATTTGCCAGAAACCTAAGAAGAGCTGCTGAACTGATTGCTGTTCCAGATGCTCGTTTATTAGAAATCTACAATGCCCTTCGTCCATACAAATCAACTAAAGACGAATTATTGGCGATTGCTTCTGAACTTAAAAACCAGTATAATGCTCCAATTTCTGCTTCTTTAGTAGCAGAAGCTGCTGAAGTATATTACAACCGAAAAAGATCAAAAGAATTCTTATAGAATTAGCAGAATAGGAAATGTTGGGAGGACTAACATATGATTATTGCAGGAATAGATATTGGAAATGCAAGTACTGAAACAGCTCTTGCCCGATATGTCGACGGAAAGCCTGAATTTCTCTGTAGTGGTATTGTTGATACCACTGGGATGAAGGGAACACGTCAAAATATTCATGGAGTTTTCGCCTCTCTCAAACAAGCCCTTGAAAAAGCTGGTTTAACCGTAGAAAATGTTGATTTAATCCGGATCAATGAAGCTGCTCCCGTTATTGGGGATGTAGCAATGGAAACAATTACGGAAACAATTATTACGGAATCAACCATGATCGGTCACAATCCCTCTACACCAGGGGGATTGGGGATCGGTGTGGGAGTGACCGTAGACATAAGAGAAGTTAGTAATTGTGATAAGGGCGAGTCAGTTATCGTTGTTATCCCAAGAGAAGTGGATTTTGAAGATTCCTCTCGTATTATTAACCATGCTGTTAATAACGGCATATTTATTAATGGTGCCATTGTCCAACGTGATGATGGCGTTTTAATTAATAACCGACTTGTCAAAAAAATTCCGATTGTTGATGAAGTTTCACTAATTGAAAAGGTGCCAAGAAACATGCGTGCTGCCATTGAGGTTGCCGCGCCAGGTTCGGTAGTCGAACAGCTATCAAACCCATACGGTATTGCAACCGTATTTGATTTAACATCCGACGAGACCAAGCAGGTCGTACCTGTATCACGAGCGCTCATCGGAAATCGTTCAGCAGTTGTTATCAAAACGCCGGCAGGGGATGTCAAAGAAAGAAAAATCCCGGCTGGCCAAATCATTATTCAGGGCGCTAACAAAAAAGCTCAGGTTAATGTCGATGATGGTGCTGAAAAAATTATGGATGCAATACGTTCCGTAGCTCCTGTAGAAGATATCAGAGGAGAAGCTGGCACCAATGCCGGTGGAATGCTTGAAAAGGTCAGACAAGTCATGTCGAACCTCACAGATCAACTACCAAGTGCAATTAAAATTCAGGATTTATTAGCCGTCGATACTTTCGTACCACAAACTGTCAAAGGTGGGGTCGCGGAAGAGTTTTCCATGGAAAATGCCGTTGGCATTGCGGCCATGGTAAAGGCCGATAAATTACAGATGAATATGATTGCCCACGAATTGGAAGCTGAACTGGGTGTAAAAGTTGAAGTGGGCGGAGTGGAAGCCGATATGGCCATCCGCGGCGCATTAACAACACCGGGAAGCAATATGCCTTTAGCAATTATCGATATGGGTGCAGGATCGACAGATGCAGCAATTATTAACAGGGCAGGTGAAATCAAGTCCATCCATTTAGCAGGTGCCGGAAATATGGTTACGCTGCTCATCGCATCTGAATTAGGGTATGACAACATGGCTCTGGCGGAAGATATTAAAAAATATCCGCTGGCAAAGGTTGAAAGTTTATTCCATATTCGTCATGAAGATGGAACCGTTCAATTTTTTGACAAGCCACTTGATCCCAGAACTTTTGCACGGGTTGTCATTTTGACACCGAATGGAATGATGCCCATGCCGGGTAACTACTCACTGGAACGTATTCGAGCAGTACGTCGAGAAGCGAAAACAAAAGTATTTGTTGTAAATGCCATTCGTTCATTAGAACGAGTCAGCCCCACTGGAAATGTCCGGGATATTGAATTTGTTACCTTAGTCGGAGGATCTGCCCTAGATTTTGAGATTCCCCAATTAGTAACAGATGCCTTGTCCAAGTACAGTATTGTTTCAGGTCGGGCGAATATTAGAGGGGTTGAGGGTCCACGTAACGCAGTAGCCACCGGTCTTGTACTTGCTTACGAAGAAGGTGAATAAGATGCGAATGGATTTCGATGCTCCAAAACCAGAAATTAAAGTTGTTCATGGCAAAAATATTACGTATCAAAAGGTCGTTGACGAAGTATTACATGGAATCGAAGAAGAAGGTGTGCCTTTTTCCATCGAAGAGCTGGATGAAACCAACCCGGTGGAGCTTGCTTTCAGAGGAGCTGAACTATCCCATCTCGGAGTTGGAATCGGAATTACCGAAAATGAAGTGGTACTCCATTATATTAAATTAAAAGAGGACCATCCAATTTTTAAAATTCCATCTTACAGTGATGAGGCCACGCTACGAGCAATCGGAAGCAATGCCGCACGACTGGTAAAAAGAATGCCGTTTAAGAATCTAGATAATACTGAGCTGTCGTAAGGAGGGGTTAATTTGAATAGAGGAGAGGCCATTGGCCTAATAGAAGCTATTGGGTTGGCCACAGCGATTGAAGCTGCCGATGCGGCAGTCAAGTCAGCAAATGTCAGACTGATTGGCTATGAAGCGTGTAAAGGCGACGGTATGTCAACCATCAAAGTGGCTGGCGATATTGGCGCAGTTAAGGCGGCGGTTGACGCTGCTACGGCTGCTTGTGCAAAAGGTCGGGGCGTTTGGGGAACCAAAGTGATCGCCAGACCCAGTGAAGGAATTGAAAAATTAATTTACAATAATCAAACAGTGGGTTATACACCGCCAATTGAGACAAAAGCGGAAGTTGTCAGTATAGAAGAAAATGAAGAAACAGCAGAAGAAACCACAGAAGAATAATCACTGGAATCTGCTGAATGATTCAGACAGAAATGATCTTTTGAAGAAAAGGTGTTAAATATGAATGCAGACGAAAAAAAAGTTATTGAACAAATCGTAATCAATACCGTTAAAAAATTGATCAGCGAGAAAGATAGTCCAAATCGAGTTGTTTTGGGCATCTCCAATAAACACATCCATCTTTCCCAGAAAGATATTGAAACACTTTTTGGCAAAGGTTATGAACTGACAAACATGAAAGACTTAAAACAACCAGGACAATATGCAGCAAAAGAATCAGTTAAAGTGATTGGACCTAAAGGAAGTTTTGACAAGGTTCGAATTTTAGGACCAGCCAGACCGGAAAGTCAAATCGAAGTATCTTTAACTGATGCCAGAACCCTTGGTATTAAAGCTCCGGTTTGTGAATCAGGGAAACTTGAAGGCACCCCCGGAATTACCCTTGAAGGACCATGCGGTTCGGTTACACTAAGTCAAGGGGTGATTGTCGCATTGAGACATATTCACATGCCGACTGATGTAGCTGATAAGCTCGGTATTAAAGACAAAGATTGGGTTTGTGTTGAAACAAGCGGTGTTCGCAAAACTATTTTCTGTAATGTACTAGCCCGAGTATCCGATAAATTTGATTATGAAATGCATTTGGATACAGATGAAGCTAATGCAGCAGGACTTAATAACGATGATTATCTAAAAATAATCCCAAACAGGTGAAATAATGGATTGGAAATCTGGTAACGACGCAATATTGGAATTTGCAGAATTAATTCGCGAGAAAAAAGCCAATACCTACACAGGTGAGTTAAAAGTTGGTGTGGATCTCGGTACTGCAAATATTGTCATCGCAGTGGTTGATGAGAATAATCGTCCCATTGCTGGAGCTACTCAAGGCGCGTCAGTTGTTCGTGACGGAATTGTCGTAGACTATCTCGGAGCGAGCCAAATTGTACGAAAACTTAAAGGTGAGGTTGAGGGAATCTTGGGCATTGATTTATCATATGCCAAGGCCGCCACAGCCATTCCTCCCGGTATCCTGGCGGGGAATACGAAGATTATCGCAAACGTGGTTGACTCAGCCGACTTTATTGTTACAAATGTCGTTGATGAACCCACCGCAGCAGCAACCGTTCTCGGTATTCAAAATGGAGCCGTTGTGGATGTTGGGGGCGGGACCACCGGAATCAGTATTCTCAAAGATGGTGAAGTTATTTTCACAGCCGATGAAGCAACTGGAGGGACCCATATGAGTCTGGTACTGGCAGGTTTTCATCATATAAGCTTTGAAGAAGCAGAGGAACTTAAAAAGAACGAATCACAGAAAAAGATATTTCCAATTATCAAACCCGTAGTGCAGAAGATGGCGTCCATCGTCAATCGCTTTGTCGTCGGTTATGATGTTGATGTTATTTATGTGGTTGGCGGGGCTTGTGTCTTTGATGATTTTGAAAAAGTATTTGAAGACGAAACCGGCATTAAAACCATTAAACCAGTAGAACCATTATTGGTAACACCCTTAGGGATCGCCTTTAATTGTCAAAGGTAAGAAATGTGGTGATAGAATTTGGACATGGAGAAAATGCTCGAAAATGGTTTATTGGATATACTTATTCAAAAAATCGTTGACGAGGTTGTCAGGCGAATAAAAAATCAACCTAAAAAAGCAGTTGTTTTCTTTACGGGAGCTACGATTGGTTTTAAAGAGTCGATGAATTCACTGTTGAAATTACAAAAAGATGGTTGGCAATTAAAAGTTGTTCTTTCTGATGATGGCATGAAGGTGTTAAATCCTGCTGCTATTCAAAAAGAATTGAATCTTGACGTGATTTATCACAGTGGCAACATCAAAAGCCAAAAAGAGCTTTACGGATCAGCAGACATGTTTGTGATTGCCACCATGAGCGTGAATACAGCAGCCAAACTGGCTGTGGGAATAACCGATACAGTCTTGTTATCCCTCGTAAATCACGGATTTATGGCCGGTACGCCGGTAGTTGCGGCAATCAATGCATGTGATCCGGATGATCCCCAGAGAGCATCGCTGGGGATGGGAAAATCGTCTCCAAAATATCGGGAAATGTTGAATAGTAACATTGAAAGACTTCGAGATTTTGGAATGAAATTAGTAAGTGGCAAAGACTTGTATGCTACTTGTGTTGGTGGAACCCCCACAGAAGCTAATGATTTAATCGTTGAAAAGACAGCAAGGCCGGTCGGGAAAGAACCAGTGGTTAATCAAACCTTGTCTGTCAAAACCAGTGAGTGTGTGATTGATAAAAATGTTATCTCACGGGTCGATATTTTAAAAGCCCGGGGAGCGAATGTGGTTAAGATACCATCTGGATCAATTTTGACAGGTTATGCTGCGGAAGCCGCAAAGGAATTTGGGCTCCAGATTATCAGGATTTAATAAGGGTGGTGAATATATGCAGTTAGCAAAAGTAGTCGGAAACGTAGTATCAACCCAGAAAGATCCTAATCTTGTGGGATGTAAGTTGCTGATTATCAAAAAAATTGATGAATACGGCGAATTTGAAAAATATTCAAGTTCATCTACAGCAATTGCCGTGGACTCGGTGGGAGCAGGAATTGGTGAGACAGTCATCGTTACATCCGGCAGTAATGCCCGGTATGTTTACGGCGACAAGATGGCACCAATCGATATGACCATTGTTGGTATCATTGATGAAATCCAGATTGTTTAGTGAGGTGATATAATGCCAAATGTGTATACCCGAGGAGGGGACAAAGGCGAGACCGGTCTGTTTGGATCCAGTCGTACGCCGAAGGATAATATCCGTGTTGATGCATATGGAACCATGGATGAAGCAAATTCAGCCATTGGTTTAGCGTATTCACTTTGCGAAGATAAAGATATCAAAGAAGTATTACACTATTTACAAAAACGAATTTTTGTTTTAGGTGCAGAACTTGCCAGTGATGAAAAAGGCAAGGCAATGCTGGCAGACAGAATTTCCCAAGCCGATGTGGATTATATGGAATGTACGATGGAACAATATTTAGCGATCATTGGTCCGCAAAAGGCATTCATTATCCCAGGTGCCAATCCGGCATCAGCAGCACTTCATGTTGCCCGAACAGTTGTTAGACGGGGAGAGCGATTGATTGTAAAATATAATCGTGAAAATGAAGAAAGTCGACCAGAATTGGTAAAATTCGTTAATCGGCTGTCTGATACCCTTTTTGTTTTGGCACGGACAGTGGAGTTTAATGGTGTCGTAAAAGAAATTGTCGACCGGGTAAAAGAAAAGCTGAATCTGTTAGAAACTGTGCAAGCCGGCATCGTTAATGGAGAAGCTTGTGAAAAAGATTATTCTTTACTCACTCTAGCAAAAAAAATGGCTGCCGCAGCCAGAGTTAAGGCAGAAGAAATCAATGTTCCAATTGTTTTTTCAGTTGTTGACTCAGGCGGAAATTTGGCCTACTTTGAACGCATGGAAGATGCGTTGATGGTCAGTATAGATATTTCAGTGAATAAGGCATATACAGCCAATGCACTGAAAATGTCCACTGATAAAGTTGCCAGTGTGGTAAAAGAGGATGGTTCACTTTATGGCCTGCAATGGACCAATAATGGTCGCATGGTCGTATTTGGCGGTGGTTATCCCCTAAAACACAATGGTGAAGTTATTGGCGGAATTGGCGTCAGCGGCGGAAGTGTGGATGAAGATATGATTATCGCGAAGAGTGCTCTAGCTGTTTTATAAAATACTAATTAATCAGGAGGAAGAAAAATGACTACTACTGGAAAATTATTAGATATGGCAAAGAAAATGGCAGAAGCGGCTGCTGTAAAAGCAATCGAAATCGATGTACCAATGGTTATTGTAATCTGTGATGCCAGTGGCAACACCGTATTATTTAACCGGATGGAAGATTCTTTACTCGCTAGTATGGATATTGCTACCAATAAGGCTTATACCGCAGTTGCTCTTAAAATGGGTACCGATCAAGCAGCTGATCTTGCTAAAGAAGCAGGACAACTTTTCGGAATCGCAAGCTGCGATAAGGGAAGAATGGTTGTATTTGGCGGTGGCTTCCCGATTTATGAAGGGGATAAAATCATCGGCGGTATCGGAGTAAGCGGTGGCAGTGTCGCTGAAGACATGACTGTTGCTCAAGCTGGACTAGACGCTCTAAAATAAGACAAAAAAATTAACACGATCCAGGAGGTACCTCGTATGAATATAGATACCACAGGTATAGAATATATTGTAAAAAAAGTAATGGCAGAAATTGATTGTGCAGATGTAGGCGGAAAGCCTCTCAAAGATGGTGAGTTAGGTGTTTTCAATGATATGGAAAATGCCATTGATGCCGCCTTTACCGCTCAAAAAACGTTTATGAGAGAGTCTATAGCATACCGAAGTAAATTGATTGCAGCTATGCGAGCTGAAATGCTCAAAAAAGAGAATATGGAAATGATCTGCCAGATGGCTGTTGAAGAAACAGGAATGGGAAATTATGAACATAAACTTTTAAAACATGAATTGGCAACCGTTAAAACGCCAGGAGTTGAAGATCTGGTGGCTGAAGCATTTACCGGTGATGATGGTTTAACTTTGATTGAACAATCCCCATTTGGTGTAATTGGTTCAGTTTCACCTTCGACCAACCCCAGTGAAACAGTTATCTGTAATTCAATTGGAATGCTGGCAGCAGGAAATACAGTCGTATTTGCGCCACACCCCAGTGCTAAAAACACCAGTGCATTAACTGTTAAACTGCTCAACAAAGCAATTTTAGAAGCTGGTGGTCCAGAAAACCTGATTGTTACAACGGCAGAGCCAACTATCGACAGTGCCAACACCATGTTTGCCAGTCCAAAAATCACGTTGTTATGTGCAACTGGTGGTCCTGGGGTTGTTAAAACAGTTTTACAAAGCGGAAAAAAAGCAATTGGTGCCGGAGCGGGGAATCCCCCAGCGTTGGTTGATGAAACTGCTGATATTGAAAAAGCAGGAAAAGATATCATTGATGGTTGTTGTTTTGATAATAACTTACCTTGCATCGCAGAAAAAGAAGTTGTTGTTGTCGAACAAGTTGCTGATTACCTGATTTTCAACATGAAGAAGAACGGTGCATATGAACTGAAAGATGCCAAAAAAATTGCCGAACTGGAAGAACTTGTTATTCCCGGTGGTCGTTTAAGCCGCGACTATGTGGGTAGAAGTGCAAAAGTAATTCTAAAAGGAATTGGCATTGAAGTTGACGATTCCATTCGGGTAATCATTATGGAAACCAGCAAAGATCATATCTTTGCAGTTGAAGAATTAATGATGCCAATCCTACCGATTGTGCGGGTGAAAAATATCGCCGAAGGAATTGACCTGGCAGTAACCCTGGAGCATGGCAACAGACATACAGCGATCATGCATTCAACAAATATTAATAACTTAACTGAAATGGCAAAAAGAGTGCAAACCACTATTTTTGTTAAAAATGGTCCTTCATACGCTGGTATCGGTGTTGGCGGGGAAGGGTATACAACCTTTACCATTGCCGGTCCGACCGGTGAAGGCCTGACATCCGCTAAGACATTTACTCGTAAAAGAAGATGTGTATTAGTAGGAGGATTTACGATTAAATAATAGAGGTGTTGTTCATGAGCGCAAATTTAGTAGAATTGGTACAAAACGCCGGCATCGTTGGTGCTGGCGGGGCAGGGTTTCCAACCCAGGTCAAATTAAATTGCACGGTTGATACAGTTGTTGTCAACGGTGCAGAATGCGAACCATTATTGCGCGTTGATCAACAACTGATGGCACTGGAGGCTGTTAAAATGTTAACAGCTCTTCAGGCAGTTATGGATCAAACACAAGCAAAGGAAGGCATTATTGGCCTTAAGAAGAAATATACACCTGCTATTGAAGCTTTAAAGAAAGAATTGGCTGCATTTCCAAAGATTAGAATGCATTTATTAAAGAATTTCTACCCTGCTGGAGATGAGCAGGTTCTTGTTTATGAAACAACGGGTAGGATTGTACCTGAAGCCGGAATTCCGTTAAATGTTGGTACATTAGTTATAAATGTGGAGACACTTTTGAACATTTATGATATAATGGTAAACAATAAACCTGTTATGGATACATATTTGACACTAACAGGCGAGGTTAAGAATAAGCTAACGACAAAGGTACCTTTGGGTATTACCGTTCGTGAAGCTTTGGTATTGGCCGGAGGTACAACCATTGAGGACTTTGTCGTGATCAACGGCGGACCGATGATGGGAAAAATCGTTGATTTAGAGTCAACGATTACGAAAACAACCAAAGGACTGATCGTATTAGCAAAAAATCATCCGTTGATTATTTCTAAAATGAAGTCCATCAAGGAAACCATGAAAATGGCAGGAATGGCATGTATGCAATGTAACTATTGTACCGAGCTATGTCCGAGATACGCGTTGGGTCATAACCTGGAACCCCATAAATTAATGCGGATCGCCGCTTATGGTTCAACCTGCGACACGTCCACTCAAGCTACAAACGCTTTTCTATGCTGTGAATGTGGCTTATGTCAATATGCATGTGTAATGGACCTACAACCTTGGAAGTTCAATGCCATGCTCAAGCGAGAACTTGGAAGCAAAGGGATCAAAAATCCTCATCACAACGTACCAACCTCAGCTGTGCCCTTCAGAGAAGGCAAACAGTTTAACGTGAACCGTTTAGTATCACGATTGGGACTGACGAAGTATGATCTTCCGGCCCCGATGGTTGAAACGGATAAGACGTTTTCTAAAGTCAACCTATTATTGTCACAACATATAGGTGCTCCTGCAGTAGCAGTTGTAAACGTTGGGGATCAAGTGGAACGAGGACAACTTATCGGGGATATCCCTGAGGGAAAACTGAGCTCAAAAGTTTTTGCTAGTATTAGCGGTAGGATTTCAGCCGCGGATAGTGAAAAAATCACTATCGAGTCCTAAATCATATTTTAAGGGGGATAATTATGGACTTTACAATGTTAATCGCCGCATTTGGCGGTGGCTTATTAGCCACATTTATGGGAGGGCTTCAAGCCTTTATCTTCACTGGTTTAACCGTATTAGCGGCAATCATGGGTGGAGATTTTGGAGCTCCTGCAATTGGTATTATTAGTTTTGGTTCTTGGTTTGGTCCACATGTTGCCTTCGCTGGCGCTGTAGCCGGTGCTGCGTTTGCAATGACAAGAAATCATATTGAAAATGGTCAAGATATCGTAACTCCACTTGTAAAATTCGGCGATCCGATGGTATTGATCGTTGGTGGTATCTTCGGTATGGTTGGTTTCTTGATTCAATATATCGTTGGACCACTGGTTGGACCAATCGTATTCGGTGGACTATTAGGTGAAGGCGCAGCTGGCTATACTGATACAGTAGCTTTCACAGTTATGTTATCTGCTATTATTGTACGTTTAGTATTTGGCAAAACTGGTCTGACAGGAAAAACACCAGCAGGCGAGAAACGTGAATGGATTGCGACTGGAAGCCGTTTAGGATTTATTCTGACATACGGTGCTGGTATTGGTATCCTTATCGGTGGGATTGCAGCTGCTTTAGGAACACTTGGTTTAGTTGATGGCGTAGCTGAAGCTGCTACTCTATTCTCAATGACACCAGTTATCGGCTTCGCCGTTGCTGCTATTTCTCTAATCTTCATCACGTGTGGACACTATTTTGAAGGATGGCATCATATTGTTTTACCAGCAGGTTCTACCGCAGTTTTAGTTTTCACTGCGACCTTAAATCCTTTTGCTGCTATCATTGGTGCAGCGATTACAGGTATGGTAACAGCTTTCATAGGCGAATGGGCAGCAAAAACACTTAACAGTCATTGCGATACCCATATTGACCCTCCAGCTGTAACAATCTTTATTGTGCAGTTCATCAATTTTACAATTTTAGGCGGACTAATTCTAGTTTAATCTTTAATTGAAGTATTCGGAAAAAAATTAAACATTCACAGTATAGAAAGAAGTGGTATTTTGAAAAAAGCAGTTGGTTTTATGGAATTTAAGAGCATTCCAGTTGGTATAGAATCCACTGATGAAATGCTGAAATCCGCAAATGTTGAGCTGCTGATGGCATCACCCTTATGTCCTGGAAAATACGTCAGTATTATTTCTGGAGATGTGGGAGCCGTCGAGGCATCAATAAAGAATGGGGCACATGTGGGTGGTATCCACATGTTAGAGTCTCACGTTATACCGAATATTCACCCCGATGTTTTACCAGCCATGTTAGGCGCCGGTGAAATAGGCGATGTGAAATCTCTAGGTATTGTTGAAACGATTAATGCAATCTCTTCAATTTTGATCGGAGATATTTGTGCGAAAGCATCAAACGTAGAACTCCTTGAAATTCGAATTGCTAGAGGCTTGGGTGGTAAAGGCTTTGTATTAATCACTGGTGAAATATCTTCTGTTAAGATGGCCATTCAAACGGCACAAACAGAGATGGCTGAGTCGAATCTCATTACGAGTTATTCGGTTATTGCATCTCCGCATAAGGATATTGCAAAGATCCTGTTTTAACACAAGATAAAAAATTTAAATGTATAAAAGACAAATGGCTTCGGTCATTTGTTTTTTATACACAAGATTTCTATTTTTTATAAGTGCACCAAGGCCATTTATAAAAAATAGAACGATACTACGTCATTAAAAAGGAGATTGTCATGGCTCGAAAAAGTAAACCTAAATCACAATTAATAAAAGACACAGCTATTCAAAATACTTTGGATACATCGAATTCAAGTGAAGTGGGGAATGAAGAAGTGGGAAAATTGGATGATTTCATAAAAAAGGTTAGCAGAGTGATCGCAGGCAAAGAGGAGAATGCCGAGGATTTTAGTGACAACAGTCCCCAGGAAAAGAACGACGCGAAAACAGATAAAATAGATACGGAAGCCAAAGCAAAAGCGGAGGCAGAGAACAAAGCTAAGAAAACGGCTGAAGCAAAGGCCAAAAAAGCTGCTGAAGCCAAAGCCAAAGCGAAGGCAGAGGCAGAAGCTAAAGCAGAGGCAGAAGCAGAAGCGAAAGCAAAGGCAGAAGCGGAAGCGAAAGCAAAGGCAGAAGCGGAAGTTAAAGCAAGGGCAGAAGCAGAAGCTAAAGCAAAGGTCGAGGCAGAAGCGAAAGCAAAGCAAGTAGCAGAAGCTAAAGCGAAGAAAGAAGCCGAAGCGAAGGCTAAAGCAGCAGCAGAAGCAAAAGCGAAGAAAGAAGCTGAAGTGAAGGCTAAAGCTGCGGCGGAAGCCAAAGTGAAGAAAGAAGCCGAAATTAAAATTAAGGCAGAATTGGAAGAAGCAGAAGCGAAAGCAAGGGAACTTGCCCAAAAAGCAGCAGAAGCAAAAGCTGAAGCAGAAAAGAAAGCTAAAGCTGTAGCAGCAAAATCCAAGGAATTAATTGAGAAAGTTCATAAAAAAGTTCAGGATGAAGCAACCGCAATAAAAAAAGCTGCCGAAGATAAACAGGCATTGGTAGAAGCAAAAAAACAACAAGAAGCAAAAAAACAGGCTGAAGCAAAAGCAAAAAAAGAAGCCGAAGAAAAGGCGAAATTAAAAGCTGAACAGGAAGAAACGAAGAAAATAGAAATGGCGCGTCTAAAAGAAGCTGAAGACAATGAAAAAAATAAAATTGAGCAGCAGAATCGTCTTCGCAATGAAATCAGAAACAAAGCCAAAGAGCTACAAGACTTAACTGCAAGAGCCGCTGAACGCGCAATTGCAAAAGAGAAGAAAGTTCGGGCAGAAATTACTGATAAAAAACAGAAAGCTCAAGCAGAAAAAGAACTGGCAAAAAAAGCAAAGAAAGAAAAAGACCTGCCATTTCATCTTTTATAAAAGTTTAGGAAGTTCCTTTGATGAGGAGCTTCTTTTTTTGTCGAGCAACCTTTGAATGGTTGCATGCTTTTAGCTATACAATTAATTGAGATTGTAATATAATAAAACCATTAAAAGTACAGGATAAAGAGGGAACAATGTCATATTTAGCGCTCTATCGGAAATATCGGCCGCAAACCTTTGATGAGGTGGTGGGCCAGGACAGTATAACCCGAATACTGAAAAATCAAATTAAATATAATCGGATCGGACACGCCTATCTTTTTTCAGGGATTAGAGGGACAGGGAAAACCTCATTGGCAAAGATATTTGCAAAGGCAATTAACTGCCCCAATGGAATTGATGGAAATCCCTGCAATCAATGTGATGTTTGTCTAAAAATCGATCGCCCAGGAATTATGGACATCATCGAAATCGATGGTGCATCCAATCGTGGAGTGGATGAAATACGTGAAATTCGAGAACGAATAAAATATCCCCCGACAGTTGGAAAATATAAGGTTTATATTATTGATGAAGTGCATATGCTCACCAAGGAAGCGTTTAATGCGCTGTTAAAAACCCTTGAAGAGCCACCGGAACATGCAGTATTTATACTAGCCACTACAGAACCAAACAAGTGTCCAGTGACGATATTGTCCCGCTGTCAGCGCTATGAAATCCGTCCCATTCCCAAAGCTCTAATCATTGAACAAATGAAAAAGATTTGCCAAGACATTCAGGTTAATATGTCAGATGAAAGCTTCGATTTTATCGCAACCCGCGGTGAAAATTCGATGCGAGATTCCCTTAGTTTATTGGATCAGATCATTGATTTGAAAGACGAAACTGGACGAGTCAATTTCTGTGATCTGTTGGCATTCACAGGTATGGCAGATAAACAGAGCATTTTTGAACTGATGGAACGAATAATATCTCACGATAGTGCTGGTGTTTTAATCTGCTTAAGAGGATTGGTCAGTAATGGTAAAGATAATATTTTACTGATGGATCAGTTAATTGAATATATGCGGGGTATTCTGATAACAAAAACAGCAAAAGAAACAGCAAAAGAAATTTTACTCTGTACCATTGAAGATTTTGCGGCCTATGAAAAGTTAAGCGAACAGCTGACATTTGAGCAATTATATCAAATGATCAGCCAGCTTATTGATGAAAAAAACAAACTCAAATACAGTAGCCTGCAGGGAATAATTGTGGAAATGGCCCTCTTAAAGCTTTGCCTGGAGGAGCAAATAATAGTATCGACCCCAAGAAAAGACACCGTTTCGCTAAAAAAGGAAATTAGGCCAAACCCGCCGACGGATTCTCATAGTCGACTGGTGAATAAACCGGTGTTACCTGAGAATCTGCCACAGCCCCAAAATCAGCCGTCCGATAACAGCTTATTTAAAACTGAATTTGAAGATCCGGAAGAGGATCGATTCTCACCAACAATTGAAGTATTTGAAGCGAATCCTGAAAGTGAAGATGAAGTCGTATTGCCAGAGCAAGAAAAACCCGCCAGCCAGCGATTAACAGATAAAAAAGAGAAAACTGGCAGCAGTCGGCATGACGGAATGAGGTTCTTTAAAATACTCTGCGATGAAATCGGAAAAACAAACTCAGGTCAGGCGATGTTTTTAAAACGGGGGGAACCGGAACTGGAGGGGGAGGGACATTTGTTAATTGTCTATTCGGTAGAAAACAAGAATTTTTATCAGTTTGTTAATAAACCAGAGTTAATTAAAGGGTTTGAAACGGCGCTCCTTCAGAAAACGGGAAAACCTCTCACTGTCACAATTAAATTGGAAGAAGAAAATTTCAATGAGCTTGATCTGATCGAAAAAACCCTGAGAATCGTCAACGATGAGGCTGTAAAAGTAATCAAAACCGACGATGAACGATAAAATTTGGTTAAAAAGATAGTGATATCAATGGACTATTAGTGTTATAATAATGAAGTTATTAAGAATTGAAAACCATAGGAGGATAGAATGGCAAAAAGAAAAATGCCGGCCGGTATGGGCGGTGGCAACATGAATAATATGATGAAACAAGTGCAGAAAATGCAACAAGATATGGCGAAACTACAAGCCGAACTGGAAGAACGGGAAGTTGAAGCGACAGCCGGTGGCGGAGCAGTTAAAGTAGTGGCAACCGGTAAAAAGACCATTTTGTCGATCAAGATTGACCCGGAAGTAATTGATGAAGATGATATTGAAATGCTGGAAGACCTGGTTCTGGCAGCCGTCAATGAAGCCATTGTCAAAGCAGAGGATATGGTTAATACCGAAATGGGAAAAATTACCGGTGGCATGAATATACCGGGTTTAATGTAGGTTTTCAATGGGCTATTACCCAAAAACCCTTGAGCGGTTGGTTCTGGAGTTGGGAAAGCTACCGGGTATCGGAGAAAAATCTGCTCAGCGGTTAGCTTTTCACATCATCAATCTCTCAGACGAAGAAATATCAAACCTATCCGAGGCATTAGTATCAGCGAAATCAAAAATAGTATTGTGTCAGAAGTGTTTTACCATCACCGATAAAGAAATTTGTGATATTTGTGAAAATCCAAAACGGGATCAGGAAACCATTTGTGTGGTTCAAAACAGCCGGGATATTTTCGCAATTGAAAAAACCCGGGAATATAACGGGCTGTACCATGTTCTTCACGGCGCCATCTCTCCGCTGGAGGGGATTGGACCCCAGGACATCAAAGCCCGAGAACTATTACTGCGTATTGGCGAAAGCGACATTAAAGAGGTCATCATGGCAACAAATGCCACGGTTGAAGGCGAAGCCACAGCCATGTATTTGGGAAACCTGATCAGTCCTCTTGGCGTAAAAGTTACCCGGTTAGCTAAGGGTATCCCCATCGGTGCGGACCTTGAATATACAGATGAAATCACATTAATTAAAGCCTTTGAAGGAAGAAATGAGATATAAACCTTTAAATAAAGGAGAATTAAAGATGTTTGTTAAAGAAGGAATTATTGCATCACCTGGTATTGTTATTGCTAAGGCGCTTGTTTATGAAAAGATCCTGGTCGAAGTAAACAAGCAAAAAATTGAAGATGCCGAGGCAGAAATTGTTAAATTTCAGAATGCTGTCAAAAAAAGCCATGAACAATTGGAAACGATTCGAATAAAAGCCATCAGCGAGCTTGGGGAAGAAGAAGGAGCGATCTTTGAGGCCCATGCCATGGTTCTGGACGATCCGGAATTCGTCGAAGGCGTCGAAGCAGAAATCAATGACAATCACCTGAGTGCCGACTATGCCGTTAAGAACGTCACCGACCGGTTTTATGAAATTTTTGATCAAATGGATGATCCCTATTTCAGTGCCCGAGCAGCGGATATTAAAGATGTGGGTACCAGGGTACTCCAGAATATTCTGGGGATCGTTCAGGCCGATTTGTCCAAATTGGACGAAGATGTGATTATCATTGCCGATGATCTGACTCCGTCGGACACCGCTCAGATGGATAAGAAACGGGTGATGGGTTTTGCAACCAATATCGGAAGTCGAACATCCCACACGGCCATTATGGCACGAAGTCTTGAAATACCGGCGGTTCTCGGTTTGGGGGATATTACTGAGACGGTCAAAACAGGAGATTTAATGGTTGTTGACGGACTGACTGGCAAGGTATGCGTTAATCCCACCAATGAACAATTAGAATCCTATAACATCGAAAAACAGAAATACCAGAATTATCTAAAAGAATTGGAAGAGCTTAAAGATTTGGATGCCGTTACTTTAGATGGCAAAAAAGTCGAGTTAGTCGGAAATATCGGCGAGCCCAATGATGTAGCAGGGGTAATTAAGAACGGTGGGGTCGGGGTTGGACTCTATCGAACTGAATTTTTATACATGAACAGCGATGTGATGCCTGGCGAAGAAAAGCAGTTTGCTGCATATCGTTCGGTTTTAGAAGCTTTTCCTAACGGACCAGTTATTATTCGAACCCTGGATATTGGGGGCGATAAAAAACTGCCTTATCTGCCGATGGATGATGAGCTGAATCCATTTTTGGGTTTGCGGGCTATCCGACTTTGTTTTAAAGAGATCGGTTTATTCAAAATTCAACTCAGGGCAATTTTAAGAGCCAGCGTTTATGGCCATGCCCATATCATGTTCCCGATGATTTCATCAATTACAGAAGTCAGACAGGCAAAGGCCATCCTGCTGGATTGTATGAAAGAGCTGGATGAAGAACAGCTGCCCTACGACAAGGCTGTAAAGGTTGGGGTGATGATTGAAATCCCTTCAGCCGCTATTGCCGCCGATATTATTTCAAAAGAGGTTGATTTCTTTAGTATTGGTACCAATGATCTCTGTCAGTACACCCTGGCGGTGGACAGAATGAATCAGGAAGTGTCTTACTTGTATGATCCGTTTAATCCCGCCATTTTGCGCCTGATTAAACAGGTAACAGCAGCATCTGACAAGAAAAACAACTTTTTCACTGGGATGTGCGGTGAAATGGCCGGTGATCCATTAGCAGCGGTGCTGCTGTTAGGATTAGGACTTTATGAATTTAGCATGAGTGCCTTATCAATTCCTCAGATTAAAAAGATCATTCGCAATGTCCGTTATGAAGATGCAAAAAATATTGCTGATGCCGCTTTAAATATGGAAACCGGTGAGGAAATATTGGATTTTGTTCAAGACTCAATGAAAAAATTGAATTTAAATATTTAGAAAAGAACATTAGGAGGAATTACAATGGTAAAAAAAGAAGTTACAGTTTTAAATGCAACAGGGTTACATGCCCGCCCTGCGTCCATGTTTGTTCAAACTGCCGGTAAATTCAAATCAAAAATATTTGTTATTAAAGAGGGAAACTCGATTAATGCAAAAAGTATTATGGGTATTATGGCAGGCGGAATTTCCCAGGGAACAACCATCGAAGTTCAGGCCGAAGGCGACGACGAAGCCGAAGCAGTGGATGCATTAGTACAATTAATCAACGATAAGTTTGGCGAATAGTTTCTTTGAAATAAAAAATAAATAAATTACTGTTAATTAAGGGTCTTTTGAGGTAAAATGTAGTAAATATCACAATGAAAAGTGGAGGAATTTAAAATGAGCAGTAACAAATTATATTTTGTTGGCGGACTTTTTCTGGGAACCATCATCGGCGGAACACTGGGTGTGTTACTGGCACCGGACGCTGGCGAGCAAACCCGAAAAAAATTAGCCGAAGGCACAGAAGAAGCCCTGGGCAATGCCTATGATCAAGCCGTGGAATATGGTGAAAATCTCAAAGAACAATTCCAGGACATGCAAGAACAGTTTACTGAACGGGTTAATGAATACAAAAACCAGATCGAAAGCAAAATTCAGGAAATTCAAGACGAAGTTGAACAGGATATTGCTGATTTAAACGAAGAACTGGAAGCCCTTGAAAAAGAAGAAGCAGAATTGACTGAAGAAGCTGAAGTTGCTGACAAAGACGAAGCGTAAGGGTTGGAAACAATAAATGATAACGTTAAATTTTAGCTTGTGGGAATTAGCGCTGTTGTTAGTGGGAGTTGCCTTTGTGGTCGGAACGGTTTATTTAGTCAAGCTGTTTAAAAGTCTGGCAGCTACCTTCGACACAACCACCAAGCTGATGGAAGACAATCGTCTGGCACTTCGAAGTATTATGGATAATGCCGATGATATAACCAAATCGACAGCACATATTGTGGATAAGTCGAGCATGATGGTGGATGAGGTTGAAGTGGCATTAAATACCATCAAAAAGGACGTAATTGATCCGGTGGTAAAGGCCGCAGCAGTGTTAAAAAGAGGCTTGGGAGTTTTTCAAACCAGGAATAGAAGAGATAAGGTATAGGCCGTGGATTACAGCCCTAGGCCCAATGATGGTATCACCTCATTGGGTCTAGTTTTGGATACCGATTAATTGTGAAATGGAGATTATATGAACAGCAATAACATAATTGAAACGGGAAAAACAAGTATGGTCAGGATTGAAGGCGAAATCGACATTTATTCCATCGAAAAATTCAGAGATACAATTGAGAAAGAAATTATGACCAAGGCAACGCAAATCATTCTGGATTGTTCCGAATTGTCCTATATGGACAGCACTGGCATGAGCGTTTTAATAGAGTTGCGAAATAAATCAAAAGAAATGGGACAACGGATTATTATGATGAACCCACGGCCCAATATTAAAAAGCTATTATCCCTTACCGGGGTTGATAAAATAATTGAAATTGTAGACAATCCTGCTAACTAAGCGAATTGAGAAGGGGAAAAAGAATGGATAGTATAAAACTGACACTGCCAACAAAACCCGAATATGTCAGCTTGGCACGTCTTACAATTGCGTCAGTGGCAAATAATATGGGCTTTTCCATTGGCGATGTGGAAGATTTGAAGGTTGCAGTATCCGAGGCCTGTACAAATGCCTTGAACCATAGTCAAAATCCAGATACAACCTATGATTTGACCTATTTAGTAGAGAATCAGAAATTGGTCTTTACGGTAACAGATCGAGGTGTTGGTTTTGAACCAGAGGCAGTATCGATGCCAGATCTTAATGGCAAACAATTAGGTGGTTTTGGTTTATTTATCATCAAATCACTAATGGATAGGGTGGAAATTACTAGTGAAAGAGGATCCGGAACCTCAATTACCATGATAAAGAACCTATCGACGACCCATGAAGTATGAGCGAAAAATCAGTAAAGAGGATGTCAAAAAGTTATTTGCCGAATACGAAGAAACAAAGGATCGAGATCTAAGAGACCTGATCATTGAAAACTATCTTTATATACCCAAAATTCTGTCGCGAAAATATGGGCATAAAAGTGGCGACAATGAAGATATTTTTCAGGTCGCCTGTTTAGGTTTAATGTATGCGGTGGAGCGGTTTGATGTCAGTCGCGGCTATGAATTTGATACCTTTGCCACGCCGACAATTATTGGCGAAATAAAACGCTATTACCGGGATCGGGAGTGGCTGATTCGCATACCGAGGAAGGTTCAGGATCTCAACCGGGAGATTAATCAAACCCGGACTACTCTTGAACACAAACTGATGCGGTCGCCAACCATCTCTGAAATTGCCGTTTATCTGGAAATATCAGAGGAAAGTATCATCAAGGCGATGGAAAGCAGCAATGCTTATTATCCGAAATCTCTATCAATGGAATATGAAAGCAATCAGGATGGCCAGGAGGTCAGTTTGATGGATCTATTGGGAAACCTGGATAACAACATGGAAAATGTGGAAAATATTGATCTTTTAAAGCAAAAAATTCAATCGCTTAATCCAGTTGAACGGATTATTGTGGAACAGCGGTTTTTTCGGGGAAAAACACAAAAAGAAGTGGCAGAATATATCAACAAATCCCAGATGACCGTATCGCGAATTGAGAAGAAAGTTATGAAAAAGATAAAAGAGGATCTATAAATAAATCTTTTTGTGGATTATTTTTTAGAAATATTATAAAATAGCTCTATACCAAAAAACCAATTAAATCATTGGCAAAATAAGCGAGGGGGAAACAGCATGAAAACGTATCCAACAAAGAACATCCGTAACATTCTTATACTAGGTCACGGTGGGAGCGGAAAAACAACCTTGACTGAAGCATTGGCATTTAATGCAGGTGCCGTTGATCGTATGGGAAAAATTGACGAGGGAAATACCCTATCGGACTTTGATCCAGAAGAAAAGAGACGAAAGTTTTCAATTTCTTCATCTATTATTCCTTTAGAATTTGGTGGACATAAGATCAATCTTATTGATGTGCCAGGTTATTTTGATTTTATTGGGGATGCTTATGCAGCACTTCGAGTGGCCGATGCCGTTGTTATCGTCGTTGATGCATTGTCAGGCGTTCAGGTTGGAACTGAAAAAGCCATTGAACTTTTAGATAAAGCAAATATTCCGGCTTTTATCGTTGTTAATAAAATGGACCGGGAAAATGCCACCTTTGCAAAGGTCATGGACGAATTAAAAGAAACCTTTGGTAATAAGGTCGTGCCATTTGAATTACCAATGGGTGAAGGCGAAGAAATGAATGGTGTTGTTAACATCGTTGATATGACTGGTAGCCAGAGAAAAGACAACCGTTGTTTTGATGTGGCCATCACCGACGAAATGAAAGCAGAGCTGGAACCCTATCGGGACATGATCATGGAATCGGTGGCTCAGACCAGTGAAAGCCTGATGGAAAAATATTTTGAAGGCGAAGAGTTAACCCGGGATGAAATCCACAGTGGCATCCGAAAAGGGGTTATCGACGGCGAACTGATGCCGGTATTATGTACATCAGCAACCCTGAACATTGGGGTTGAAACCCTGGAAAATATGATCATTGAATATCTCCCATCACCAGGAGAAGGAAAGTTTGAAGTGGGCAAGGATCCCCGGGATAAAAAAGAAATCGAACGGAAATGCAATAACAGCGAGCCTTTTTCGGCATTGATATTTAAAACAGTTGCTGACCCCTATGTTGGTAAATTATCGATATTTAAAGTCATGTCAGGGGTTTTGGACCATTCCGTAGAAATATATAATGCAACTCAGGAAGTAAAAGAAAAAGCCAACCATATTTATGTTCTCAGAGGTAACAAACAGATTGAGGTTGAAAAACTGGAAGCGGGAGATATTGGAGCGTTTTCCAAGTTAAGTGATACAGTCACCGGAGATACATTAACCAGCGCCAAGTCACCCATTGTTTATGATAAAATTGAATTGCCAAAACCAATTATCTCCATGGCTATTGAACCAAAAACGAAGGCTGATATCGATAAACTGGCCACCGGCCTGCATCGATTGGTGGAAGAAGATCCAACCATGACGGTGAGCCGTAATAAGGAAACCAAACAGACTCTGGTATCTGGTTTAGGCGAAATGCATCTGGAAATTATTTCCCAAAAACTGAAACAGAAATTCGGGGTTGATGTCAATCTGGTTGACATGAAGGTTCCCTACCGGGAAACCATTAAGAAAAAAGCAACCGCCGAAGGAAAACACAAAAAACAGTCCGGCGGCAGCGGCCAGTTTGGTCATGTCTGGATTGATTTTGAACCGGGCAATGATCCGAATGCACCATTCCAATTTGTCGATAAGGTTGTTGGTGGAGCCGTTCCCCGAAACTTTATTCCGGCCGTTGAAAAGGGTCTTGAAAACTGTATGATTGAAGGGGTTCTGGCCGGATTTCCGGTAACTGGCGTAAGAGCGACCTTATACGACGGATCCTATCATGCCGTGGATTCTGATGAAATGTCCTTTAAAATGGCCGCTACTGCGGCATACCGTAAAGGCATGAAGGAAGCAGCCCCAGTTATTCTGGAACCCATCTATCACATTGATATCACCGTTCCTGAAGAGTACATGGGTGATATTATGGGCGATTTAAACAAAAAACGTGGTCGAATTATGGGAATGGATTCAGCATCAGGTGGAAAACAGCGAATTCTCGCCGAGGCACCCCTGGCAGAAATGTTCAAATATGCCACCGAGCTGCGCTCCATGACCCAGGCTAGAGGCGAATTCGCCATGGAATTTGTCCGTTATGAAGAAGCACCAATGATTATTTCAGAGAAAGTAATCGCTGCAGCACAAAAAGAAAAAGCACAATAGATCTGAGTTTGAATCAAGGCGGGAAGAAATTCCCGCTTTTTTGCGTGAAGGCAACGAGCCAATCACAAGCTTGCTTGTAGTTGGCGACTGCCCGCGAACTGCGATGAAGCAAAGCGGAATCGTGGTTGCGTGAAGGCAACGAGCCAATCACAAGCTTGCTTGTAGTTGGCGACTGCCCGCGAACTACGATGAAGCAAAGCGGAATCGTGGTTGTCCAAATTGACGAGAGTATGTTATAATAATTCGATTAGGATACGAAGGAGCAGTCAATGGAATTATTAGAAAAGAAAATCAGACAAGAAGGCCGCATTAAAGGCCAGGGAATCCTCAAGGTGGATTCTTTTTTAAATCACCAGTTGGATGTGGAACTATTTGAAGAAATGGGAAAGGCTTTTGCCAAACGCTTTGCCGGAGAGGGAGTCAACAAAATCCTGACCATCGAGACATCAGGAATTGCCATTGCAACCAGTACAGCCAGATATTTTGACTATTGTCCGGTGGTTTTTGGAAAAAAATATGTATCATTAAATTTAGATGAGGAAATCTATTCCAGTGATGTCTATTCCTATACCAAACAACAGGCCTATAAAATTATGGTATCAAAAAAATATTTAAACCCGACCGATCGTATTTTAATTATCGATGACTTTCTGGCCAATGGCAAGGCAGTCGAGGCCTTAATTGATTTGATCAATCAGGCCGGCGCCACCCTGGTGGGCGTGGGTATTGCCATTGAAAAAGGATTTCAGGATGGCGGCGCGATAATCCGTCAGCAGGGAATCGCGCTGGAATCTTTGGCGATCATTGACGACATGAGTGAGGAAAAAGGAATTATATTCCGTGATCAATCAGGAAAGAAGTGAAAAGATGGACAACAATGGACCCATTGGCGTCATCGATTCGGGCATCGGTGGTTTTACCGTACTAAAAGCACTGCAAGACCGACTGCCCAATGAAAATTATCTCTATTTTGGTGATTCGATGCGAATGCCCTATGGTGAGCGGGAAAATGATGAATTAATCATGCTGGCCAATACCATTATCAGTGATTTGGAAAATAGAGGGGTTAAAGCCGTGGTTTTAGCCTGCAACACCCTTTCATCCCTGATTGTCGAGCTGAGCGCCCGGGTGCCGCTGTTTAGCGTCATCGAAGCCGGGGTGCAGGAAACCCTGAACTGGCGCGATCGCGGTCTGGTTGGGCTGATTGCCACCACGGCTACGGTTAAAAACCGGGGCTACGAAAAGGAACTGGAACTTTGGACCCGCGATGTGGAGTACATTGCCCAGGGAACGCATACGCTGGCCAAGGTCATCAACGATGGCCAGGGTGATTTGAAAATTTTGAAAAATAATATCAGAGAAGCCGTTGAACCAATTTTATTAAAGGGCATCAAAAGAGGCATCGTCATTGAAGAATTGTTGCTGGGGTGTACGCATTTTCCGATTGTGGCGGTCACCATTCGGCAGATGTACCCGGAGCTCGAGCTGATCAACCCGGCCAATGGCCTGGTCAGGCAACTAAACAAACACCTGACCGAGTTTAACTATTTCAACAACCAGGACGACATGGGTCGCACCCAAATTCTCACCACTGCCGATTATGATATTTTCGAACGAATGATCAAAGAATTGGAAATCGATTGTGAGACTCTGGAAATGACAGAATTGAAATTACCTTAAACCTGCTTATCACAGAATATTAAAGAGATCATGGCAGTTGAAATAAACTAATGAATGAACTGCCATTAGAATAAGGAGTAACTATGACAACAGAAACACCAGTAAAAAAAATTGTATATAGCGGCATCCAGCCATCGGGAACCTTTACCATTGGAAATTATTTTGGCGCGATGAAAAACTGGGTTCAAATGCAGGAGGACTACCGCAGTCTTTTCTGTGTGGTGGATCTTCATGCCATCACCATGCCCCAAAACCCGGCCGACCTGCGAAGGCGGACCTATGAATCCATTGCGCTGCTGTTAGCCCTGGGCATTGATCCTGAAAAATCGATTCTTTATGTCCAATCGATGGTGCCGGAGCATTCGGAACTGGCCTGGATTTTAAACTGTTCAACCTATATGGGCGAACTGAGCCGGATGACCCAATTTAAAGATAAATCCCAAAAACAGGGTGAAAATATCCGGGTTGGTCTTTTTGACTATCCAGTGTTGATGGCCGCGGACATTCTGCTTTATCAAACCGATTTAGTGCCAGTGGGGAATGATCAGCGCCAGCATGTGGAACTGGCCCGGGATATTGCTATTCGCTTTAACCAGAATTTTGGTGATGTGTTCAAGGTGCCGGAAGCTTATTTTGGCGAGTCGGGAGCCCGTATTATGAGTCTCCAGGAACCCGAACGGAAAATGTCCAAATCGGATGATAATGCTAATGCCTTTATTTCATTGCTGGACGACTCCAAGACCATTGTTAAGAAGTTTAAACGGGCGGTCACCGACTCGGATATGGCCGTTTATCATAATCGCGAAGAAAAACCTGGGGTTTCCAATTTAATGGAAATTTATTCCTGTGCCACCGGAAAAAGCCTGGATGAAATCACCCGGGAATTTGACGGTAAGGGCTATGGCGATTTCAAGTTGGCCGTTGGCGAAACTGTCGCCGATACGCTGCTACCGGTTCAAAATGAGTATCACCGACTGCTGGGTGAAAAGGCTTATCTGGAACAGATCATGCATGTTCACGCCGAAAAGGCTTCCCAGATTGCCTGGAAAACCCTGTCAAAGGTACGCAAAAAAGTTGGCTTTGTGACCGTATAATAATCAGGACAGTTTTGATCACCATCTTTTATAAAAAAGGGATGGTGATTTTTTAAAATAGCGGATAATTAGTGGTGTGAAAATTCAGAAAGGAAAAACAGATGGGAATTACAATGATCGTGGGCCGGCAATCTCAGGTTTTAAGTGAGGCGGTTTATCACCAGATCAGTGCGGCGCTGGATGCAGGTAAAGAAAAACTCTATTTAATGGTTCCGGAACAGTTTACTCTGGGTGCCGAAGAAGCGCTGATCAAGGCCAATCGATTGGGCGGGCTACTGAACGTGGAAGTATTGAGTCCCAAACGGCTGGGAAATCGGGTGCTTCAGGAAACCGGCGGTCTTACCAAGACCTATATGGACAGCCACGGAAAGAATATGCTGCTCCAAAAAACCCTGGGAGACATTCAGGAACAATTGACCATTTATCGTTCCAGCGTTAAAAAGCCTGGCTTTCTGATCAGTATTTCGGATCTGATCAGTGAACTAAAACAGAATGAGATTGCCCCGGAAAATTTGGAGGAAACCAGAAAGACCCTGAATCAGGGAATCATGCCCCAGAAATTGGGGGATGTTATTAAAATCTATACTCATTTTCAGGAATTGTTGGGAAATGAACGTAAAGATGAAGAAGACTTTCGCAATTATGTCTGTGAAAAGATACCAACGGCAGCGTTTTTGAAAAACAGTGAAATCTGGATCGATGGTTTTCAGAATTTCTCAGCCCAGGATTATCGCATGATTAGAAATCTGGTGGATACAGTCAAAGAAATCCATATTGCCCTGCCCTGGGATCCGGATCCATCAGCACGAGACCAGGAAGTTTTTCAATTGACTGCCAATACCATGGAAGCGATCAAAGAAATTGGGGCCAGAGAACAGGTTTCATTTAAGCTGGAAAAAATCTCAAAACAAAATCAGCAAAATCAAAAAAGTCCGGAGCTTGCCCATCTGGAAGCCAATCTCTTTGCCTATCCCAAGCTAGAATACCCGGAAGTGGTCAAGCAGATCAGCCTGACCCAATGTCAGAATACCTGGGAAGAGGTAGAAATGGGCGCCCGCAAGATTCTTGAGTTGATTCGGGAAGAAAAGCTGTCCTTTCGGGATATAGTGGTTCTGGCCGGAGATATGGAAGAGTATGGGAGTATCATCAAGCGCATTTTTGCCCAGTATCAGATTCCCTTTTTTATGGATGACCTGCGCGCCATCGGGGATAACCACCTGGTCGAAGCAGTTGTGACGGCTTTGGAGGCGATCCAGAATAATTACCGAGTTGATGATGTTTTCGGTTTTGTGAAAACCGGCTTTTCACCGATTACCCTGTCAGAATGTGAAGACCTGGAAAACTATGTCCTGGAGTTTGGCATCCGGGGTAAACAATGGGACCAGGAATTTACCAAAGTCAGCCAGAATCCAGGGCTGGATCTGGATAGCCTTAATGAGCTGCGACTTAAACTGATTACCCCGTTGACCCAACTCAAAGCAGAGCTGAAGGCCGGCCGAAGCTGTCAGGATTATACCAAAGCGCTCTATGACTTTTTAGTGGTGATTAAAACCCCGGAAAAAATAGATGCCCTGGTGGAACAGCTGTCAGAATCCGGTAATTATGAAGCCATGGAAATCTACCACCAGATCTGGAACATTTTGATGGAAGTTTTTGATCAGATTGCGGAAACCATGGGAAATGATGAAGTGACCAGCGAAGAATACCTGCGGATTTTAAAAAGTGGATTTCAGGGCTATCGTCTGGGAATTATCCCGCCTTATCGGGATTATGTCAGCATCACCGATTTACGAAGGAGCCGTAGCTCGGCCTTTGAGGTCTTGATTGTGTTTGGACTGAACGAAGGAAAGATTCCTGGTAGCGGCAGTGAACCCAACCTTTTCTCAGATCTGGAACGGCAGATTCTGGGCGCTCATCAGATCCGACTGCAAAACAATCGCAGTTTTCAAATGGATCAGGAACGGTTTCTGGTTTATGACCTCTTAACGAAACCTAAATCCCGGTTGGCCCTCCATTGGGCTCTAGCCGATATGGAAGGCAACAGTCAACAGCCCAGCATTCTGCTGAGCCAAATTCTAGGGATCTTTCCGAGGATCGAGATCTTATCAACCCTTAATGATGGGGTGGCGGCTTTCTGGAATACCCTCAGTACTCCCGATGCGACCCTCTGGCATCTGGTCAGTCATCTTCGCGACAGCAAGACCGAAGCCGGTTCGGCCCAGCAACAGGAAGAAGCTCTGTGGGCTGAGGTGCGGGACTGGTATCAAAATAATCCTGACTACCAGCAAATGATCGGCAATCTGACTGAGGCCTTGAACTATGCCGGGGTTTCCCAGGCTATGACCGGGACCGAAGCCGCCGTTCTTTACGGCAAAAACCTGCGGACCAGTATTACCAGGTTGGAAACCCACCGCCAATGTCCTTTTTCCCACTATGTCAGATACGGCTTAAAACCCGAGAGCCGGCCTATTTATAATATTGCCGCCCCAGAAATCGGTACCCTGCTCCATGAATTGATCGACGGCTTTTTCCGGGAAGTACATGATCAAAAACTCGATCTGCGCACCCTTCCTAAAAATCAGCGCGACACCCTGTTGGAAGGAGTGATGGAAAGCTGCCTGCCACAGATAAAAACCAATGTTTTCAACAGTACCGGACAAAATCAGTACCTGGGAAAAAAACTGGAACGGGTCGGTAAAAAGTCCATTGATATCCTGGTTCAACAGCTATGTGCCGGGGATTTTGAACCCCAGGCCACCGAGTTCTGCTTTGAACAGGAGATCAGCCTGCCTGATGCGAAACTGGGCGAGGTGAAGATCTATGGGAAAATTGACCGGCTGGATCTCTACGAAAAAGACGGTCATACCTGGGTCAAGGTCATCGACTATAAAACCGGCAGTAAGAAACTGGGTTATGATGACATCTATTATGGCCTTTCGCTGCAATTGCTGGTGTATCTGGATGGGGCTATGACCGTTATCCCAGCTGAAGATATCCTGCCAGGAGGAACCTTCTACTTTTATGTGGATGACCCGATGCCGCGGTTGGATTTTGGCGAGAATGTTCTGACTGCCATCAATAAGTCCTTTAAACTCAATGGACTGCTGTTGGACGACGAAATGGTTATCGCCGCCATGGATCATGAAGCGGATGCCAAAACATCCGATATTCTGCCGGTTTACCGGTCAGAATTTAAGCTAAATCGGGGCGAATTTGAGGCCATCATTGACTATGTCCGCAAAACCGTGGTCCGTCAGATCAAAAATATTTATGAGGGTGATATCAAAATTAGACCCTATAAAAAAGGCCATGACTATGCCTGTCAGTATTGCGACTATAAGGGCATTTGCCAGTTTGATGATGCGATCACCCGGGGTGGTTATGAGGTGCTGAAAGCAGCGATGAAGAAAGACCAGTTTTTTACATTAATCCAGGAAGGTGAAACCAATGAAATGGACCAGTGATCAGTTAAAAGCGATCGAAAACCGTGAGACCAACATGCTGGTTTCAGCCGCTGCCGGATCAGGCAAAACAGCTTTGCTGATCCAGCGGATTATTCGCATTATCCTGGAAGAAAAGGTGGGCGTCGATGAGCTGCTGATTCTGACCTTTACCCGGGGCGCTGCCGGCGAAATGAAAAATCGCCTTAGCCAGGCTTTGGCCCGGGAACTGGAAAACCCCGAAAATGACCGTAGCTTTTTAATGAAGCAAATGAATATTTTAGGGGGCGCTTCCATTTCCACCCTCCATTCTTTTTGCCTCAGCGTTTTGCGCCAGTATTTTCATAAGGGCGACATCGACCCCGGTTTTGCCATTGGCAATGATACCGAAATCGCGCTGATGCTTAAAGAAACCCTGGAAGAGGTTTTTGAAGACGAATACCAGCGGGCCATTACCGTGGAAAATAATGCTCAAAACAACCCGGAACAATCGGATCAGAACCCGAAAAATAACGAACTGGCCATTGATTTTCTGGATTTAATCGAAAAATACAGTGGTAACAAGAATGATCAGGCCTTAAAAGACACGGTGGAAACCTTGTATCGCTTTCTGGCCACCCAGCCCAACCCCGAAAGTTGGAGCCACCAGGCCTTGTCGTTGTTTGATTGTGATCAAAAAAGCCTGGAAGCCTCGGTGTGGGGAGAATCCCTGAAAAAAATAATTAAAACCGAGCTTCAGGGGGCCATGGATTCGGCCATTAAAGCCAGGGACATCAGCGCTACTGCCGGTTTTGAGAAAACCCACGAACAGATGACAAGCGAAGTGCTGATGCTGGAAGCACTGGCAAAAGCGATCCGAGCCGATCTGGTTGAGGGATTGGAAGCTATGAAAAACATGAGTTACGAGCGCTTTAAAGGGGCGGCTAAAGCGGATAAAGAACTAAATGAGGAGATCAAAAAATATCGTGATGAAGCCAAAACAAGTATCACCAAACTGCAAAAACGTTTTGCCATCAATATGGACGAAATGGTTCAGGAGCTCAATGATCTGAAAAAACCGATGGCCGATCTGGTCGCGCTGACGCAGAAATTCTGGACTGCCTTTCAGGCCAAAAAAGCCCAGAAAAACCTGGTCGATTACAATGACCTGGAACAGCTGACCCTTAAAATTCTAATGGACCCGGAAGTGGCCGATGAGGTCCGCACCCATTATCGTTATATTTTTCTGGACGAATACCAGGATACCAATGAAATGCAGGAAACCATTCTCCAACGAATTGTCCGGGATAATAATTATTTTATGGTCGGGGATGTTAAACAGAGTATCTATCGGTTTCGGCTGGCCGATCCGACCATCTTTATCGGCAAATATGAAAGCTTTGGCAGGGATGAAAACCCCAATAACAGTCTGGTTACTCTCAATCAGAATTTCCGATCTGCCCAGGGGGTGATCAACGGCGTGAATGCCATTTTTGAGAAAGTGATGACCGCCGGGCTGGGCGAAATTAATTATGACGAACAAGCCCGGCTCAACAAGGGTCTGCCCCATGAAGGACCCTATCAAAAAACCGAGATCCATATCATTGAAGAGCAAAAACAAGGCAGTGATACCGGCGATGTTCAGGCTTTTGAGGAGCAAGAACAGGAAGATGTAACCGCGGTTGAAGTTGAAGCCCGGTTTGTGGCTAATCAAATTCAGTCGCTGGTGGGAACAGCATTTTTTGATACCCGTCACAATCAGGAGCGGGCTATAAACTATGGCGATTTTGGGGTGCTGATGCGGAGTGTCGCTGGAAGGGGGGATGTCTATCTCAAGGTCTTCAGTGAAATGGGAATTCCCACCTATTTTGATGGCGGCACCAATTACTACGAGTCCCTGGAAATCACGATGATCTTAAACCTGCTGAACCTGATGGATAACCAGCATCAGGATCTGCCATTGCTGAGTATTATGACCTCGCCCATCGGCAATTTTACCACCACCGAATGTACCCGGCTACGGATTGCCCACCCCCAGGGATTTTTTTATCAGGCAGTGGAAGCCTATGCTCAGGAAGAGGGCGACAAACTGTCTCAAAAACTGGTCGTCTTTTATCAAAAACTGACTGCTTGGCGATATCAATCCAAGCTGATGCCGGTGGAAGATTTTCTCTGGAAAATCTATCTGGAATCCGGCTATTACGCCTTTGTCGGAGCTCTTCCCGGCGGTGAACAGCGGCAGAGTAATTTGCGAATTTTGTTGAAGCGGGCTGGGGATTATAAAAAATCAACCTTAAAAGGACTCTATCAGTTCATCCGCTTTGTCGAAAATATGAAAAAACACAAACAGGATATTTCACCGCCAGCGATGGTCAGCAACCACGAGGCGGTGGTGCGATTGATGACGATCCATAAAAGTAAGGGGCTGGAATTTCCGATTGTAATTCTGGCCGGAGCCGGGAAAGGCTTCAATAAACGCAGTAATTACAGCCAGGTGTTATTTCATAAGGATTTGGGAATCTGTCCCGATTATATCAACCTGGAAAAACGGTATAAACATAATTCCCTGGCCAAAGAGGTCTGCAAGGCGCAAAGCAATATGGAAATGCTCTCCGAAGAAATGCGGCTGCTGTATGTGGGGATGACCCGGGCTGAGGAAAAACTGGTGATCGTCGGAACGGTGAAAAACCGCGATAAAGCCTGGCAGAAATGGCATAACGAGCCTGACGAGTACCACCTCCTCAATGCCGCCAGTTTGCTTGACTGGGTGATGATGGGGGTATTGGCCGGCCAGGATCCCAGCCAGCTAAATTTGGAGTTGGCAGATTTTAGCATTTCTTATCATCAGTCTGATCAGTTCACCGAAAAAGTGGATCTGGAAGAACAACAAGACGCGGCTGATCGGTCAACAGCGGTCGACCCGGGGCTGGATAATTCGGAAGCAGTACCGGAAAAGCTCACAATCAGTATTTCACAGGCTGAAAGGGAGGCCATTCACCAGCGCCTGGATTTCCGTTATCCGGCCAAAGTAGAGAATGAACTGCCCAGTAAGATGAGTGTTACTGAAATCAAAGATTATCAAAAAAGGGATCAGATTGATCAGCAGGAAATGATTAGAACGCTTTCTCAAAAGCAGGAGAAGCCCAAGTTTCTGGAACAAAAACAGACAGATTTCACCGCCGCCCAACGGGGATCGGCGCTCCATCTGTTAATGGAAGTGGTCGATTTAAAACCAATCCGGGACGAATTGGTAAATAATGGCCAGTCGGCATTGCCAATGTTTCTGGAAAAATATCTGGCCGACCAGATTGAAGTCCTGATCCAAAAAGAATTTTTACCAGAAGCATTGGCCCGAACCATCAGCGTTGATAAGCTGATCGGCTTTTATACCTCGACCCTGGGGATCAGACTACTGTCTGCCGAAAAAATCAGGCGGGAAATCCCCTTTAACTATGGCTATTCACCAGCTGAAATCCGAACAGCATGGGCAGGAGTCCAGGAAAAGATCATCGTTCAGGGAATCATTGACTGTGCCTTTATCGAAGACCGCCAATGGGTCATTGTCGACTATAAGACCGATTATTTTAAAGACCCCGGTCAGCGGGAGGAAATAATTAAAGGCTACGAAATTCAGATCAATCTTTATGCCAAAGCCCTGGCCGAATTAACCGGTATCCCGGTGAAGGAAAAAATAATCGGATTGATTACAATGAAAGAAAATATCAATATTCGGTGATAAGATGAACTATTTTAACTGCGATTGGGTGTTTTCTTAATAAAAACATGGTAAAATATTAAAAACAACCATGTTTAACATAGCTTTATGCGATGTCAAACTGCAGTCAGGACTTTGACCTGAAGCTGTGGACAATCAATAATCAGTGGCAACGCGAAAGATCAAATTTTTATAATAAAGGACATATCAATGAAAGCATTGCAGAAAGATACATTCAGAGAAATAAAAAAATCGATCAACCGTTTTTTATCCATTGTCGCTATCATTGCTCTGGGTATCTGCTTTTTCGTGGGGGTTAAAACAACCGGCCCGAGCATGAAATATACAGTCAGTGAGTACTATCAAATCCAGCAGCTGATGGATATGCGGCTGGTTTCCACCTATGGATTTTTGCCGGCGGATGTGGATGCCATCAAAAACACCTCGGGGGTGGCAACCGTTATGCCCAGCTATTCGGCAGATGTGATCATCGAGCGGGGTGATAAACGGCCGGTCATCAAACTGATGGCCTACCAGTCAGACCAGGCCCTGAATCAGCCGGTACTGGTAGCAGGACGGTTGCCGGAAAATGAGGGTGAAATACTGCTGGAACAGCCCCAGGAAGATAAGGGGATGGGGGTTTCCAGCCATATTTATCAACTGGGTGAAACGATTAAGTTATTCCCGGAGGTTGGCGATAAAGCTTTGTCCGAATCGATCAAACGGGATAATTTTACCATCGTTGGCTTTGTCAGATCGCCCCAGTTTGTCTCCATTGAGCGGGGTAGTACCTCGGTCGGACGGGGTGAAGTGGATTATTATGGTTTTATCGCCACCGAAAATTTTGCTTTTGAACGTTTTACCGAAGTTTACCTTTTGTCTCAGATCACGGCTGACGGGGGGAATCCCTTCTCAGCTGAATACAAAGAAGCGATTGGGATACTGGAGAAACAATTAGAAGCTCTGGGAACTCAGCAGCTGGAAATCAATCATACCGATATTCTGGCCAAGGCCCAGGTCGAACTGGATAAGGGGCGGTCCAAGTACAACGATGGAGTGACCCAATTTAATGAGGGCATCGCCCAGGGTGAGGCCAGTCTGGCCGATGCCAGGAACCAGTTAGTTGATGGTGAGGCCGCCCTAAGTAGCGGCTGGGATGAGTACAACACCAAGATTGCTCAGACCCAGGCCCAGCTTGCGGATGCTCAGACCCAGATCGTCCAGGGTGAGGCTGAACTGATCAATGGGGCCGGCACCTTAAAACAGGAGCTGGCCAAAGGCGAGGCACAACTGGAAACCCTACGCTTGGGTATCGTCGATTTAAAAAACGGTATTGCTCAAATGCAAACCCAGGATCCTTCTGGTCAGTTGCCAGTGCTGGAAGCCCAGTTGGCTGAGCTGGAAAATCAGATTGCCCAGGGCGAAAGTGCCTTGGCAAACCTGACGGTCATGAAGGCGGGAGTTGAAGCTCAGATTCAGAGTCTGGATCCGGCCGCCCCAGATTATCAGGCCCAGCTGGCGGCGCTGGAAACCCAGTTGGCTGATTTTAACAGCCAGATTGCCGGAGTCGAAGCGGGTTTAGCCCCGGTTTACGCTGGAAAAGACCAGGTTCAGCAGGGCATTGATGATATTTATGCCTTTCAGGCCCAATTGATGGGAATGAAAACCCAGCTGACTGAGTTGGAAGCAACCCTGCCCCAGGCCGAAGCAGCCCTTGCCCAGGCGGCTGTTGACGGCGAGAATAAGCTGTCCGCCGGTTGGGCGACCCTGGCTGACAGCAAGAACCAGCTGACGGCCGGAATTGCGGCCTTTGAGACCGGCCGGGAAGAGGGGCTGAATACCCTGATGGCATCACAAGATCAATTGGATGCCGGATGGATCGAACTCAGTGATGGGCAAGCCCAGTTGGCTCAGAAACGGGCAGAGGGTGAAGTAGAACTGGCCAACGCTACCAATGAGCTGGCTAAGGCCGAAGCTAAAATTGGCGAGCTGGAGTTTGGAAAATGGTATCTGTTCAACCGCGATGACAATCCCGGTTATACCAGTTACGGCGAAGATGCCCAGCGGATTGACAATATCTCCGGCGTCTTTCCACTGATCTTTCTGTTGGTGGCAGCCCTGGTATCCTTCACCACCATGACCCGCATGGTGGAAGAGCAGCGGACCCAGATTGGCACCCTGAAAGCATTGGGTTACCGTCATGTTCAGATTGGCTCGAAGTTTTTTGTCTATGCTTTATTGGCTGGCAGTATTGGTTCAGTCATCGGTTTGCTTGTTGGCATCAATACCCTGCCGCATTTAATCGCTGGTGCCTATGGACTGCTCTATCAGGTCCCCGATTTGATCATCGCACCGCCCTGGCTGCCGATTATCGTTTCCTGTCTGATTGCGGTATCCTGCACCGTGGCGGCCGCCCTGATCGTTACCCATTACGAACTGAAAGAACACCCTTCGGAGTTAATGCGTCCCAAGGCACCCAAGATCGGAAAACGAATCTTTCTGGAAAGTGTGCCTTTTATCTGGAAACGGCTGGGCTTTATTGAAAAGGTCACTGCCCGAAACCTGTTGCGTTACAAGGGCCGGTTTTTTATGACGGTGATTGGGATCGCTGGTTGTACCGCCCTGATTTTGGCCGGGTTCGGATTGCAGGATGCGATCTTCTCGATGATTCCCCGGCAGTTTGAGAATATTACGGTCTTTGATGGTTACATGGCCTTGAAAAATGAAGAAACCCTGGCCGAAAAGGCAGACTTCAAAAAGATACTGGATAATGATACCCGATTCAGTGAAAATATGCTGGCCCATCAATCCAAAATGACCATTGAAAAAGCTGGAACGGGTACTGGTAAAGCGGCCTATATGTTTGTACCAGAAACAGCTGCGAAGATTGACCATTTTATTCATCTGCAAGATCGGAAATCAGGAAAAGCCATTAATCTGGAAGAAGCTGGTGCTGTTTTATCAGAAAAAGTTGCCAACAGTCTGGGACTTAAGGTGGGCGATACCATCCGGATCTATAATGAGGACGAAAGTCATGAGGTGGTTTTGGGTGCCATCACCGAAAACTATCTGGAAAATTATCTCTATCTGTCCCCGATCGTTTACGAAAAGGCCTTTGGAAAACCACTGACGGTTAATATGGCTTATGTCAATATTCCCGACACCACTACTGAGCTGGAAAACGCCATTGCGAATGAATGGCTGGCCAGGGAAGGTGTAGTAGCAGTCAATTTCACCGGCAATATCGTCAAGTCATCATCGGACAGCCTCAGCAGTTTGAGCATTGTGGTAGTGGTGATGCTGGTTTCCGCGGGGGCCCTGGCAGCAGTTGTATTATACAATCTGACCAATATCAATATTTCCGAGCGGGTCCGGGAAATTGCCACCATCCGGGTACTGGGATTTTATGACATGGAGGTGTATAAGTACATTTTCCGGGAGAATATAGTTCTTTCGGTTATCGGAATCGTCGTCGGTTTATTCTTAGGCGTTTTACTTGATGGCTTTATCATCACCACCGTCGAAACCGACATTGCCATGTTCGCCCGAGAAATTGAGCCCACCAGTTTTGTCTATTCCGTGGTCTTTACTCTGGCCTTTACCTTTATTGTCAATATTTTGATGACACCGATTATCAAACGGATCAGTATGGTGGAATCGCTAAAATCGATTGAATAATCAAATCTGAAATAATAAAAGCCGACTGGAAATTTAAAATTTCCAGTCGGCTTTTTAATGAGTCAGCTATTATATATGTGGACAAATCATAGTGGATTGGTGATAAACGAATCGCCAGAGGTATCAAAGGGCGTCCCTTTTGGCACCGCCATAATCTCAATACTTTCGAGGCGGTAGCCATAGCCGGCGGTGCCGGATTGTTCATCAGCACGGGCCCAGCCGAGCCAACCCAGATTTTGGACATGGGTACGATAGTAGAGGTCAAATTGGTCAGCGTCGGTACCAGTCAATTTAATCTGAATCGCCTCCAGACGGAGTCCTTTTCCGGAAGTGCCGCTGGGCTCATCATTATAACGCCAGTCTTGCCAACCGATATCCTGGATATGAGTTCGATAGGTAACACCGACATCATAGCCGGGATTATCCAAAGTAATACGGATGGCTTCCAGCCGATAACCTAAACCAGAGCTACCGCTGAGTTCGCCATTTCTTTTAAAATCCGGTTCCCAGCCAATATTTTGAATATGGGTTTTATACAGGGCCGTTAAGGGCTTGTCGGTTATTACCTTTGCTAAGGCCCGATCCAGTTGGATCAAACCATAACCATAGTAATCATCTTTGCCCGGATCACCCAGATCCAGAGCTGTGGCGGTCAGAGCTGTTTCCACCTGGGCGGCACTCAGGTTTCCATTGGCAGCCAGCAACACGCCGCAGGCGCCGGCAACAATCGGTGATGAGAAAGAGGTACCACTATCATTGGCATAACCGCCAGTCAGGGAGGTGGTATAAACATTTTCTCCGGGGGCAGTCAGATCCACCATGTTGTTATATTGTGAAAAAGATGCCCGGTCATTGGAACTGGTGGTGGCGGCAACTGAAATAACGCCATCGTAGGAAGCCGGATAAGAAGGCAATCCTGCTTCCAGATCAGTTGGCTCGCCTTCATTACCCGCCGAAGCGACCAGTACCTTGCCCCGGTCTTTAGCGTATTGAATGGCAGCGGCTTCGCTGTTGTTATATTCATAACCGCCATAGCTCATGTTAATGACCTTGATATCGGAACGATCAGCAGCATCCATTAAGGCGGCACAGATATTGGCAACCGAGAGACCTTTGGTTCCGACCCGGTAGGGGGCAATTTTTACATTAGCGGTTCCGGCCACGCCGGAAAGGCCAATGCCATTATTGGCGGCAGCGGCGACAAAACCGCTGACCAGGGTTCCGTGACCATCTTGATCAATGACTTCGGTACTTTTGGTGACATAATCATAACCGCTGATAATTCGGCCGGCCAGATCCGGGTGATTGGTATTGAGTCCGGTATCTAAAACCGCAACGCCGATGGTATCAGAATTGGCTACCTGATCCCAGGTTTTATCGGCGCCGATACTGACAAACTGCCAGGCTTTGCCGTCGGTGACATAGGGATCGTCAGGCAGGGAATAAGTTCTAAGGATACTATTGCGATCAGCTACCAGAACATTGGGATTTTCATTCATGGTTTTGATAAATTCATCAATGTTTACATTGCTTTTTACCTCCAGGACGTCGACCCGGTCCGATACGGTTTCTCCGGATGCGATCTCATTAGTGGATAAGGAAAGGCTCTGAACATTAATGGCGCTAGTATTTTTATAAATAATAACGACCTGCTGATCGATATTGCCGTTACTACCCACATCGGGAAGTTCGGACAGGGTATTGATGGTCATCTGTTCTTTCACACTCACCTCACGGGAATTGGGTATCGCAACGGTTTGAGTTGGTTCATTTGCCAGGATCGGAGCTGGCAGGAAAAACATCAACAGCACAATACCGCACAAACTCAGGCGATGTTTCATTTTACTTTTCATGGGATTCTCCTTGGATATTTATGATCTTGTTAATGTGCTAAGACACAGACACGCATTTTAACGACTTAAAATAATTGCTGCGCAAATTATATCACAATTATCTAGAGATTACCTTATTTTTAGCCGCGAATGGGATTTCGCAGGGGGATGATTTTGGAATTTATAAGCCTGACTTGCGAATAGGTTTATTAAGACGGGCTGTCGTTTCCTCAAAAGAAAATAAAGCATCATATTGCATCGGGAATTTTAAAAGAGTCAGATTAGAAAGTCGAATTTTTCCTCCTTCTTTTTCTTTTAAATAAACTATCTTCATGTTAGAATGATTACTATTGAAACGAATACCGCTTACCGGACAAAAGAGAGTTTTGTTTTGAACGGAATCAAAGGAAAAGGAAGAAAAAGAAAAGATGAAAAAGAAAATGAGTCAAAAAATGAACGCTAAGAAATTAATGATCCTGGCTGGTTTGATGATGGTGATGATCCTTGGTTTTACTGCCTGTCAGGCAAAACCGGCCGAGCCGCAAACCGTTAAGGTCGGAACACTGGCCGGACCAACCGGAATGGGGATGGCAGAAATGATTGTCAACGGTGTCGATCTGGGCGAAAACGTCACCACTGAATTTACCGTGGCCGGTGCTCCGGATCAATTGACTGCCAGTGTAATCAGTGGCGAATTTCAAATTGCCGCATTGCCCAGCAATTTAGCGGCAGTGTTGTTTAATAAAACCGAGGGTCAGGTTGTGCTGGGATCTGTCAATACCCTGGGGGTGTTGTATATTGTGGCCGATGAAACCGCCGGTGTGGCCAGCATCGCCGATTTAAAAGGTAAGACCATTGTGGCCAGCGGACAGGGTTCGACCCCGGAATATGTGCTGAACTACTTACTGCAGAAAAATGGCTTGACCCCAGGCGTGGACGTCACTATTAATTATGTCGCCGAACACAGTGAAGCAGTGACTCAATTGGCTGCCGGACAGGCCACCATTGCGATGATTCCGGAACCATTTGTGACCACCATCACCGCTAAAAAAGCAAATATCAAAGTAGCCGTGGACATGTCAAAAGCATGGGAAGAAGCCAGCAATGGTTCCCAATTGCAGATGACGGCAGTCGTTGTCAATAAAGACTGGGCTGAAGCTAACCCCAAGGTGCTTGATAAATTCATGGAAGCCTATGAAGCATCCATCAATTCAGTGAATGACAATCCCGCCGCGGGGGCCAAAAATATTGTCGCAGCGGGGATTATGACTGATGCAACACTGGCAGAAAAAGCGATACCAAATTGTAATATCGTCTTTATTCCGGTTAAAGATGCTCAGGAATCCCTGAATGAATACTATACCATCTTAGCCGGATTTGAACCAAAAGCGGTTGGAGGAAAAGTTCCAGGTGAAGATTTCTACGTTCTTGGAAAATAAGCATTTCAAACCATTTAAAAAAATAATTGGAAAAATAGGAGTAGCCCTTTTCTGGATGCTCCTATGGGCAGTGGCAGCCCGGTGGGTCGACAGCCCACTGGTGCTGCCATCGCCGCTTAAAACCCTGGAAGGTGTGATCATCCTGGCTGGGGATTTTGAGTTTTTTGTGAGTATTGGGGTCACCTTACTCCGGGTCTTCGGAGGCGTTTTTATTTCGGTACTGTTGGGATTGGTGCTGGGCCTGGCCGGGGGACTCAACAAGCCTTTTTACGAGATCATGAATCCTTTCGTCAGTACGATCAAGTCGTTGCCAGTCGTTTCGGTGATCATTCTGATTAATCTGTGGATTGCTTCCGGTCTGGTACCCCTGGTGGTCACCTTCTTAATCTGCTTTCCGGTGACCTGGACAAATGTCGTGCAGGGAGTGAGAGCCACCGATAAAAAACTGCTGCAGATGGCAAAAATATATAATGTTGAACAGACCAAGATTATTTGGGATATTTATGTGCCATCGGTAAAACCCTATGCGGTTTCAGCTTTGATGAATGCCATCGGACTGGGGTGGAAGGTTACCGTCACCGCCGAGGTGCTGGCCAATGCCCTGCCATCCATCGGGATGAATCTTTATTATGCTAAAATTTATCTGGAAACCGATTTGCTTTTTTCCTGGACCCTGGTGATTGTGATCTGCAGTCTTGCCATTGAAAAAATTACCCTCCATGTGATTGGAAATAATCGGAAGGGGGATGGCCAATGTCCATTATCATAAAAGACCTCGACAAGAAATATGGGGAAGAGACAATTTTTGAAGACTTTAATCTGGTCTTTGAAAAGAATAAAATTACCGGAATTTTGGGACCATCCGGGGCTGGAAAAACGACCCTTTTAAATCTCTGCAGCGGCTTGGAACAACCTGATCGCGGAACCATCGAAGGGATTAATTTCCAGTCGATCTCCTACATTTTTCAGGAGCCGCGATTGCTGCCCTGGCGGACCGTGCGGGAAAATCTGCGCTTGGTCTTTAAAGAAAAAGCGATTGAAAAACCGGGCCCTCATGATGCCGATATTGACGCCATGCTGGAATTGGTGGGATTGGCGACGGTGGGGGATTATTATCCCCATGAACTCAGCGGCGGGATGCGCCAGCGGGTTTCGATTGCCCGGGCGTTTCTTTACCCTTCACAATTGCTGCTAATGGATGAACCTTTCAGCAGTCTGGATTGTTCATTGAAAAACCGGTTGATTGAAGATTTTTCAAAGATTTGGGAACAGGACAAACGGACAGTAGTTTTTGTCAGCCATAATGAAGATGAAATCAGACGGTTGGCGCATGTAATCTTAACCTTTTCGGATAAACCGGTTCAGATTCTAAAAAAAGAATGTTTAGGTAATAATTCTAAAAAATTGTAAAGGCTTACCTGATGAAAAACTTATTCTCTTATGTTAGACTAAAGATAAGCATATGAATAAAAACTAAAGAATAAGAAATGGGGTAAACCATGGATATAAAACTAATCGCATTGGATATGGACGGTACCACCCTTCAAAAGGATTATATGTCAATTTCAGAAAGAACCCGGATTGTGCTGGAAAATGCCATTGCCAAAGGAATCCATGTAGTACCATCGACAGGACGTATTCTGGGGCAATTGCCTGAATCGGTTGTAAGCATTCCGGGAATAAACTATGCCGTGACCTCAAATGGGGCGGCCGTCACCAATTTGAATACTAAAGAAGTGATTAGCAGCAATTATCTGGGGTCAGGCAGTGTGAAAAAGATTATGAAAACGCTGACCCGTCGAAATTTATTTTGTGAAATTTATTATCGGGGCCAATCTTACGGCGAGCTGCGCTACTTTGAAATGATCGGTAAGCAGAATCAATTGTCAGAGGATCTGATTACCTTTATTCGCAGTAATGCCAATGCAGTTGATAATGTAATGGATTTTTCCATGAAGCATGCTGCCGAAATTGAAAAGATAAATATTCCCCTGCTTAGTGATAAAAACCTTCGGGTGCTGTGGCAGAAGTTTTCTCAAATTCACGGCGTGACCCTGACTAAGGCCATCGCCAACAATATTGAAGTCAATCATCGTTCGGCCAATAAGGGTTCAGGTTTAAAACAGCTTTGTCGAATCTTGAAGCTGGAACCGGAAAATGTAATGGCAATCGGCGACAGCGATAACGATCTGCGAATGTTGGAGTTTGCCGGCCTCAGTGTCGCCATGGGGAATGCGTCCGAGGAAATTAAAGCCGTTGCCAATCATATTACCCTACCTTTCTATGAAGATGGCGTCGCCCACGCGATTGAGAAATATGTTCTGGTTTAGTAAACTAATAAAGTTAAGGAGATTATTATGAAAAAAAAAGCAATCATTGCCGATAAGGCACCGGCAGCGGTGGGTCCTTATTGCCATGCCTATTTAGTTGGCGATACCTTGTATACATCGGGTCAGCTGGGCCTGATTCCGGAAACCGGTGAATTGGCAGAAGGCGTTGCAGAGCAAACCAAAAGAGGTTTGGATAATTTAAACGCTGTTTTGGAGTCAGCCGGATTCAACCGGCGAGATATTGTTAAAACCACAGTATTTCTGGCTGACATGGCAGACTTTGCGGTTGTTAATGATATTTATGCTGAATTTTTCGAAGGGCAGGCAGAGTATCCCGCTCGCTCCTGTGTACAGGTTGCCGCATTGCCTAAGGCGGCTCTTTTCGAAATCGAAGCCATCGCTGCAAAATAAAACAAAAACGGTTAAATAAAATAGACTCGAACTAAGCGCCCATGGTCATGCTTTTCCGGCAAATGACCATGGGTATCTTCGTGATTGATTAAAAATATAATAAAAGCGAGGGAAATTTTGAATAAAAAACTGCAGACCTATGTGACGCTGGTGGATTTTTTAGCTGAATTTATGGGTGAAAATACAGAAGTGGTGCTCCATGATTTGACTGACTGGCATCATTCGGTGGTGGCCATTCGCAATGGGTATATCAGCGGGCGGAAGGTCGGAGATCCGATAACTGAAACGAACCTGAGAATTCTCAGAAGTGAAGTTCATAAAAAAGTGCCTTATATGAACAATGATCCCAAAAAATTCAAGAAAAAAGAGTCGATCAAGTCGGCGTCCTGGTTTATCAAGGACGAAAACGAAGTTTTGATTGGGATGATCTGCATCAATTCAGATTGTCATGATTTAATTGCTGCCCGGGAACTCTTGGATAAAATGATTCGACCACCGATGGTTGAAACGGCGATAAAAGAAAAAGGTCCGGATAAAATAAATATTGATGTGAAAGAACTGGTTGATAATAACCTGAATCATATCTCTCAGGAGCTGTTAAAAAAATTGAAACTTTTATCCAAGGATGAAAAAGTCGAACTGGTGGGAAAACTGGATGAAATGGGAACATTTTCGGTTAAGGGAACCATCTGGTATCTGGCGAAGTGCATGGGGGTATCGGTGCCGACCCTTTATCGCTATATTTCATTGGCAAAAAAATAAGCGCAGAAATTAACGTTATTGGTGGTAGCGTTCAATTGAGTAACTGATATCCAGCTAACATGAACGTTAAAATGATTAAAGTTAGCTTTAATCAAAATAAAAATTAAATAAATTTTTATTTAATCGTTTACTTTTTGTTTAAAAGATGTTATATTGATATCAATAATTCTCATTTTCACAATAATTTCCAGGAAAAACCTCAGGCTCTGCCTGAGGTTTTTTCTTTTTTGTGCACCTGGTAAGTTGCGATAAACCTCAAAAATTGAGTCTTAAGTAAATCTTGTTTCAACTCATCCCCGGGTGATAGAATTTACAAATCTTAAAAAATAGCATATAATACTGGATAGAAGAAAAAAAGTGAAATTAAAATGCGTAAATACGATAGAAATAGGGGTGCAATATGACAAGTCAGTTAGATAAAGATAACCTGCCTGAGCATATAGCCATAATCATGGACGGAAACGGCCGTTGGGCGAAAGCAAAAAATCGTCCCCGTTTATTTGGCCATAATGCCGGCATGAAGACATTGAAAAAAATTGTGCGGGCGTCTTCAGATGCCGGAATTAAAATAGTGACGATGTATGCTTTTTCCACTGAAAATTGGAAAAGGAGTCCGGAAGAAGTCGATGGACTGATGAATATTGCCGTTGAGTATTTCCATAAAGAAGTTGGCGAATTGCACGAAAATAATGTCAAAATAAACGTCATCGGAAATCTGAATGGGCTGGGCAAAAAAGTCAGAGAAGCCGCCGTAAAGGCCATGAAGACCACCGCAGAAAACACCGGACTGGTGCTGAATATCGCTCTCAACTACGGGGGCCGAGACGAAATTCTTCATGCGGTTAAAGAGCTCATGGCCCAGGGGATTAGTCCGGAAGCGATAACGGAACAGCACATCAGTGATCATCTTTATACCAAAGGTCAGCCGGATCCGGATCTACTGATTCGAACCGGAGGAGAAAGCCGAATCAGCAACTTTATGCTGTGGCAGATGGCCTATTCAGAATTTATGTTTACCGATATTTATTGGCCTGACTTTGAAGTTGAGGGCTACTATAAAATGATCGAAAATTATCAGAACAGGAATCGGCGCTATGGATCGGCCGAGTAGCAGTCTGGAGAGCCGCCGGGCGGAACGATCCAGAGCAGTGAGCAGACGGGCCGATAAGAGTTCCATCAAAACCCGAATCTGGACAGGGGTTATTGGTCTGCCGCTGCTGATTTTCATTTTGTATGTCGGAGGCTTTATCCTGGTCATTGGGGTATCCATTCTGGCCTTTGTCGGGACAATGGAATATACCCGAGCCATTAACCGGCTGATTCGTCCTAAAATAAACGTAATTTTGATGATTGTTCTGTCGATTATGCTGATGGTTACCATCAAATTGGATTATTACTTTCTAATGCCAGTTTTGCTGCTGGCCTTCATCATTATTTTCTGTTATGAAATCCTATCAGGAAATGTGGGGATTCAACGTGGTAGTGCGACCTTGATGGGATTGATATATGTGCCAATTATGTTTGGTCACCTGTTCCTTTTTGAAACAGTCAATAAAGGGGCCTATTATATGTGGCTGATTTTTGTGATTGCTTTTACAACCGATACAGCCGCATATTTCATCGGAAAATCGATTGGCAACCGAAAAATCGCACCCCTGATCAGTCCCAAGAAAACCATTGCTGGTTCGGTTGGCGGGGTGGTCGTTGCGGCATTGTGCACCATCCTTTATGGAACCATTCTCAGTTCCTATTTCAGTTTTGTGTTACCCTGGTATTTATACCTGGTTGTTGGCGTTTTTGGAAGCATTGCCGGACAGTGCGGGGATTTGACAGCATCGATGATTAAGCGAAAAGCCAAAATAAAAGATTTTGGCACCATACTGCCTGGTCATGGCGGAATTTTGGATCGCTTTGACAGTATCCTCTTTATCATTCCTTTAATTTATATTTTTGCCAAATTAACCATTGGCATCGCGTAGGTGAAAATTTGAATTTATATACCATACTCATTACATTGCTGATCCTATGTGTCTTAGTGATTGTTCATGAACTGGGACATTTTATAGTGGCAAAAAAAACCGGCATTTTCGTGGAAGAATTTGCCATTGGCATGGGGCCGAAACTGTTTGGCCGTCAGGGTAAAGAAACCCTGTTTACCATTCGGGCCTTTCCGGTGGGAGGCTTCTGCAAAATGCGGGGCGAAGAACCGGAATTTGACGCTGAAGGAAACCTGATTCCCAAGGATCCTGATATCCCCATCGATCCCCGAAGTTACGAAGCAAAAAGCCAGGGCGAAAAGCTGCTGGTACTGGTGGCCGGTTCGGCCATGAACATTATTTTTGCTGTGGTCTGCCTGATTGTGGTGGCCTTGTTTACTGGTCATACCAACGTATTTGATGCCATCGGCACCGCCTTTTTAAATACCTGGCGGTTTTCAGGTCTGATTTTTCAGAGCTTTGGGATGCTGTTTACTGGCCAAGTGGGCCTGGATCAGCTGGCTGGTCCGATTGGAATGGTAACCATGGTGGATACATTTTTGCAGAGCGGGCTGATTATTCTACTGGCGTTTACCGCCATGTTAAGCGTAAATTTGGGGATTATCAACCTGTTTCCGTTGCCAGCCTTGGACGGCGGACGGATTTTTATCCTGCTGATTGAAATGGTAGTGCGCCGGAAACTTAGTCCGGCTCTGGAAATGAAGATTAATTATTTTGGATTCATTGCCCTGATTGCTTTGGCGATCCTAATTGCCGTGAATGATATCATGCGGTTGGCCGCATAGGAGTAAGACGTGAAAAATCGAAAACAAACCCGGGTTGTTAAAATTGGTTCAATTGCCATCGGCGGCGAGAATCCCATTGCGATCCAGTCGATGACCAATACCGATACCAGAAATAGTGTTGCTACGATTGCCCAGATTAATGGTCTGGAAGCCGCTGGATGCGAGATTGTCCGGGTGGCAGTCCCTGATAAAGCCGCAGCCGCAGCCATTGCGGATATAAAAAAAGGAATTAATATCCCCCTGGTAGCGGATATTCACTTTGATTATCAGCTGGCCCTGACCGCCATCAAAAATGGGGTTGACAAGTTGCGCATTAATCCCGGCAATATCGGTTCGGAAAAAGGCATCCGGGAAATTGTTGCCATGGCCAGCGAACGGGCCATCCCGATTCGGATTGGCGTAAACGCCGGTTCCCTGGAAAAAGAAATCCTGGCGAAAAACGAGGGCCGGGCTACCCCGGCCGGGATGGTAGCCTCGGCTCAGCGACATATCCAGATTCTGGAAGATGCCGGTTTTGATAATATCGTCGTTTCGATGAAGGCTTCGGATGTGCGATTTACCATTGCCTCATATGAACAATTTTCGGAAAAGTACGATTATCCCCTGCACCTGGGGATCACCGAGGCCGGAATCCTGCGAAGCTCAGCGGTTAAATCAGCCATGGGTATCGGCTATCTACTGCTCAATGGGTTGGGAGATACCCTAAGGGTGTCGATAACCGGCGACCCGTTGGAAGAGATCGATGTGGCTCGGGACATCCTCAGCGGTATCGGCTTATACACCGGCCGACGGCCCCGGGTGGAAGTCATCTCCTGTCCCACCTGCGGACGAACTGAAATTGATCTGATTGGCATTGCCCAGGAAATCGACCGACAGTTGAGAAATGTCGAAAAAGACATCCGGGTAGCCGTGATGGGTTGCATTGTCAATGGCCCCGGAGAAGGCAAGGCTGCCGACATTGGCATTGCCGGCGGGAAAAACAAGGCGGTGTTGTTTAAAAAGGGTGAAATTATAAAAAGCATTGCCGAGGATCAAATCATCTCGGTGTTAATGGAAGAAATAGAAAAAATGTGAGGCGAGATCTTTGAGTATTTTAACCCGACGTCAGGAACGATATCAAAAAATAATAGAGGACTATCATCTGATAACAGATAGTATTAAAATCAATTCCAGCAAAGGGGAATTGATTTTTAAATTTTCCAGTCCTAAAAAACAAACCGACACTGAATTGATTAAGACCGAGATGCAGGAAATTTTTGACTATGCAAAAGCCCTGGAAATCGAGGTGGCTCCGCTTCAATATCAGGATGGCGAGCATCTCCTGGCCACTGATGGCAAAGGGGTCAGTCAGCTGTTGGTCGGCATCAATCAGAAGATAACCAATATTCTGTTGATTAATACCCTGATTGCCGAAGGCAACACCTTTTATGTCAGAGGCCGGTCCACCGGTGAGCTGGATGGCGAAGCGCTGGCGATTTTTTCCAACCGTTTCAAACGATTGATCGCCGAACACTACGGTCTGGAATCTGAACTGGTGGTGCGTTTCACCGATGACGATTCGGTGGCGGAAAAAAGTCAGCAGGATCTGGAAAAACGATTGGCAGCCATTAAGCCGGTTACATCAAGTTCAGGCAGTTCATCAAGTTCAGGCGGTTCATCAAGTACAGCCAAGCTGCCCAAGGCCGAAAAACCCGGGGATGTGGTCGCCGGGAGAAAGATAACCCGTACCTGGGAATGGCTCAAAAATGTTGATTTCAATATTAATGGAGAATCTGAAGGGAAAAGTCTGGTCATTAAGGGCTGGGTTTTTGGGGTCAACACCCGGCCACTGAAAAATAATAAGACCCTGCTGACCTTTAATATCACAGACAATACCAACAGCATCACCTGCAAAATCTTTACCGACAAAGAAGAAGTCATCGAAGGCATTAAAGAAGGTAGCTGGTATCTGGTTGAAGGCAAGATCAATTATGATGAGTATTCTCAGGAAATGATGTTTTATCCCCGCAATATCAACCTGTCCAAAGAAACGATTAAAACCGATGATGCCCCGGTTAAACGGGTGGAGCTTCATATGCACAGCCAATTCAGTGCCATGGATGCAGTCAGTAAGGTGGAGCAGATTATGAAACAAGCTTCCAACTTTGGCCATGACATCATTGGCATCACCGACCATGGGGTACTGCAGGCCTATCCAGAAATGATGGAACTGGGCCGCAAGAAGAAGATCAAGGTCCTCTATGGGGTCGAGGGTTATCTGGTGGAAGACCAGCTTAATATGGTTTACGGCAATCAGGATCAGGACTTCTGTGGCGAATTTACTTTTTTTGACCTGGAAACCACCGGTCTGGTACCTGGAAATCACAAAATCATTGAAATTGCCGCGGTGCGAATAAAAAACAAACAAATCATCGACAGCTTTTCGACTCTGGTCAATCCCCATTGTGAAATACCGGCCTTTATTACCAATCTGACCAATATCACCAATCAGATGGTGGCAGATGGAATGGAAGAACCGGATGCTTTGGCGAAATTTCTGGCGTTTGCTGGTGATACCATTCTGGTTGCTCACAATGCCGCTTTCGATATGAGCTTTTTAAACAAAGCCTTAGCTGACCATGGCATCGTTCGGGAAAATACGGCGGTGGATACCCTGGCGATGTCCCGCTGTCTGCTAACCCAAATTACCCGCCATAACCTCAAAAAACTTTGCTCTCATTTTAAAATTGATATTCAGAATCATCATCGGGCGCTGGATGATGCAGCCGCTTCGGCCAAGGTATTTGTCAAGCTTTTGGATCTGGCCGAGAAAAAAGGCTGTACCTCGATCCAGACCCTCAATACCCTGTCCAGTCGGGAACGAAGTATCCGGCTTAATTCCACCAACCATATTATTATTTATGCCAAAAACCAGGCCGGAATCAAGGATTTATATCGCCTCGTTTCCGAATCGCATCTCAATTATTTTTATAAAAAACCGCGGATTCCCAAGTCTTTGCTGGCGGAGAATCGCGAAAACCTGTTGTTGGGTTCGGCCTGCGAAGCCGGAGAATTGTTCACTGCGATGGTCCATAATAAGTCCCAGGATGAGGTTCAGCAGATTGCCAGCTTTTATGACTATCTGGAAATCCAACCGCTGGGAAATAATCAATACCTGATTGACAATAACAGTGTCCCGGATCAGGAAGCTCTGAAGACCTTGAATAAACGGATCATTGCGTTGGGAAAAAGCCTGAATAAACCGGTGGTGGCCACCGGGGATGTCCATTTTGTCAATCAGGAGGATTCGCTTTACCGGGAAATCCTGTTCACCGGTCAGGGCTATAAGGATGCTGGCAAACAGCCGCCCCTTTATTACCGGACCACCCAGGAAATGCTGGATGAATTTGCCTACCTGGATGAGGAAACCGCCCGGGAAGTGGTGATTGATAATCCCCGTAAAATCGGTGCGATGATCGAAGCGGTACTGCCGATACCCGATGGTACCTATCCGCCGGTGATTGAAGGATCCGACGAAGAGATCCGGGAAATGGTGGCAGACCGGGCTCGGGAGCTTTTTGGTCAGCCGCTACCGGAGCTTGTCGAAAAGCGGATAAAAAAAGAATTGGATTCAATCATCGGCAACGGCTACTCGGTCCTCTATCTGATTGCCCAGAAACTGGTTTATCATTCGATGGAAGACGGTTATCTGGTCGGTTCCCGGGGTTCGGTGGGGTCCTCCTTTGTGGCCACCCTCTGTGGGATTACCGAGGTTAATCCGCTGGCACCCCACTACCGTTGCCCCAGTTGTAAACATTCTGAATTTTTCAACAGCACCGAGGTCGGGGTGGGGCCGGATTTAAAAGATGCCAATTGTCCCCATTGCGGGGCCAAGCTTGATAAAGATGGCTTTGATATCCCCTTCGAAACCTTTTTAGGATTCGAAGGCGATAAAGAGCCCGATATCGACCTTAATTTTTCCGGTGAGAACCAGGCTGAAGCCCATCGCTACACCGAAGTCCTCTTTGGTAAGGGCAAGGTTTTCCGGGCCGGTACCATTTCCACCATTGCCGAAAAGACCGCCTTTGGGTTTGTCAAAAATTACTATGATGAAAAAGAAATTAAAGCTACCCGGGCCGAACTGGAGCGGGTAATTTCCTGCTGTGCCGGCGTCAAAAAAACCACCGGCCAGCATCCCGGCGGAATTATGGTGGTGCCAACCTATAAGGATATTTATGATTTCTGCCCGGTCCAACGGCCGGCAGATGATACCGAAAGCGACACCGTCACCACCCATTTTGCCTACGAGTCGATCAGCGGCCGTTTGCTGAAGCTGGATATTCTGGGTCATGATGATCCCACGATGTTAAAAATGCTCAAGGATTTCACCGACGTTGATCCGGTGGGGATTCCCCTGGATGACGAAAAAACGATGAGCTTATTCACCTCTACCAAAGCCCTGGATTTTAAAGACCGTGATTTTGAATCACCCTTGGGGGTCTGTGGAATTCCCGAGTTCGGTACCAGTTTTGTTCGGGAGATGCTGCTGGATACCAAGCCCACAGCGTTTTCCGACCTGATCCGGATTTCCGGTTTGTCCCATGGCACCGATGTGTGGTTAAACAACGCCCAGGATCTGATCCGGGATAAGAAGGCCACCATCAAAGAAGCCATCTGTACCCGGGATGATATTATGATCTATCTGATCTACGCCGGTCTGGAAGCCAAAACGGCCTTTACGATTATGGAAGCAGTTCGTAAAGGAAAGGGACTAAAGCCGGAATGGGAAGAAGATATGCGTAAGAACAAGGTCCCGGAATGGTATATTGATTCCTGTAAAAAAATCAAGTACATGTTTCCCAAGGCCCATGCGGCTGCCTATGTCACCATGGCCTTCCGGATTGCCTGGTACAAGGTTTATTACCCGCTGGCTTATTATGCCACCTATTTTTCAGTTCGGGCCAGCGAGTTTGATGCTCAACTGATCAGTCAGGGCAAGGGTGTGGTGGTACAGCGGATGAACCAGATTAAAGAACTGGGAACCAAGGTCTCCAATAAAGAAAAGTCGCTGTTGACAGTGCTGGAGATTGCCCATGAAATGATGTGCCGCGGCTACAGCTTTAAAAATGTTGATGTCTATGAGTCCCATTTCAGCCAGTTCCGAATCATTGGCGATACGCTGCTGCCGCCCCTGAACGCTTTGGAAGGGATTGGCGACAAGGCCGCCCAGCGAATCTTTGAAGAAGCTCAGATTCGTCCTTATATGTCCCGGGAGGATTTGCAGAATCGTACCAAAATCAGCAAATCGGTCATCGAAACCCTGGAAAAACAGGGCTGTTTAAATCAGCTGCCGGCTTCCAATCAGATTACATTTTTTTAAATGGAAATGTCAAAGAATTAAAGATTAATACCTCGAAAACAATTTTCGAGGTATTTTTTTTAATTGATTTTATAAAAAATAATCCATTCAGCGAGTAAAAATGTTTAATTAGTATTGATTAATAACAAGATATTACCATTGTTAACAGGAATTTTGATTTTATTCAGGCTGGAATTTCTATATACTATACCAAAGTAGTCGATTACAATAAACAAAAGGGGAAGCTTAAAATGAAAATGGATACGTCAAAAATGTTGGAATTTAAACCAGCAAGTTCGGAACAACTTTATCTCATGTATACACAGATAAAGGAAATCCGACTCGGGGTTACGAGTCTGCAGGAAGATCTGGATAAGATATTTCTGAGAAATCGCGTTGTTGAAGTGATTGAAAACGAATACGATTTTGGAAAAGTAAATGAAGTGCTGGAGATTTTCGGGGGATATGTCAATCGGAGTTTTGGTATTCGCGTTGAAAAGGATGGCAAGGTGGAAGAGTACTTTGTCAGAAAATACAAAACCGGGATCCAGGAAAAAGAAATTGAATTTGAGCATTTGCTGATTACATTTGCAAAAGAGCATGGTTTAGATATCGCGGCAGGGATAATACCAGCGGCTGATGGCAGGGGATACATCAAGGTCGAAAACCCCATCATTGGCGATGAGGATGAAAACATTGAATATTATGCGGTTTATGATTATTTAAGCGGAGAAGATAAATATACCTGGCTGACACCTTATTGTACTGATAAAGAGTTTGCCAGTATGGCTGAAGTCATGGCTACCTTCCACAATGCCGCCAGAGATTTTGATCCGATGGGATTAGAACGGGTTGAACTAAAAATATTGGATTTTGTCGAAACACTGCCAGATATATTTACGGATTATGCTGGGGCAGATCATGATAACATTTACCACGAATTTTTCAATAAAAAATTGGCTGCCATTATTGAAGTTATCAAAAAAAATAAGATCCCCGAAGCAGTCGCCGAAAAAATGCCTTATAACCCAACTCACAATGACTATCATCCCGGTAATGTTAAATTCCTGGATGAACAGGTGGTCGGAATTTTCGATTTCGACTGGTCAAAAATTGAGTTAAGATTATTTGATGTCTGCCTGGGAATGATCTATTCCTGTTGCTTCTGGGAAGACAAAGAAGAAGATAAGATGCGGTTGGATAAATGTGAAATCTTCCTGAATGCCTACGAACAGAAGATGCATGAGCTCAAAGGCTTAACTGGTTTTACGATTGAGGAAAAAGCTTCGATGAAAAACATGCTGGCTTTTGCCAATGTATATCTGATCAACTGGTGTGTGGATGCCTACTATAACGATATGGATGAGCTCAACGATTATGAATACCTTGCTTATTTGAAACATCAAATTAAGTTAATGGATTGGATTGAAGCTAATGAAGATGCAATTCAGGAAATGGTTGATCGAATATAATATAAAATAAATTTTGAAAGGTGGATTTTTATGAACACTACGGAACGGTTGGAAAAACAAGAATTACGCCATGCGAAATCGGGTTTAGGCTTCGGGGTCGTATCGGGGATGACTTGGGGATTAAGTGGAGTAATCATGAGTATTGCTTTCGGAATGGCCCCATTTACCGAAGGGGCTAGTCTTCTGGTAGCACCGCTTGTCGGCGCTGCATTGCATGATGGGTTTGCTGGATTTTGGGTTTTTCTATTTAATTTATTTAATGGTAAATGGCGGGAATATGGCCGAAGTCTCCGTACCAAACCGGGTTTGCTGGTGTGTTTGGCGGCAATGTTCGGGGGACCGATCGGAATGTCTGGTTATATGTTGGGAATCACCCTGGCTGGGCCATCCTATGCACTTGCCATAACGGCAATATATCCGGCAATTGGTGCCATATTATCAGTTGTTATTCTAAAAGAAAAGATTGGCGTTAGAACCTGGATCGGTATTTTACTTTCAATTATAGGTGTTGCGATTGTCAGCTGGGTTCCACCTGATGCTACATCTTTCCCATATTTCTATGCTGGTATTGCGCTGGCTTTCTTAGCAGCAATTGGCTGGGGAACAGAAGGAGTTATCTCCGGATTTGGGATGGACATGGTTGATCCAGAAGTTGCGGTGGGAATTCGTGAAGCGACTTCATTCGTTGTCTATTTAGTGGCAGTTATTCCATTATTACTTGGAGTTGTTGGATATCAAATGCTTTTTGGTGCCTTCACAACAGCAAGTATTGGGGTTATCGCCATCGCCGCACTTTTAGGTGGTGGATCTTATATCTGCTGGTATTTAGCAATCAACAAAACAGGCGCTTCGCGAGCGATGGCACTAAATATTACCTATGCTTTATGGTCAGTATTCTTTAGCTGGTTGTTACTTGGAACGCAAATCACCCCGACACTTATCATTGGCGGTCTTACTATTGTTGCTGGAGCTGTTCTGGTTGGAGCGAATCCTAAAGAATTAATCAACTTAAGAAAAGTATAAGAAAAAAATACGAAATAACTATGGAGGTATGAAAGATGGCAGTTTTGCTACCCCTACGCTTTAGGATTTTACATCTGATGTCTACAAAAGATACCGGCGTAACATCGGCAGAGATCATGCAGGAACTTGGCAGTGATTACGGAAAAGAGAAGCAATTTAAGAAAAAAGCGATGGAAGGTCATTTGATTTCCATGAGAGCTTTAGGACTAATTGAAGTGGAAACAGTAAATATTGATGAGAAAGACGAACTCATCACCAGTTACAAGATTTCTGAATTTGGAACCGGACGATTAAAATTCTTGCCACAGGCATATAAATAATCAATTAATAGCGGGTATTGCGAAATGCCAGGACAGTACGGCCTGAGAGCCAAGTCAACGGCACTTTCGCAATTACCTAAATAATAAAACCACATTGGAGGAATTATCAATGAAATTTATGGACTATTTTACAGAAGCAGAAGTGACCCGCATTCACGAAGCATCATTGGACATTTTACAAAACACCGGACTAAGTGTCAGAAATGAAAAAGCCCGGGAGATCTTTAAAAAAGCCGGTTGTTCGGTAGATGAAACGACCCAACTGGTTAAGATCCCTGCAAAATTGGTCGAAGATTGCCGGCAATCTTATGTGCCGGAATACACATTCACTGCTCAGGATCCCAAGTACGATATTGTCTTGCCAGATAACCGGCCAGTTGTGATTACCGGAAGTTCTGCTCCCAATATCATCGATCCCAAAACCGGCGAAGATCGACGGGCAACCTCATCCGATATCGCCAATATTGCCAATCTCATTAACGAACTGGACGGCTTTGATGTCTTCTCCATCTCGACATTGGCTCAGGATGCCCCAAAAGGTCAAATCAGTGTTTCCCGGTTTTATCCAGCTTTGAAAAATTGTAAAAAGCCAGTTCGAAGCAATACCCCGACAATTAAAGACCTGGAAGATGTTCTGGAACTGGGCGCATTGATTGCCGGCGGGAAAGAAGCCTATAAAGAAAGACCATTTATTAACCATCACTATTGTCCCGTGGTTTCACCTTTGACCATGGATGTGGATTCGACTGATGCGGTCATTTATCTGACTGAAAAAGGATTGCCCGTTTATGGAACCATCGTACCCAATGCCGGGATGACATCACCAATGACGATGACCGGTACTTTAGTGTTAGGCAATGCCGAATTTTTGGCCTTGTCCACATTAATTCAGCTGATCCGACCAGGCGCCCCAATGATCTATGCGGTATTGTCAACCGTCGCAGATTTGCGCACCGGAAACTATGCCCCCGGTGCCGTAGAAACCGGAATGCTCCAAATGGCTCATTCGCAAATGGCCAGATTTTATGGCGTGCCTTCAGGTGGATACATTGGCTTAACCAATTCACAGATTAATGACGCCCAATGCGGTTATGAAACCGGCATTAATACCACTGGTGCCCTTTTAGCCGGATCCGATATGTTTAATATGGGTGGTTTATTAGGAAGCCTGATGGCCTTTGACTATTCCAAAGCCGTTATCGACAATGAAATAGCCTTAATGCTTAAACGCATGAAACGCGGAATGGAATTCAGCGAAGAAAACCTCTGTCTGGATCTGATCCATGAAGTTGGACCGGGGGGAACCTATCTGGATCTCAAACATACCCAGAAGAACATGCGAAAAATGGCCTTCTATCCCAAAGTTGCCACCCGCGAAATGCGTAAAAAATGGGAAGCAAGCAGATCAACCGCCGAAGAAAGAGCATTTGAACAAGTTAATAAGATCTTTGAAAACTCAGTTCAAAAATCATTCCCGGCCGAAATTGATGAAAAAATCAGAAATAACTTCCCTGGCCTGGTAAAAGGCGACATGGTCTGGTAACACAAGCAAAATATTAATTGATTACAGGAAAAATAAGGAGAATTTAAAATGAGTACACAAGCAATTTATGATGCAATTATGGAATTTGAAGACGATGATGTTGTTGAAGCGGTAAAAGAAGCCATCGAAGCGGGTGTGGATCCCCAGATCATTCTGAATGAGGGCCTGATCGGCGCCATGGATGAAGTCGGTCGGCTTTTTTCCATCGGTGATCTGTATGTACCAGAAATGCTGATGGCAGCCAATGCCATGAAGGCCGGAATGCAAGTCATTAAACCCCATCTTAAAGGTGACGATGGCGGCAAAGGTCTGGTCGTAATTGGTACCGTCGAAGGTGATCTGCACGACATCGGCAAAAATCTCGTTTCGATGATGATGGAAAGTGCCGGCTTTGAGGTCATTGATCTTGGCATCGATGTGCCGGCAGATAAATTTATTGAAACCGCCAAAACAAACAATGCCGGTATTATTTGTTTATCAGCTTTGTTAACCACCACCATGACCACCATGGGTGAAACCGTCGACGCCATTAAAAAATCTGGTTTAAGTGTAAAAACAATGGTTGGCGGCGCACCAGTAACGGAAGAATTTGCTAAAGAAATTGGAGCCGATGGTTTTGCAGAAGACGCAGGTGAAGCGGTTGTATTTGCAAGAAATCTGCTGGCTTCATAAGTAGGGGAACAATATGATCATTGTAGGAGAATTAATTAACGCCAGCCGGAAAGCGGTTGGCGAGGCCATTAAGCAAGGCGATAGTGATTTTATTAAGAAGCTGGCCATCGACCAAACCGAAGCTGGAGCTACCTATATTGATGTCAATGCGGGTATCTTTGTAGGCAAAGAAGGGGATTATATGGAGTGGCTGATCAAGAATATCAAAGAAGTCACAAAATTGCCCATTTCGATTGACAGTCCCGACCCCACCGTCATTGAACGGGGAATTGCCCTCAATGGGGAGGATGCCATGATTAATTCGATTTCCCTGGAACAGAAACGTCTGGATACCATTTTACCCCTCATCGCCGGTACTGATCTTAAAATTGTCGCATTGTGTATGGATGATGAAAAAATGCCAGAAACAAAAGAAGATCGTTTAAAAATAGCCGATATTCTAATCAATAAGTTGATTCAGAAAGGTGTTAAAATCGAAAATATTTATGTCGATCCATTAGTTCAACCGATCTCAACCGATATTACCTATGGCAAAGGTTTTATTGATACCGTTGAAGCTATTATGGAAAATTATCAAGGCATTCATACCATTTGTGGTTTGTCTAATATTTCCTTTGGATTGCCGGAACGAAAATTTTTAAATCGGAATTTTGCCGTAATGGCCATTTCGAAAGGTCTGGATTCACTTTTAATTGATCCCTTGGATAAAAAAATGATGTCCAATATTTGTGCCGCCGAGACATTAATCGGCCGGGATAACTTTAATGTTCAATATTTAAAAGCTTTCCGGAAGAAAAAACTGGAAGTCTAATACCCCAATATAAGAGCCTCTTTGTTTACTTGGCATTACCAGACAAAGAGGCTTTTATTAAAAATAAAATTATTTTTAAATAATGGTGGTTGACAGCACCCGATAAATCTGCGATAATGAACCCATAATTTAATATGACAAATGCAACGGAGTATTTGTATAAAAGCGACGAAGCTTCCATGTGATTATCCACTAATAAGGGTAATGACATGGAAGTTTTTTGTTTTTTCAATATGTAAAGGATTGCAATAGGTGAAGTATGGACATTGAAATCATTAAATCTCCTTCTCAAGGTGTTGTGAAAATGCTCAAGAGTCGGTCGCTTTCAAAAGATTTCCTGGGGAGCGATGAATTTGATACCGTCGGACTGGTACAGGGAAAATTGATTGAAATGATTGTGGCGACTGATCTTGCTGAAAAGGCAGCCGATGTCGAGGTTATTGAGATCAAAGGCGTATGTCCCCAGCATTTCACGATGATCGCTGTTTTAGGTGATGTCGCATCAGTCGGCGAAGCTCTGAAAATCATATCAAATCAGTTTAATGAAAGGGGCACGGAATAAATGCAGATTGGACGCGTTGTCGACAGCATCTGGTGTACCAGAAAAGAAGATGAACTAAGAGGTTTGAAATTCCTGAAGGTAAAAATTTTAAACCGTGAAAATGAAACGGATAATTCGGAAATCGTTGTTGCTACCGATTTAATCGGGGCCGGAATTGGGGAGCTGGTATTGATTACCAATGGCAGTTCGGCCAGAAGGACAGCAGGGTTAGAAAATGCACCGGTTGATTGCATTATTATTGGTATTATTGATGCAAAAAACGAAGCGGAGGAGGATCTGAATGAATTCTGAATTGATCAACAGTATCATTGAAGCTGGTGTCGTTGGAGCCGGAGGCGCCGGTTTTCCGACCCATGTGAAATTGGGCGCCCGGGCTGAATATGTTATCATCAATGCGGCCGAGTGTGAACCATTAATCCGGGTCGATCAGGAACTACTTTTTCACTTTACGACTGCTATTCTTGACGGACTATCCAGCATTATTGAGGAAACCGGGGCCGTTAAAGGGTTTATTGCGATAAAGGAAAAACATCTGGATGTAATCAAGCGATTGAATGAAGAAATCGGGAATTATCAAAAGATCGAAATTTTTCCGCTTAAAGATTTTTATCCGGCGGGAGACGAACAGATTACGGTCTATGAGGTGTTAAAGAGAGCCGTCCCCAGAGGCGGGATTCCCTTAAATGTTGATTGTATTGTCTGTAATGTTGAAACCGTCTTAAATGTGAATGCTGCCAGCCAGGGGAAACCGGTTACCACCACCTATGTAACCGTCACCGGGGAAGTCAGTACGCCGGCAACATATGCGCTGCCGATTGGGATCAGTTATCGAAAAGCCCTGGAATCATGCGGTGTGGATACTTTGGTCGGAAAAGTAGGTATCGATGGCGGTCCGATGATGGGCAAGCTGATCACCGACTTTGACTTACCAATAACTAAAACCACCAAGGCAATCATCTTATTGAGTCAGGATGCATTGGTGATTCGGGAAAAAATGAAAAGCCTGGAACAGGTATTGAAACAGTCGCGGATCGCCTGTATCCAATGTCAGAAGTGCACCGATTTATGCCCCCGGGATTTACTGGGCCACGATGTCAAACCACATATTGTGATGCGGATTGCAAATTATGGATTGTCTGATTTTTCCGGAATGAAAACAGCGCTCGGTTGTTCGGAATGCGGCGCCTGCGAATTATACGCCTGTCCGAATGGTTTATCGCCGCGAAGAGTCAATATCATGATCAAACAGGAAATGGCCAAAGCGGGAATTAAAATTGATAAAGCGCTTGATAAAAATGTGGAACCTAAACAGCCATCGACAATGATTGATTATCGAAAAATTCCGGTAAAGCGACTGATTGAGCGAATTGGATTAAAAAAATATGATGTCAAAGCGCCGCTACAGAAATTTGATCAACCGATCGAACGGGTGGTGATCCCGCTGAAACAACATCTTGGTACAATTGCCACAGCGGCTGTCGAAAAAGACATGATGGTCAGTGAAGGAACCCTGATTGGAAGAATTGCCAACGGAAATCTGGGGGCCAATGTTCACGCCAGTATTTCCGGAATAATCAAGGAGATCACTCCAGAATCGATAACAATTGAAGCACAAGGAGGGGAAATATGATAAATGCGATTGGTTTTGTGGAACTCAATAGTATCGCAAAAGGTATGGAAGTAGCGGATCATATGCTGAAAACGGCGAATGTCCAATTGATGTTTTCGACAGCAACATGCCCAGGAAAATATATAACGTTAATTTATGGGGATGTGGGATCGGTCGAAAATTCGATCAGAGCGGGGAAAGACTTGGGTAAGGAATTTATTATTGATGATTTAATGATTCCTAATGTAGATGAGCAACTTTTTCCAGCCATAACCGGATCAACCAATATTGACAAAATAGGGGCAATTGGGGTGATTGAAAGTCTGGCCATGGCGTCATTGATCGTGGCTGCCGATACCTGTGTGAAGTCCTCTGGGGTGCAGCTGGTGGAATTGCGACTGGGGTCCGGAATCGGCGGTAAATCCTATGTCGTGATGACCGGTGATATTTCAGAAGTTAATGCATCGATGGAAGCCGGGGTAGCGAGTATCAAAGAAACAGGAAACATCGTTTACTACTCCATTATTCCATCACCACACAAAAGTTTTAAAAGCATGATGTTATAAAGGTTAAAAAAACACAAGCAGGAGGAAAAGAAATAGCTATGAGTAAGGACGGCGTTATGGATATGAATATTTCCGAAGAATTAATCACACGCATTGTAAACGAAGTGATGGCATCATTCAATATGGATGGCAAACAGTTAGAAAAGGCTGTTGAGACAGACCGGGTTAAACTGATAAAAAGAGATACGGTTGTTTTTGAAACCTTCGATACTGGGAATCCCAATGATCAGGTTACCTTTAAAGAGATCTTGACCATTGCGGAAAGTCCCCTTATGGCCACCGGTTTTCTGAAAATTGAAAAATCATCCTTTGATTGGTATTTGGGCTATGATGAACTGGACTATATCATTGAAGGAACGCTGGAGGTGACATACAACGGAATAAAACATAGCGGTTGTGCTGGCGATGTGATCTATATCCCCAAAGAAACCGCGGTAACATTCAGTTCGCCAGATCACTGTACATTTTTCTTCGCAGCATCTCCGGCAAACTGGCAGGATTTATGTGAAGAAAAGAAATAAAACTGTCTGTCAAGCAGGTTAAAAGTGTTTTTCAAAGGAAATGATTTCCTTGAAATAAGTATGGCAGCACCACAAATACAATTACAGGAGGAAAAAATGAGTTCAACTGAAGCGTTGGGAATGATTGAAACAAAAGGATTGGTTGGCGCGATTGAAGCAGCGGATGCGATGGTAAAAGCCGCGAATGTAAGATTAGTCGGTAAAGAGCAAATCGGCAGCGGATTAGTAACCGTCATGGTCAGAGGTGACGTTGGTGCTGTGAAAGCGGCCACAGATGCCGGAGCGGCCGCGGCGTCACGGGTGGGCATGCTGATCTCGGTACATGTTATTGCCAGACCTCATGAAACGGTGGGGATGATTTTACCAGAAGAAATGGAGTAAGTCGAGGATTAAAGAATTCCAGACATCCTGCTTAAGGATTAATTATTTTTCTGATTCTGAAAGTTTTGTTGTTCAGTCAGAAACGGATTTATAATGATCCTTAAGGCAGCTGGTGTGAATGTCTGGAATTGCGATGGAGTATCGGATAGAAACGAGTATTTAAGGTTAAAGTGTTGACAAACAAATGATTATTTAATATGATTGTTTCGTTGAAGATACTCTAACTGATAAGGAGAATTCAACAATGAATGAAGATGTCAAAAGAGTGATCCAGGAGTATGTTCCGGGAAAACAGGTTACGTTAGCGCATATTATTGTCAATCCTGATAACAGCATTTATAATAAACTGGGATTAGAGAATAACCGTAATTCGATTGGAATCTTGACCATCACTCCCAGTGAAGCCGCGATTATTGCTGCGGATGTGGCTGTGAAGTCCGGGGACGTTGAAATCGGTTACGTTGATCGTTTTAACGGTTCGCTGGTAATCGAGGGCGATGTGGCCTCGGTGGAAGCATCAATCAGTGAGGTACTACAGACCCTGTCAATGTTGCAGGGAATGTCAATCCCGACGGTAACCCGGTCGTAGGCAGTGGCAATGAAAAAAGTAATGTTTGTTGGGGCCACGGGGAGCGGTAAGACGACCCTTTATCAGAGACTGGAAGCCTGTAACCTTGATTATGACAAAACTCAGGTCATCGAATTTCATAAAAATGTTATTGATACACCAGGCGAATATCTGGAAAATCGCGGGTATTATTCAGCGCTGCATGTTACCGCCGTTGAAGCTGACGTCGTTGCCCTGGTGATGGACTGTAAAAGTAGACGCAATGTGTTCCCACCAGGTTTTGCCAGAATGTTCACCAAACAAATCATCGGAATCGTCACAAAAACCGATTTGATCGGGGCTGATGAGACGGATGATTATGCTGAATATTCTTTGCGGCAAACAGGCGTTAACGAAATATTTAAAATTTCATCACTAAAAAATCATAATATCGAGGAGTTGCGAAAATTTCTTGAATGGAATTGAGGTTAGGTATGAGAATTATCATTGTTGAAGATGAACCAGTAACACGCATGGATATACGCTGTATGTTGGAAGAGGCCGGATTTGAAGTTTTGGATGAAGGGAAGGATGGTTTTGATGCCATCAATTTATGCAAAACCCATCAACCGGATCTGGTCCTGATGGATATCAATATGCCAAATTTGGATGGAATTAGCGCCGCCAGGATTATTCGCCGTGATGGTTTGAGTAAATGTGTTGTTTTACTTACCGCTTATTCAGACGATGTATTTATTGAAGGGGCCAAAAATGTTGGCGTGTTTGGTTACGTCGTGAAACCAGTTGATGAGAAGAGCTTGATCCCGGCACTGAAAATTGCCTATGCAAAAGCCCTGGAGACTACCGACACCGAAGACAAACTCGATGAAGCCACAAAAAGATTGGAAGAGCGTAAAATAATCGAAAAAGCTAAAGGATTTTTAATGCAAAGCGAAGGTCTTGATGAAAACACCGCTTATCAAAAGATGCGTTCACTGAGCATGGAAAAAAGCTGTTCATTGCGAGTGATTAGTGAGATGTTGTTGCTGAGAGCAAAAAAAGGCGAATAATATGGTTTATAGCTGTGATCGTGATTTTATTATTAGTAAATGTAAAGAATATACACTCTTAAATAATGACGAGATTGAAGCAATTATCGATGTGGCCAAGATTCTGCCCTATTTTAATGAAGGTTTTAATGGTGAGACCTTTATTGATATTAAGGTCCATGATGCCGACCTTGCCGTTGTTGTGGCTGAATCCTATAAAAAAAGACAATCGATCTATGTGGACTCATTTCTGGGTGATATTATTTATCGGGAGAATGAACCGGCGGTGTTTCGCTCCTTTGATTTAGGGGTGACTTCAAAAGAAATAATCGGCGTAAGTTTTGACCGGCATCAGAATAAAATCTGGACCAGGCAAACGGTGGTTCCGATTAAACACCAGGACAACGTGGTGGCGACTTTAATATTGGAAAAAGTTCTGGATTTGAATGCCGATGAAAAACCGGTTGTTAAGTTAGAGCCAATGCCGGACAACGATAAAATAGATGCGGTTTGGGGGTCTATTTTCGGGATTAACAGCGACAATGAAGAATTACAATTGCGCGAGGGGATTTTAATATTTGATATAACCGGTCATCTGAGATATTATAATCAGCGTGCCGTTAAATTGTACCAGGAGCTGGGCTACAAATCCATAAAAGATCAGCATTTTGACAATCTGAACTATTCACCCAAAAACTTTGATGATATCATCGCAAATATTCAGGGAACCTTCAGTAGCAATGACCATAACCACGTGATCATTGAAAAGTGTTACGATGGCAAGGTCACCATTGGTGAAAAATTTTACCGGATCCATATCATCCTGCGGATTAAAAAGAACGTTGATGTGATCGTGTTTATTGATGACATCACTGAAATGAGAAAATATGAAAATGAGGTAAATAACTACTTGGTCAGCTCTCACGAAATACATCATCGAATCAAAAACAATCTTCAAACGGTGGCTTCTTTACTTAGGCTTCAAAGTCGGAGCTCTAAAGATCCCGCGGTTAAAACGATATTAAGTGACAGTATCAATCGGATCATGAGCATCGCGGTAACCCATGAACTGCTGGAAAAAAAATCCAACGATCTGGTGTCAGTTAAAGAAGTTCTTGACAAAATAAAACACAACATGATATCATTCGGCGTAACCGACAATGAAAAAATTGAGATCACGGTTAAGGGTACAGACTTCTTCATTGACAGTGAAAAATCGACGGTTGTGGCACTGGTTGTCAACGAATTGATTCAAAACTCACTTAAATATGCATTTCCAAATGGTGCTGCAGGAATGATTGAAGTAACCACCGCCAGCGATGGAAAAATAAAAATGATTGAAGTCAAGGACAATGGCATCGGGTATAACCCGGGCCAGATAAAAACGAATAGTTTGGGATTGTCGATTGTGAAATCATATGTTTATGAAAAGCTGGTTGGCAAACTAATTATTGAAACAGGAAATGAAGGGACAAAAACTTCATTTGCATTTAAACTATGAATTGCGACGAGGCAATTTTACTAAGCGACGTAGCTTAAGGTTTAAATATCTATTTTGGGATATTTAAACTTTAAGCTATTTTTTTAAATACATATCAAATATCAGAAAATAACAACGAAACAGAAACAGACGAGTTTTCAAAAATAAATAATTTCATTGCAACGAGGTAATGAAAAAAAGCGACGCAGCTTAAAAATAAGTATCAAGTATTTGATAGTTATCATTTAGGCGGCGTCTTTTTTTCGGCTCAAACGGCTAAGTCATCATTTTCAGGATTACCAGATTGACAGATCAGGTTAGCGAAAATTGGTTTTTAAAGTGACAAATTCAGGTTGAAACCAGAGGTAGAAAATTATGGAAAATTTCAAACGACAGGAGATTTTAAGTGTTGGAATCGACATTGGCACATCCACCACCCAGCTGGTATTTACAAAGATTCTGCTTGAAAATATGGCATCAAGTTTTAACATTGCCCGCATCGAGATTATCGGGAAGCGCATCATTTATCGCAGTGAGATCTATTTTACTCCCTTAACCCCAGATGATCGCATCGACATGAATGAAGTCATGAAAATAATTGACCGGGAGTTTGCCAAGGCCGGAATAGACAAAAAAGACATTGATATTGGGGCTGTGATTATCACCGGTGAAACCGCTCGCCGTGCCAACGCCAGTGAGGTCTTACATAAACTCAGCGGTTATGCTGGCGATTTTGTCGTAGCAACGGCGGGGCCTGTTTTAGAAAGTATTATTTCCGGCAAAGGTGCCGGATCGGACAAAATTTCAAAAGAACACAGCACCACGGTGGCAAACATCGATATCGGTGGCGGAACCTCAAATGTAGTCGTTTTTGATCATGGCACAACCACCAGCACCGGATGTCTTGACATCGGCGGCCGGCTAGTCAAAATGGATGCCCAGGGGAAAATAATTTACATCAATGACAAGTTAAAAAAGATTATCGAACATGAAAAACTGGGTATCGAACTGGGTCAACAGGCCAATGAAAAAAGTCTGACTAAATTGGCACGAATAATGGTGCAGCAGCTGGAAATGGTTGTTGGCATCAAGCCCAAAGATCAACATTACAAAATGATGCTGACCATTGAGGACATGGTTATAAAGAAGCCAATCCAATATATCACCTTCTCGGGGGGCGTCGCTGACATCGTCTATCATTATGATGAAAACGAAGACATTTATAAATATCAGGATATGGGGATCATCCTGGGCCGAGAGATCCGTCAGTCGGAATTATTTACAAAACTACATGTCCTGGATGCCGAAGAAACCATTCGTGCCACCGTCGTTGGGGCTGGTTCCCACACCACCGATATCAGCGGCAGCACCGTGTTCTATGACCAATCGGTATTACCGATAAAAAATATTCCGGTGGTGAAAATACCATTTACAGATAAAAACAATATCCCCGAAATTGCTCAGGAGGTATCTAAACGAATTGAATGGTTCAAACTGGAAGACGAATTTCAACAGGTTGCGATTGCCTTTCAGGGAATCAATTCACCGTCTTTTAAACAAATTGAAGCATGTGCAGAAGGACTCGTCAAAGGACTTAAAGAAATAATCAGAAATAATTATCCGATCATTATTATCTCGGAAGAGGATATTGCAAAAGTATTGGGACAAACAATCAAACGAATCATGAATAATGACCATCCGGTGATCTGTATCGACAGTGTCATGGTCAGTGATGGTGATTATATCGATATCGGAAATCCCATTGCCGGTGGAATGGTTTTACCGGTTGTGGTAAAAACCCTGATTTTCAAATAGGCTCGGATCCTACCGAAGCAAACCGTTCATCAAGTATGAAAATACTATGAAATAAATTTTAACATCGGTTTGGCCACTGGATTAACTGATCAAAGCAGGGATTATTAAACTTCTAATAATCGGCGCTTTGACCAGTTAACCAGGAAGCTGAACTAAAGAAAATATTGATTGTTATGAGTATGATGGTCAAAAAAATAAGGAGTGAAAGTATGAAACTAAAAACCGTATTGTTTGGAAAAACCTATCAGTTCAAGAATGTGAATGAAGTTCAGGCAAAAGCAAGTGAACAAAAGTCCGGTGATCAACTGGCAGGTTTAGCGGCAACCTCAACAGAAGAAAGAGCTGCTGCAAAAATTGTATTAGCGGACATGCTGTTATCGGATATTCGCAATAACCCCGCCGTTCCTTATGAACTTGATGATGTGACCCGGGTTATTCAAGATCAGGTTAATGAAGCGGTTTATCGAGAAATAAAAAACTGGACAGTTGGAGATTTACGCGACTTCATGATGCTGTACTCGTCAACCGGACCCATTATCCAACGGATCGCAACGGGGTTGACATCAGAAATGATCGCCGCCGTTACCAAAATTATGTCAAATATGGATCTGATTTATGTTGCCAAAAAGATTGATAACGTGGCAACCTGTGTCACAACCATCGGTCAGCGCGGAATTGCCGCCAATCGGGCGTTGCCAAATCATCAGACCGATGATATCGACGGTATTTTCGCAGAACTCTATGAAGCGCTCGCCTACGGGGTTGGTGATGCCATGCTGGGGCTGAATCCGGTTCAGGATACCGTCGAATCAACCTCATTCCTGCTCCATAAATTATATGATTTCAGAATGAAATGGGAAATCCCCACCCAGAACTGTGTTCTTTCCCATATTACCACCCAAATGGCCGCCCTTCGCAAAGGTGCGCCGCTGGATATGATTTTTCAATCGATTGCCGGGACGCAAAAAGCAAATGAATCATTTGGGGTAACCACCGCCATGCTCGATGATGCCTATGATCTGGGAAAACGCGAATGTGTTTCCGGTGGTAAGAATATTATGTACTTCGAAACCGGCGAAGGATCAGAACTTTCGGCTGATGCCCATCTGGGAGTCGATATGCTGACCCTGGAAGCCCGCACCTATGGCTATGCCAGACGATATGATCCATTCTATGTTATGTCGGTGGTTGGTTTTATCGGACCCGAATATATTTATGACTCGGTTCAGCAATTACGGGCCGGTCTGGAAGAACATTTTATGGGAACGTTGTCATTATTCCCAATGGGTGTGGATGTTTGCTACACCAATCACATGCCTGCCAGTCAGAATGATTCCGAAAACCTGGCCCTGTTACTGGCCCATGCTGGCATGCCGGCCTTTGTAACCGCACCAATGGGTGATGATATTATGCTCAACTACCAATTGCTGGGAAATCATGACTGGCAAACACTGCTGGAGCTGTCGGGACTGAAACGTGTACCGGAATTTGAAAGATGGCTGCAGAAAATGGAAATCCTTGACGACCACGGTATGTTTACCGCCAAAGCCGGCGATGCATCAATTTTTCTAAAATAATTAAGAAGGGGTAAAATAATATGATAAATGAAGCTACTTTGAAAGAGTCAATTCGTGACATTATTAAAAATGTTATTCAGGAAGAATTAAGTGGAGCAGGAGCAGGTGCCATTAAAAGCCATTCGCAAGCACAGGCAATTGAGGATCGTGGCGACGACGGTTTTGTCGACGATGTTACCCTGGCCACCATGAAAGAAACCTTCTATATTCCCGATCCATATGACCGGGAAGGTTATATGAAAATGAAAGAATTTACCTCCGGTCGGCTGGGAATCTGGCGCGCTGGCCCCAGACCCTTGACCAAAGCCTATTTAAGATTCTTAGCGGATCATTCGGCCGCCCAAAACGCAGTGTGGTCAGATGTTGATGCGGAGCTGATAAAAGAACTGGGATTTATTCCCCTTTCCACCATTGCTGTGGATAAGGCTGAATACATAAAAAATCCGAATACAGGAAAAAAACTTACCGACGAAGCAGTTGAAACAGTCAAAAAAAATACCGTTAAAAACCTGAACGTGCAAATTGTTTTTGCCGATGGACTCAGTTCACGAGCGATTGAGAAAAATGCCGCTGATTTTTTGCCAGCCTTTGAGCAGGGCTTAAAATCACTGGGTTTAAGCTTCTCAACACCATTCTTTGTCAACAATGGCCGGGTCGCAATCGGTGACGAAATCGGAGAAATTACTGATGCCGACGTTGTTGCAGTCTTCTGCGGTGAACGACCCGGCCTGAACTCTACCGGCTCGATGGGTGCCTATATTACCTATAAGCCCACAATGGGGATGGAAGAAGCCAGAAGAACGGTTATTTCAAACATTCATGACCAGGGAACCGCACCGGTTGAAGCAGGTGCTCAAATCGCCGAACTTTGTCAAACAATGATCAAGCATAAAATGTCTGGCGTTGACTTAAAATTAATTTAAATCCTGAGGAGGATAAACGAGTGATCGGAGAAATTATACGCGCGAATGTTGTTTGTATGAATATGATTCCAAACGTCAGTGACGATTTAGCCAAAGCCCTTAATCTCAAGCCCCACCAGCGAAGTCTGGGTCTTATCACCGGTTCCATCGATGATGTAACCTTTATAGCCCTTGATGAAGCCACAAAAGCGGCTGACGTAGAAGTTGTTTACGGGGAATGCTTATTCTCGGCTTTCGTGGGGATTTTCACCTCATTTGCCGGAGAAGCGATTGGAATTCTGGCCGGGGAAAACCCGGCTGAGGTAAAAAGTGGCCTTGAAGCCTGTGCGCACTACATCGAAAACGGTGCTTACTTTGTCAACGGCAATGATAAAGGAGAGTCCATCTATTTATCCCATTGCATATCCAGTACCGGCAGTTATTTATCGGAAACAGCTGAAATACCGGCTGGGATGCCACTGGCTTATTGCATTGCCCCACCGATTGAAGCAATTTACGGTATTGACGCCGCACTGAAAGCCGCCGATGTGAAGATCTGCAAGACCTTTTTACCGCCGACTGCCACATCAAATTTTGCTGGCGCGTTGATGACCGGATCACAATCAGCTTGTCAATCTGCCTGTGATGCCTTTGCCCAGGCCGTCCAGCATATTGCCAATAATCCGATTGTGATATAAAAATGATTTCCGTCGGTATAATCGATACGTTTGGTTTTGTCGGTGCGGTAAATGCCTTGGACACCTGTCTTAAAACTGCAGACATACAATTTGTCCGGTTTGAGAAAGTGTCCGGCGGGATTGTATCCATCGTCATTAAAGGTGATGTTGGGGCGGTTACGGCAAGTATTATGGCGGGGATTGAGGCGGCAGCGGCAGTGGGCGAATTGCGAAATCATACCATTATTGCCAGACTGGATGATCAGAGCGCGATGATGCTGAATAAATCGGTTGATCAACGGCCTCACGAGCCAGGTGGTGGTTCCGATTCGAACAAGGATTTTGAAGTTGTCCTCGCTCAGTTGGAAACCCCTGCGCGGTGTGAAGAACCAGCAGAGCTGACTCTTGTCCCCATCGATCAAAAAACACTAATCAACACAGAGCCAGAGGCTAAAGAAAAGACTAAAGAAGAGAACTTGATCTACTCAGAAGAAGCGTTAAATCTGATGACGGTTTCACAATTAAGAAGACTGGCGCGAGAACTGAGCATCAAAGGAATCAGCCGAGAAAAAATCAAAAGATCCCGAAAAGTTGATCTGGTTATGAATATTCTAGTTGAATTAAACGAATCAACGGAACTAAAAGAAGAGGAGGAATAAATGGTGCAATTAGCAGACAAAGACCTGATCTCCATACAAGAAACCCGTTTATTACTGAAAAATGCAAAAAAAGCCCAGGTCGAGCTGGCCCAAATGAGTCAATGTCAAATTGATACGATTTGTAAAGCCATCAAGGATGCGGCAATGGCAAATCTTGAGCGACTGGCAAAAATGGCAAATGAAGAGACTGGTTTTGGGGTTGTCGAAGATAAGGTAATAAAAAATTATTTTGCATCTCAGGTCGTGTATGAAAGCATTAAAGAGATGAAAACAGTGGGAATCGTCAGTTCTGACGAGGCCAAAAAAATCTTTGAAGTTGCAGTGCCCATGGGGGTTGTAGCCGGATTGATCCCCTCGACTAATCCCACATCAACAGTCATTTACAAAGCGCTGATTGCCATTAAAGCTGGCAATGCGATTGTTTTTTCACCTCATCCAACGGCTCAAAACTGTATTATTGAGACCGTCAGAGTTCTCAAGGTTGCGGCAGTGGCCGCTGGCATGCCAGAAGACTGTATCGGTTGCGCAACCGAAATCACCCTGGAGGGAACCGCCGAGCTTTTAAAAAATAAAGATACCAGTTTGATTTTAGCAACCGGTGGTGAAGCCATGGTGAAAGCGGCCTACTCATCGGGTAATCCCGCCATTGGTGTGGGTCCGGGAAATGGTCCGGCTTTTATTGAAAAAAGTGCTGATATACCCCTGGCAGTCAAACAAATCATCGATTCTAAAACCTTTGATAATGGCGTTATCTGCGCCTCAGAGCAGTCGATCATCGTTGAAAAAGAATCAGAAGCAGAAGTGATCAAGGAATTAATAAAACAGGGATGTTACATCTTGTCTCAAGACGAGAAAAAGCAACTGGAAACAATCATGATGACACCCAAAATGACCATGAATCCCAAAATTGTCGGAAAAACAGCGGCTTATATTGCCGAAATGGCAGGCATTCGGGTACCGGGAGAAACGAAGATTCTGGTTGGCGTGGAAAACCGGGTTGGCCATGATGTCGCCTTTTCGAGAGAAAAACTTTGCCCGATACTGGCTTTCTATATTGAAGATGACTGGCAGAAAGCCTGCGAACGTTCGATAGAAATTCTAAATAAAGAGGGTGTCGGTCATACCATGATCATCCATTCCCAGGATCAGGAAATCATCAAAGAATTTGCTTTGAAAAAACCGGTCAGCCGTTTATTGGTCAATACCCCAGGAGCGCTGGGTGGCGTCGGCGGAACAACAAACCTGATCCCGGCCTTTACACTCGGCTGTGGTGCAGTCGGTGGCAGTATCACTTCAGATAATATTTCCCCGCTGAACTTAATCAATTTACGGCGGGTGGCCTATGGTGTTGTCGAATTGGATGAAATACGAAAGAACGTCGAACGTGAAAGCAAAGGACATCCAGCGAGAACAGTTAGTAGAGAAGCGGCACTAGATCAGGCAGTTGAGGATAAACTCGACCGTGTGACCGATATAATTTTTGAAAAACTAAGAAATCAATTAAATATTTAATTTTACTTGGAGGTAAATAAAATGGCAAATACAAATGCATTAGGAATGATTGAAACACGTGGTTTGGTAGCAGCAATTGAAGCAGCAGACGCAATGGTGAAAGCGGCAAATGTAACATTAATCGGTAAAGAACAAATTGGCAGTGGTCTGGTAACTGTCATGGTCAGAGGCGATGTCGGCGCTGTAAAAGCGGCCACCGATGCCGGTGCAGCAGCAGCTGAAAGAGTTGGCGATCTGGTTTCAGTCCATGTGATTCCCCGCCCCCATGCGGATGTTAACGAAATGCTACCACAGGAAAAAAACTAGTATCATCAGATTGAATAGAAACTAAACGAAAGTGATGCCAAACTTGTATCACTCAGACTGTCAAAAAGATAACCTAGTACCGACAATTGTTACATCATGTTGTACGCATCGGAGCGGACATGGCATAGCCTGTCCGATTCCGCGGCGAACAACAGATTAACAATTGGTCGGTACGGTAGTTTATCGACAACCTCAGTGATGCTAAACCAGCATCACTTTCGTTCAATTAAGGAAGTGAACCAATGAATTTAATTACCGAAGATGGATTAAAAAAAATCATCAAAAGCGGGCAATCGATCGTGAATAATGAATTGCGACTTCCCCAAAACTCAATGTTAACCCCTTCGGCAAAATCGCTGTTGGCGGATCATAAATTGAAACTGGTGTTGGTTGCTGAAACCCCCGAAGATGAAAAAATAGAAGATAAAAAAACAGAAGATAAGAAAACAAAGGTAATGGAAACGGCCACTGAGCTGGCTGCAAAAAAAATCGGTAAGTTTATCCTTGAAAGTGGCGGTTATCTCGACGATAAACCGGAATATATGACCCAGGTTTATGGCAACCTTTTAGTTAACAAGGATCACAAACGGATCAAACTCAGAGGTGAAATTGATTTACTAATGGGGGAAATTATGAAAGTTCAGATCCGTGCCAAAGCCCTTGAACGGAATGATCTGATCGCTGATTTACAAGAGGTGTTTGATTATATCGGCAAACTGTCGCGATCTGAAATTCTCAATGAACCTGTGAGCACCAGCATGATACTGGGTTTTAATGAGCAAGAGATCAGAGCGATGTCTCATAACCCCAAAAAGTACTTCGATCATGAACATTTATTTAATATTACCTATGAACTGGGTGAGATCCCGATTCTGCTAAACTCACTTCGGGCATTGATCAGAAGAACCGAAGTAGCCTGTTATGAAGCCTTTAAACAGGCCGATGGCACGGTTGCCAGAGGCGATCTGATGCAGGGTTATAACCGCTTGTCATCAATTATGTATATTATGATTTTTAAACATTTGGATCAGTAATACCAGAAAGGAACAAGATGAGTGAGCAACTGGAGAGAATTGTTGAGGTTATCTATAAAAAAATATGTGCTAAATTAAAGAGCTTGGGCTACCTTGAAATTGAAGCATCGGGACGACATGTACACTTGTCAAGGAAGGCGATTGAAGAACTGTTCGGAAAAGATTATCAGTTAACTAATATCAAACCGCTCTCTCAGCCGGGTCAGTTTGTTTCAGCTGAACGGGTAACCCTAATCGGCCCTAGAGGTCAGCTGTCAAACGTGGTGGTGCTGGGTCCAGAACGAGCGCATTCACAAATTGAAGTGTCAAAAACCGATGCGAAAATTCTGGGCATTAATGCCCCAATTCAAGAAAGTGGCAAAATTCAGGGCACAGCAGCTATCGAAATCAGTGCCAATGGAAATAAAGTTCAGTTGAATCAGGGGGTCCTGGTGGCAGAAAGACACATTCACATGTCACCGGCTGATGCCGAGAGTTTAGTCTTAAAAGATGGTGATCGGGTCGATATTGAAGTGAATAGTGACCGGCCAGTGATTTTTAAGGATGTGAAGCTGAGAGTGTCGGATCAGTATGATACCACGATGCATATTGATTATGATGAGGCAAATGCCTGTAATCTGACCGGGAAAACCTTTGGTTTGATTATTAAAAAATAACGGCAAATTTTTAAAAAGGAGTACCCAAATGGATCTTGAACTGATAATCGATGAAGTATTCAAACGGATCATGGATAAAACCAGGCAAAACGAAATGGTGATAGAAGAGCGTTCCACAAAAATGTTTCTGCAGAGCGACGGTAGTTTACTGTCAATAGCGGGATATGAAACGGTCTTATTAGATGCAGTGAAGGATAAAAATCAATTTCGGAATTATGAATTTCTGGTGATTAGTAGACTTTCAATCGATGAGATGGTAGCTTCGGTTAATGGCTTGGCCATCAACGAAAAAACACGAGTACTACGACAATTTCTACTGACCGGTAAACCTGTTTATGTCATTGAAGAAGGTCTTGAACATCGCGCTTATAAAGCAATTGCAAATCCGGTTTTTTATAATATTTTTAAAGAACAGGAAATGAAGTTAATCCAGTACGGCATGCAAATCATGACTGCGGTAGCTCTGGAAAGTGCTCTTGGTTCTGAGGAAAAAACGACATCGCCGGAAATCTTCAAAAAAGAGACCTCTGAACAATCAGCGGTTAGTGCTTCGTCAAGTGATATTCAATATAGTACGGTGAAAAAACTAATCAACCATGAACTGGCCAAACAGCTTGCCGTGGAAGCAAATATTATTTTAAAAACCGGGACATTGATCACACCATATGCAAAAGATGTGTTCAAAGAAAGCAATAGCACCATTACTTTTATTTAACAACTACTAAAAAACACTAACAGAAAGGTATAAAATGAACTCGAATAAAATTAGTTGGAAGCAAGGTCTGGTTATCGCTTTAGGAGTGCCGATGCTGATTCTTCCCAATATTGGCTATTTTGCAGGTTATGTCGGGGTATTTTCAATTATTGTCTGGATCCTTTCAATCGGGCAGGGATTTCTTCAAAACATTGCTTATGGAGACTTTGCGCTGATGTACCCAGAGGCCCGGGGGTTGCCCGGGTATGTCCAGGCAATTTTCAAAGGGAAAAATACCAAAGATTATGATATCAACAAATTTATTGGTGGTTTTAGTGCCTGGGGCTATTGGATGGCCTGGAATCCGGTGCTGGCAATCTTTTCACTGCTGATCGGAACCTATTTGCATGGAATGATACCGGCACTAGGTAATTTTTCAGAAAAAACCATTTCTCTGGTAGCTGGAACGGTCATCTTTACGGTACTCATTGTTATTAATCGAAAAGGTTTATCGGGAGGTGCCAAGGCTGGTAATGTTCTGGCAGTTGTTGCCCTGATTCCCCTCATTGTTCTTTCAATAGCGCCGATTGTTACCGGTCAATTCCAATTAAGTAATATCACCGCGGTGAGTCTGTTTCCTGAAACCTGGAGTTGGGATGCCACCCATATCCTGATCCTGCTGGGCATTATGGCAATGGCTCAATGGAGTGCCTGCGCCTGGGAAACTGCGGCAGTGTACGCGCCAGATTACAAAAACCCAAAAAAAGATTTGCCTAAAGCGCTGTTTTCCTGTGGATTGATCTGCCTGGTAACCTTTGTACTGGTTCAAACAGCCTGCATTGGTACATTAGGTATTCAGGGAATTCTGGAAGAACCCTATTCGCCGATGCTGTTAATGGCCAAAATTTCATTTGGTAATGCCGGCGCGATTATTACCCTGGTTATGTTGATGGCCTCGATGATCTTGATCATTCAAACCGCATTACTTGGTTCAGCTCAGGCGATGCAGTCGATGTCGGTTGAAGGCAACCTGCCAAAAGTATTGTCAGAAACCAATCAGTATGGGACTCCGGTCAAAGCGATGATTTTGGTTGCGGTATTTAATCTGGGCTTGATTTTTATCGGGACTCCTGCGGCGATTGTGGCTGGATCGGCGGTGGGCTATGTCATTGCTAATGGGATTACCTTATTTGCTTATTTCAAAGCCAAGGGGAATCAAAAGATACTGGCACCAAAATGGTGGAAATTTATTGGTCTGGGATGTTGCATTCTAAATATTCCTTTATATCTGGCAGGGATCTTCTATATTAATACCCTGGATTACGGTTTAGGAGCGGCGTTAATTGGGATTCTCGTGTTATTTCTGTTTGTTCCATTCTGGCTCTATGCCAAAAAAGAGCATAACCGGGAAATGGTTGTAAAATGCCAAAACATTGAAGCAAAAATAGAATAGTGATCATTTATCTAAACATACAGTTAGGAATAAATATGATATAAAAGAAATAAAACGGCATAAAAATTACATCAATAAAGTAGATAACTGAATTAAAAGCATATCCTCATCAATCCACCGAATAGACGCAAAGATTGTTATTGTAATATAAAGAATCACAGGTTAAACTAATCAAAAGAAACGAATTAGTTCAGGGATCGTTTAGTTTTCAAATTTTGGCTTCTTTATCATGAATTGGGGTTATTCGTGGGGATCTTTTTTATTATGAAATTATGCAGTTGTGACATGTAATCGATTGAATTCAGGAGAGCTGTAAAATTATTAAACGAGTGTGGATTAACAGCTTTGGGATGAATAATTTTATGTAAATATGAGGGCGTAATGAGTAAAATTGAAAATTTTGAAAATTTGGAGCATAAAGAGACGCTGCTGAAGATTATCAATGCTTTTGAATGTGCAACAGAATTCAACGCGGTCATTTTAGATATTGACGGAAAACAGATTATCCCAGGGGATTGCGGCAATTGTGTCAGTTTTTGTGAGATCGTGCAAAACTCACATGGCGGTAAAACAAAATGTCAGATCAGCTATAAAAATGCCGGACTTCAGGCCTTGAAATATGCGGAACCTTATATTTTCATGTGCCATGCCGGCATTCTTTCCTTTGCTGCGCCGCTGATGATTGACGAAAAATATGCCGGAATCATAATCTGCAGAAATATTTTAATGTGGGAACCAGATGACTTTTTTTATGAAGAATTACGTGAAAAAAACAAGAATTTAGATATCGAAGCGCTCGAAAAAAGTGTCTCCAAACTTAAAATTGTGAGTTCAAATAAGGTTCATGCGGCGGCTTCGTTATTGTACTTAGTAGCTAATCAGGTCATCAACAGTGATAATGAAACAAAAAAACATAAAAAAGAAATCATGTATCATCAATCAGTGTTAAATCAGGAAATAAAAGAAAAAAAGCGACTCCATCAAGAATTGATTAATTCCAACGAAAAGATGTATGGACAGTATAAACTTCAAAAAGAAAAAGAGCTGCTGGGAAAAATTGCCATCCTGGACAGAGATGGAGCATATCAGGCACTATTGGGATGTATGTCAGACATTATGGAAAAATACATCACCCGGTTGGACTTATTTAAAACCATGGTCCTGGAGTTGATGATCATGATTTCGAGAACTGTGGTTGAAACTGGTGCAGAAATGTCGGAGGTTATCTTACTCAATACCAAAGTGATTAATGAAATTTATAGTTTGGACAATGCTGCGGAAATCAGTAGTTGGGTGTGCATCATTCTCAATAAATATATGGATCTGCTTGAAGGAAAACAAACCTCGATTAAAACCAAGCAGATCGTGGATTCAGCAACAGAATACGTTCGCGCTAATGTCAGAAAAAATATTACTCTGTTGGATGTGGCCGAAGCTGTTTTCGTGAGCCAATATTATCTCAGTCACGTGTTCAGAGAAGTCCTGGAATGCACGGTCATTGAATATATTACCAGAGTAAAAATGGAAACTGCAAAAAAAACTATTGCATAATCCCAAAAACAGCGTAGCTGATGTTTCAGAAAAGCTGGGTTTTGGAGACACAAGCTATTTTAGTAAAGTATTTAAGAAAAATGAGGGAATGACACCAACACAGTTTCGGAAAAGATTGCTTTAAAATAAAGGAAGTATTTAATATGTTTGAAGAAATTAAAGAATCTATTTATAATGGCAATGTCCCACGAACGCAGGAATTAATTAAAGAGTATGCATTGCGCAGAGTCGCGACAAAAAAAATCATTGAAGAAGCGATCATTCCATCGATTGAAGAAGTAGGAAAAAAATTCCAAACCGAAGACTTTTTTATAACCGATGTTTTGTTATCCGCCAGAGCGGCAAATGCTGCCTTGCGAGCGATTGAAAAACAAGACCGAATTGATGGCAAGCCCATTGCCAAAGGTCGTACCCGGGTGGTTATTGGGACGGTTTACGGTGATATTCACAATATCGGAAAAACGATGCTAAGTTTATTGTTGGAAGCAAATAACTATGAAGTCATTGATTTAGGGGTGGATGTGACCGGGGAAAAATTTGTCAAATCAATCGCAAAATACAAGCCGGATTTTGTGATGCTTAGCGCTCTGCTGATGACAACGATGAAAGAAATGCGATGCGTCATCGATTTAATTCGAGAACAAAATTCCTGCGATTTTTCTCAGACAAAAATCATGGTTGGCGGAGGTCCGGTAACCGCCGAATTCGCAAAAGAGATTGGGGCGGACGGTTATGCGGACGATGCCTATGGCGCCATAGAGTGGGTCAAGGAAAATATCGAGAGTAGCAGATAACGATAGTAACAAGTAACGAGGATTTCATTTGAACCAGGCTTGATTTTGTCAAGTTCAGAAAAATGAGACAGTCATTTGAAAGGCAATAAAATGACGGTCTCATTTTTTATGTAATAAAAGTCGCTACAAAATTCTTTAATAAATCACTTCAGTTTAAAGTCTTAATCAATTTCCCGGCAATCGCCCGGGCCCAGGCATCCGAGGCCAGCACATCGTCAAGACCGGGATTGGTAATCACCTGATGTTTTTCCATCACCAGACGGTTAATCCGGGGGATATCGAGAAAGCCGATCTCCTGATTCAAAAATCGGGCCACTGAAATTTCATTGGCAGCGTTAAGGACACAGGCCATGGTACCGCCGCTTTCAAGGGCGTCGTAAGCCAGTTGCAAGCAGGGAAAAGCGATCCGATCCGGCTCTTCAAAGGTCAGCTCCCGAACCTGGCTGAAATCCAGAGCCTGACGGTTATTGGCGATTCGATCCGGATAGAAAATGGCAATTTGGATCGGCAAAGCCATATCCGGCATGCCCAACTGGGCCATCGTGGAATGGTCAATGAATTCCACCATCGAGTGGATAATGCTCTGGGGGTGAACCACTACCTCAATCTGATCGTTGCTTAGATTAAACAGCCATTTGGCTTCGATGACTTCCAACCCCTTATTCATCAGGGTGGCCGAATCGATGGTAATTTTCTTTCCCATCGACCAGTTGGGATGCTTCAAGGCCTGAGCCAAGGTCACCGCCTGCAGCTGTTCTCGGGTTTGACCCCGGAACGGCCCACCAGAAGCGGTAATGATGATCCGATCAATTTCTTCATGTTTATTGCCCATCAGACATTGAAAAATGGCGCAGTGTTCACTGTCCACCGGAAGCAGCGAAACCCCTTTGGTCGTCACCGCATCCATAACAATCTGGCCGCCAGCCACCAACGTTTCCTTATTGGCCAGAGCAATATCAATGCCTGCATTGATGGCCGCCAGGGTCGGCTGCAGGCCAATCATACCGGATACTGCCGTGAGCAGCAGCTTGTTTTCCGCTGCCGTTGCCACCGCAATCAGGCCATCTAAGCCAGTCACCACTTCCACTGAGGATCCCTTTGTTTTCAATCTTTTTTCCAGTACCAGTGCGGCATCCCCATCCATTACGCAAACAATCCGGGGACAATAGGTGTCAATCTGTTTTTCCAGCAGATCAATGCTGGTGTTGGTGGTTAAGCCCACAATATTTAAAGCGTCGCTGTTCTCAGAAACCACTTCCAGAGCCTGGGTTCCAATCGAACCGGTTGACCCGAGGATGCTGATATTTTTCATAATTACCTCTTTTACACAATTAATTCTATCAATACTGTTTAAAATCATATAATACAATTCTTAAAAACAAAAGATAAATTAAAACGAAAGCCGTTTATTATTTGTTGTGTTCGGTTTATTCCATGTCATCTATCAGTCTTTTCAATAATGTATCCCAAACAAGAGAAAATTTCCATTTATTCAGCCATTTCGATGACATATAATCTTGTAAACGAATAAATTTGGAGGTGTTCTTATGGCAAGAACCTATTATTTTCCACCAGTAGTAATTATGGAACCCGGCGCAATTGAGTTAATTGCTCCAGAAATCAAACGTATGAACGTGAAAAAAGCCTTAGTTGTAACCGATAAAGTACTAGTTGAAGCAGGTATTGTTCAAGATGTACTCAATGTATTAGATGGCGCAAAAGTTCCGTATGCTTTATTTTCAGATGTTAAACCAAATCCCACTGTTGCCAATGTAAATGCCGGTCTTCAGGCCTTGCAGGAAAACGAATGCGATTTTGTCGTCAGTATCGGTGGCGGATCGCCCCAGGATACCGCCAAGGGGATTGCCATTCTGGCCACCAATCCCGGGGATCTTCGGGATTATGAAGGTGTTGGAAAAACCGCCAATAAATCTCTGCCCATCGTGGCCATTAACACCACCGCCGGAACCGCCAGTGAAGCAACCATTAACTATGTTATCACTGATGAAGACCGTAAGCTGAAAATGGTTATTGTTGATCCTAATTGTCTGGCTACTGTAGCGGTCAATGATCCGGTTTTAATGCTGAAAATGCCAAAATCGTTAACCGCAGCCACCGGTATGGATGCCTTGACTCACGCCATTGAAGGCTATACCACCGCCGGCGCCTCCCGATTTACCGATCTTTTTAATCTGGAAGCCATCAAGGCCATTTCTGGCAGCTTGAGAAAAGCCGTTGAAGATGGAGACGATCTGGATGCCCGGGATGCAATGGCCTATGGTCAGTTTGTCACCGGTATGGGCTTCTCTAATGGCGGGCTGGGAATTGTTCACTCCATGGCGCACCAGTTAGGCGGATTCTATGACCTGCCTCATGGTGTTTGTAATGCCATACTGTTACCCTATGTAACGGCCTTTAATGCCGATGCTGTTGGTGACAGATTAAAAGATGTCGCCCAGGCGATGGGAGTTGATACCAGCCGTCGCGAACCTAAAGAAATTAACATCATGGCCATTGATGCCATCAAAAAACTATCCAAAGATGTTGGGATTCCATCAGGACTCAAAGAAATCGGTGTTAAAGAAGCAGATTTCAGTGAATTGGCTGACTTGGCTCTGGCCGATATCTGTACCGGCGGAAATCCAAAATGCCCTACTAAAGAAGATGTGATTGCTATTTATAAAGCTGCATTCTAAGTTTTTGAAATAGAAATTCTCAATAACCTGTTGCTAAAAAGACATTCTGAATTTTTGGAGTGTCTTTTTTTCTTTTAAAAATTAAAAAACGAAAAAACATCCCATTTATTAATGTTTTATACAAAATATTTTCAAGTTATTTTATTGTTTTTGTTTTAATTACGACACTATTATGGTATAATACAACCGTTACAAAAATAATGAGAATTACCATAAAAGTAACAAAAAAATAGGTCACACTAAGATTGTGGGAAAGGGGAAAAATGAAAAAACATAGAATTGTATCAGGTATCGTTACTGGTTCCCTGGTTTTAGCATTTTTAACAGCGCCCGTCAATGCGGCTTCATTAACCGAGCAGTTGGCACAAAGTAATGCTCGACAGGCAGCAGCAAAATATCAAGTTGACATGACTCAGAATACCATCAATGGGATTGAAGATGAAATCAGCAAAGTCAACGAAGAAGTTAATCGAATCAGTGGGGTGATCGGTGCGATCAATGGAGAGATATCAACCATTGAAGGAAATATAGCAAAAAAACAGGAAGAACTGAAAATAGCAGAGGCGAAAAAACTGGAGCAGGAAGAAGCCATGAGTGATCGGGTCCGGGCTATGTATATGTATGGCAACGGCAGCATTATGGAATTCATCTTTTCGGCTTCGGACTTCTCGGATTTTATCACAAAATTGGATATGTCCCGATATATCATGACAGCGGATAAGGACTCCCTGAATGCTCTGGAAGAAACTAAAAAAGTAATTGATGAGAAGAAACTGAGCATTGAGGCAGATCGACTGAAAACAGTTGAGAAAAAAACAGAACAGGAAGTTGTGTTAACTCAGCAGGAACAAGTCTTGGCTCAAAAAGATCAATTGCTAGCCCAAAATCAGGCGACCTTAGAGGAATATAAGGCCATTGAAGAGGCAGAAGCAGCTACCTCGGCGGACATTGAAGGTCAATTGCAGGCCTATTATGAACAACAACGGGCGGCGGCCGAACAGGCAGCGGCTGGAAATAGCGGTAACAGTGGTTCAACCGATGGTACTGCCGGCGGTGATACGACCGGCGGCGATACATCAGGTGGTGGATCAACGGCACCTCCGGAGTATTCCAGCTCATATGTCTGGCCCTGCGGTGGTGATACTACCAGTGAATTCGGATGGCGTATCCATCCGATTTATGGCGATTCCCGCTTCCATGCCGGCGTCGATATTGGCGCTTCTTCTGGGACTCCAGTTGCCTGTGCCGGCAATGGAACGGTAATCTCAGCCGGATGGAACGGCGGTTATGGAAATTGTGTGATTGTTGATATTGGTAATGGTTTGTCGGCAGTATATGCTCACTTAAGCGCCATTAACGTCTCATCAGGAGAAACCGTGGCGGCGGGTCAGACCGTTGGTGCCGTTGGCAGCACCGGTGATTCGACGGGATCGCATCTCCATTATGAAGTACGGTTGTATGGTTCGCCAGTCAGTCCCTATATTTAAGTCACTTCGTTCAACGAATATCGATTAAGATTTAATTATGAATTTAGGAGAAAAGATGGAAAAAGTCTTTTCTCTTTTATTTTGTCTAAAATGAAATCATTTGAGAGCGGTGAAACTGAACAGTAGAATGCAAAAATGGACGAATTCAGATACATTTGTTACAAAAAATTTATTTTTTTAATGAAATTATTCAAAAAGTATGTTAAAATAAATTCAGATTCGAATGAGAAAAGCTCGGAAGGCAAAAAAATGGCTGACAGTCAGAACTTTTAAATTCCGGATTAATTAAGGTAATCTTAACTTATCGCCGATTTAAGCAGAAAATAGGATAGGACATGTTAAAATGCCCTGTCAAAGTAATCAGAATGATAAGTAAATTAGGAGTGGCTAAGATATGATAGAATTTAAAAATGTAACCAAGGGTTATGATAAAAACAAGAGTGATGCGCTAAAAAATGTGAGCCTCTTTATTGATAAGGGTGAGTTTGTCTTTCTTGTTGGCCGTAGCGGTGCGGGAAAGTCCACATTTATTAAGCTTCTCTTAAGAGAAATTGAGGCCACCGAAGGTTCAGTTTATATTAATAATTTTAATGTATCAAAACTTTCAAAAAAGGAAATTCCCTTTTTACGACGAAAAATGGGAATTGTATTCCAGGATTTTCGTCTGTTGGAAAACAAAAGTGTTTATGAAAATGTGGCTTATGCCATGGAAATAATTGGGAAATCTGAAAAACAGATTCAAAAGCGGGTGCCGTTGGCTCTGGATATGGTGGGTTTATCCCATCGGATGAACCATTATCCCCATGAATTATCCGGGGGAGAACAGCAGCGGGTGGTAATAGCCCGGGCGATTATTAATAATCCTTCCATTTTGATTTGTGATGAACCCACTGGAAACCTTGATCCGGAAACATCTTATGAAATCATCAGTATCCTCGAAGAAATCAACCGCAGAGGAACAACCGTCGTCGTGGTGACTCATGACCGGGAAATTGTTGATACGATGAAAAAACGGGTTTTAACATTGGAAGATGGTATTCTTAAGGTAGATGATGCGACAGGTAGGTACGGCTATGAAGTTTAGTTCCATAAAAACAATGCCCAGAAATGTGGTTCGGGATACGATGAAAAGTATTGAGCGAAATAATCTGATGAGCGCCGCCTCGGTGTTGTCGGTTATTGCCGCCTTAATTATTCTGGGTATTTTCCTGATCTTAACTATTAATGTCCAGGAAGTTACCAAAGACGTGGAATCAAAACTGGAACTGAAGATATTTCTCCAATCGGATTTTACTGATACTCAGAAGGAAACCATTGAACAGGCTCTGGAAAAAAGCGATCTGATTGAAAATGTCACCTTTGAAAGTGCCGAGGAGGCATTAGAAAAGTTTACTGTCAGTCTGGAAGATTATGCGCCGCTGCTCAGCGGCTATAATTCAGAAAATAACCCCATGCCGGCATCCTTTGTTGTCCGGGTAACTGACCCGAATGATATGGAAGAAGTTCAAACCCTGGCAATGTCTTATGAAGGCGAAGGGGTTGAATATGTACGATATGGTCAGGAGTATGTGGAAGCACTGGTGAGCTTCAATAAATTCACCAACACCTTGAGTATTGTGGTGCTGGTGGTACTCTCGATGATTTCCATCTTTATAATTTACAATACCATTAAACTAACTGTTTTTGCCAGGCGTCGGGAAATTGGAATTATGAAATATGTGGGTGCTACCAACGCCTATATACGGGCGCCTTTCATTCTGGAAGGAACCCTGCTGGGTTTAATGGGAGCCATTGTGGCATTCCTGATTATCCGCATTACCTATTATTATATTTTGGGTTTAGTTGGCGGGAATCTCTTTCTGCCAGTGGATGCCAGTCTGGCTTCCCCGGATGCAGTGATGGGACAATTGATATTTTTCTTCCTGCTTTACGGAGGATTTATCGGAGCAGTAGGCAGTGTATTTGCGATTCGCAAATTCTTGGATGTATAAATGATTAGACTTGGTCAAACACAGGAGGATTGTCGTATGACAAAAAAACGAATTATTTCAGGTATTGTGGGCATGATAGTTACATTGGGGATTCTGATATCTCCGGTAAATGCAGCATCCCTGACCGAACAGCTGGCAGAGAGCAATGAAAAACAGGCAGCAGCTCAATATCAAATTGATATGACCCAGAATACCATTGCCGGAATCGAAACTGAAATTGGCAAAGCCAATGAAGAAATGAGTCGGATTACCGGCGTCATCGACAAAATTAATACTGAAATTTCAGCATTGGAAGCCAATATTGCCAAAACCCAGGAAGAACTGAATATTGCTGAAGCCAAACGTCAGGAACAGGAAGAAGCCATGAACGAACGTGTCCGAACCATGTACATGTACGGAAATGGCAGCATGCTTGAGTTTTTATTTACATCTAGTGATTTTGCAGATTTTGTCACCAAGGTTGACATGTCCCGATATATCATTGAGTCGGATAAGTCATCACTGGACGCTCTAGCTGAAACAAAAAGAATCATTGATGAAAAGAAAGCTAAGATCGAAGCAGATCGACTGCAAACAGTTTCTAAAAAGACTGAACAGGAAACTGCATTAGCCCAACAACAGGAAGTTAAGGCTCAAAAAGATAGCTTATTATTGCAGAATCAGGCCATCGTCGCAGAATATCAGGCGATTGTCGCAGCTGAGGCTGCCAATGCGGCGAGTATTGAAGCCCAGGTTCGCGCAGCGATGACGGCTCAGGCGGCTGCTTCCGGTGGATCAACCACTGGCGGAAGCTCTTCCTTTGTACCTTCAAACGGTACTTATCAATGGCCATGTCCCGGTTATTATCCGTCAGCCGATGATGATTTCTTTGGTACGCGACTACACCCGATCTGGGGTGATTACCGCACCCATTACGGTGTCGACATGGGTGCTCCATCAGGAACCCCAATTCTGGCCATGGGTAATGGATCCATCATATCCGCAGGTTGGAATGGTGGCTATGGAAATTGTGTCATTGTTGATTTAGGAAATGGCGTCCAGGCCATGTATGCTCATATGAGTGATTATGCCGTATCAGCTGGTCAAACTGTCAATAAAGGCGATGTGGTCGGATACGTTGGCTCGACCGGGGATTCAACCGGCGCCCATCTGCACTTTGGCGTACTTTCCGGCGGATCATTTGTCGATCCTTTAGGATATTTTTAAGCGAAACATTGTAGAATATAACGAAAGAACAGGAGAAAAGAATCATGATTCTTTTCTCCTGTTTTATTTGCAGTAGAATAAAAGTTTAGGATTAGGTGGAGACAATGGAAAATAAATCAAAAAAAACAAAGCTCATCATGATTATTGTGGTGCTGATCATCACCAATATCATCACCTTCACAGTGGCGACAACCGGTAACTTTCTGATTGGCAACAAGCTGATTGTGACAGTTGACAGCAGCGAAACGGCGATGGGCATAAAAAAATTACTGGCGCTAAAAGAACAGATTGGATTGGAGTATTATAAAGATGTTGATAATACGACTCTGATTGATGGGGCCATCAAAGGGATGTTTGAAAGCCTTGGTGATCCTTACAGCACTTATTTTACCTCTGCGGAATTTTCAAAATACATGGAATTAGCCACCGGAGTTTATGAAGGTATTGGCGTAGTGGTGACAGAAGATGATCAGGGTGTTACCTATGTCATCGCACCCCAGAAAGGTACACCGGCAGAGGAAGCCGGGATCAAAACCGGAGACAAGATTATCAAGGTTGATGGGGAAGATGTGACCACCATCGGATCGGATGCAGTTGTTGCAAAAGTAAAGGGTCCAGCGGACACCACCGTCACTATCACCATCGCACGCGGTGAGGAAATCATTGAGATGCAATTAGTTCGCAAAACAATTGAAGCTAAAACGGTGGAATCCCGGGTGATTGGCGATAAGGGCTATATCCAGATCAGTGAGTTTACCGATAAAACGGCAGTTGATTTTGAAACCCAGCTCAACGAGTTGATGGCCCAAAACATTACTGGTCTGGTCATTGATTTGCGAAGCAACCCTGGTGGTGGCGTAAAAGAAGCAGTGGAAATTGCCGACCGAATTCTCGGCGAAACCATGGTTGTCTATACGGTTGATAAAAATGGCGATAAAGAAGAATATAAGTCAGATGGTACCGAACAGCTCAATCTACCGATGGTGGCGCTGGTCGATGGCGGATCAGCGAGCTCGGCAGAAATACTAGCCGGTGCCCTTCAGGATACCGGAGCCGCCCAACTGGTGGGAACCAAGACCTTCGGCAAGGGTATTGTTCAGGAAATCATCAGCCTCACTGATGGTGGTGGGTTTAAGGTAACCAACTCCGAATATTTCACCCCCAATGGCAATAATATTCACGAAAAAGGCCTGGAGCCGAATATTGTCATCGAAGCCACCGATTTTATGAAAAATAATTTTTTCACAGATGAAGAAGATGTTCAGCTTCAAAAAGCCCTGCAAGTACTTAGCGGAACCAATTGATTTTTTCAAGCATGCCATATCGGCATGCTTTTTCTGTTCTAAGCAGAAAAATTAAGAATTTATTAAATCAGAAGGATTATCATTTGCCATTAAAAAAAAGCTATGGTAGAATAATGGAACGAATGTTCATTCTATCGATTGGAGGGTGCTGATGAAAGAAATGAAGCATGCATTTAATGTTGTCTCGGAATACGAGCCCAAGGGAGATCAGGGACCGGCCATTGAAAAAATTTCTAAAGGAATCCAGGATGGCTTAAAATATCAAACCTTGTTGGGGGTAACCGGATCAGGAAAAACCTATACCATGGCCAAGGTCATTGAGGCGGTGAAAAAACCAACCCTGGTGATTGCCCATAACAAGACCCTGGCGGCCCAGCTGACCAATGAGTTCCGGAGTTTTTTTCCGGATAATGCGGTGGAATATTTTGTCAGCTATTATGATTATTATCAGCCGGAAGCCTATGTACCGCATTCGGATCTGTTTATTGAAAAAGACTCATCGATTAATGATGAAATAGATAAATTGCGGCATTCCGCCACAGCCGCCCTGTTTGAACGGCGGGATGTGATTGTGGTTGCCAGTGTGTCCTGTATTTACGGACTGGGAAGCCCCTTTGATTATGAAAACATGATGCTTTCGCTGCGACCAGGGATGGAGAAAGACAGAGATACGATTATCCGAAAACTGGTAGAAATCCAGTTTACCCGGAACGACATTGCTTTTGAGCGGAACAATTTCCGGGTCAGAGGGGATATTCTGGAAATATTTCCGTCGGCTTCATCAAACAAAGCGATTCGCCTGGAGTTCTTCGGTGACGAAATCGAGCGGATTACCGAGATTGATACGCTGACTGGTGAAATTTATGGCGAGCTGAACCATGTATCAATTTTTCCGGCCTCTCATCATACCACCACCCCGGAAAATCTGGAGCGGGCAATTGCGGGAATTCAGCAGGAACTTAGGCAGCGTTATGATGAATATACCAATAACAACCGCCTGGTGGAAGCACAGCGGATTCTGCAGCGAACCAATTACGATATTGAAATGCTGCGGGAAATGGGTTATTGTAACGGGATTGAGAACTACACCCGCTATATTAACGGTTTGCCCCCGGGATCGCCGCCCTATACCCTGATTGACTACTTTCCCAAGGATTTTCTGATTATTGCCGATGAATCCCACGTCTCGATCCCCCAAATTGGCGGCATGTACGCTGGGGATAAAGCCCGCAAGAGCAATCTGGTCGACTATGGTTTTCGTCTACCCTCGGCCTTTGATAACCGGCCCCTGAATTTTTCTGAATTTGAAGGTAAGATTAATCAGATTGTCTTCACCACGGCGACGCCCAGCAAATACGAAAAAGAGCACAGCCAGAATACCGTTGAGCTGATTATTCGACCCACTGGTCTGATTGATCCGGAGATAACAGTTCGCCCGGTAGCCGGTCAGATTGATGACCTGCTGGGTGAAATTAAGTTGACCACCGGCAAAGGAAATCGGGTATTGGTCACTACGTTGACAAAAAAAATGGCTGAGGATCTCACCGATTACCTCAAGGAAAATGGCATCCTGGTGAATTATCTCCATTCAGACGTGGATACGATTGAACGGATGAAAATTCTCCGGGATTTACGCTTAGGGACCTTTGATGTGCTGGTGGGGATCAACTTGCTGCGAGAAGGGCTGGACCTGCCAGAGGTTGGTCTGGTGGCGATTCTGGATGCTGATAAGGAAGGATTCCTGAGGTCAGAAACCTCCCTGATTCAAACCGTTGGCCGAGCCGCCCGTAACCTGGAAGGCCATGTCATCATGTATGCTGATAAGATCACTCCGTCCATGGACCGGGCCATCAGCGAAACCAATCGCCGCCGGGCCATTCAAACAGCGCATAATGAAGCCCATAACATTACCCCCAGCTCAGTTAAAAAAGACATCCGCTCGATCATCGAGGCAACCAAAGTGGCTGAAGAGCCGGAAACCTATCATGTTGGTGATGAAGCCGTGGATATTGACGTAAAAATCAAAGAACTGGAACTGGAAATGATGACCGCGGCGGAAGCCCTGGAATTCGAACGGGCTGCCAAACTGCGGGACGAAATCCATCATCTCAAGAATTACAGAAGATAAATGACGATATAAGGAGTAATATGAAGTACATCGAAATAAAAGGTGCGAAAGAGCACAACTTAAAAAATATCAACTTGAAAATACCCCGCGATCAGCTGGTGGTTTTTACCGGACTGAGTGGATCGGGGAAGTCCTCCCTGGCCTTTGATACCATTTATGCCGAAGGGCAACGTCGGTATATGGAATCCCTTTCTTCCTATGCCCGGCAGTTTCTGGGTCAGTCCCAAAAACCGAATGTGGAGAGTATCGACGGATTATCCCCGGCGATTTCCATTGATCAGAAAACAACCAACCGTAACCCCCGATCCACGGTTGGCACAGTCACTGAGATTTATGATTACCTGCGGTTGCTTTATGCCCGGATAGGGATTCCCCATTGTCCAAAATGCGGAAAGGTGGTGGAATCGCAATCGGTGGATCAGATCGTCGACAGTATTATGGCGCTTCCAGAAAAAACCAAGTTTCAGATACTGGCACCGGTGGTCCGGAAAGAGAAGGGACAGCATAAGAAAACCATTGATCACATCAAAAAAGAAGGCTTCGTACGGATTATCGTGGATGGCGAACCGATGGAGGTCAGCGACGAAATTAATCTGGATAAAAATAAGAAGCATACCATCGAAGTGGTGGTGGACCGTCTGGTAGCCAAGGATAACCTGGGAAAACGGCTTTCTGATTCGCTGGAAATTGCCCTGAAACTATCCGGTGGATTGGTGATCTGCGATGTGATTGGTGGTGAACAACAGCTTTTCAGCGAAAAACTGGCCTGTGCCGATTGCGGTATTGCCATGGATGCCCTGGAACCGCGGACCTTTTCATTCAACAACCCCTTTGGAATGTGTCCGGATTGTCATGGCCTGGGCTTTCATCAGGAAGTGGATCCGGATTTGCTGATCCCCGACAAGAGCTTATCAATTGCAACTGGTGCGATCAAATTTTTTGGCTTAAAAAGTGATTCTAAATATTATTATAATCTGATTAAGGCGCTGGCTGAAAAACATCAATTTTCCATTGAAACGCCGCTGGAAAATGCCAGTGAAGCATTTTTGAATGCCCTCTTATATGGCAGTGACGAGATACTGGAAATCGCCTATGAAGGCAAATTTTCAGGAACCTATAGCTCCACCTTTGAAGGACTGATAAAAAACATGGAGCGGCGCTATATTGAAACCACGTCTGAGCGGATGCGTTCTCTAATTGAACGCTATATGTCCGAAACGCCCTGTCCCACCTGTCATGGTAAGCGGCTGAACCCAATCAGTCTGGCCGTGACCATTCACGATCGGAACATTATCGAAATCACTGATATGTCAATTGGCCAATTAATTGAATTTTTTAAAAATCAGATCATGAGCGATCGGGAAATGATGATCGGCGAATCGATCTTCAAAGAAATTGACGCCCGCCTCAATTTTCTCAAAAATGTCGGGTTGGAATATCTGACCCTGTCCCGGAATGCCGGAACCTTGTCCGGCGGTGAGTCTCAACGGATCCGGTTGGCCACCCAGATTGGCTCAGGCCTGGTGGGGGTGTTGTATGTGTTGGATGAACCCAGTATCGGACTCCACCAGCGGGATAATCAGAAACTGCTGGAAACGCTGCGACGGTTAACCGATTTGGGAAATTCTCTGATCGTGGTGGAACACGATGAAGAAACGATGCAGGCTGCTGACTATATTGTCGACATCGGCCCGGGCCCTGGGGTTCACGGCGGCGAAATTGTCGCTCAGGGAAGCCTGGAAGAAATTATGACGGTGCCTGAATCCGTCACCGGTCAATATTTCAGTGGTAAGCGCTTTATCCCGATCCCGGAACGGCGTCGGGAAGGAACCGGCGATACGATCAAAATTGTAGGCGCCCGGGAGAACAACTTAAAAAATCTCGATGTGGATATTCCGTTGGGAAAATTTGTCTGCGTTACCGGAGTTTCCGGATCGGGGAAAAGCACCCTGATTAATGAAATTCTCTATAAGGGGATTTCCCAGAAGCTTTATCGGAGCCTGAAAAAACCGGGAAAATACACCAGTATCGAGGGGGTAGAATTTATCGACAAGGTAATTGATATCGATCAGTCGCCGATTGGCAGAACCCCCCGCTCCAATCCGGCCACCTATACCGGGGTGTTTGATCTGGTCCGGGATCTTTTTGCTAAAACCCCGGAAGCCAAGGCCCGGGGTTATCAGAAAGGCCGGTTCAGCTTTAACGTCAAGGGCGGCCGCTGTGAAAAATGCAGCGGTGACGGGATCATTAAAATCGAGATGCATTTTCTGCCCGATGTCTATGTTCCCTGCGAGGTCTGTGGCGGAAAACGCTATAACCGGGAAACCCTGGAAGTAAAATATAAAGGGAAAAACATCGCTGATGTTCTGGATATGACGGTCGAAGAGGCCCTGGAATTTTTCAGTAATATTCCCAAAATTAATGACAAACTCCAAACCCTATACGATGTCGGTCTCAGTTACGTGCGCCTGGGACAGCCATCAACCCAGCTATCCGGCGGAGAAGCCCAGCGGGTTAAACTGGCCACCGAATTAAGCAAACGAAATACCGGCAAAACCCTCTATGTGCTGGACGAACCCACCACCGGTCTACATATCGCTGATGTCCATCAGCTGATCACCGTGATCCAGCGGCTGGCCGACAGCGGCAGCACTGTGGTTGTCATTGAGCATCAGTTGGACATGATTAAGGTAGCCGACCACATCATCGACCTCGGCCCTGAAGGTGGCGACGGCGGCGGTACTATCATCGCCATCGGAACCCCCGAAGAAATCGCCCAGGTCCCCGAATCCTACACCGGCCAATATCTCAAGAAAATCTTAAAGTGATAATAAAAGCTGGGAGAAACTTGGATAATATTTGAATATCAATGTAGTACCGACAATTGATTAAAAATTGGTCGGTACGGTATATTTGACCATCTCAAGAAAGCTGATCCAGCTTTCTTTTTTTGATGTGTTTAAATAAAGCTTAAAGCCATAAAAAGTTTCAGTCTCTAATTGACAATGAGTTTCAATTAGAGTATAATAAAGCTAACAAAAAAGAAAGTCATCATTAACAAATTTTGACAGATCCCAGTTATGAATTTAAACCATAAGAATAGAAGGTGTGTTTATGTTTACTTTGAAAGATTTAAGACCAGGCCAAAAAGCCTGTGTAGGCTCTATCGCCGTAGAAGGCTTAATGCGTCGCAAACTCATGGACATGGGTGTAACACCAGGTGTAGAGATTCAAGTTAATAAAACAGCTCCATTTGGGGATCCCATTGAGGTTCGCCTAAGAGGATATTCCCTCAGTCTCCGGAAAAAAGATGCTGAGAATATTTTAATGGTTCAGTAATAAACGTGAAACCACCTTTATAGGTGGTTTCGTTGTTTAGAGTTATTTAATCAGCATTTTAGTCTGGCATCAATGGAAATGAGGAAACGAAATGAAATATAAGATAGCGTTGGCGGGAAATCCCAACTCGGGAAAGACCACCCTTTTTAATTGTCTGACTGGCAGTAATCTCTATGTCGGAAACTGGCCAGGGGTAACCGTTGAAAAAAAAGAAGGAAATCTGCGAGATACAGATAAGGATATTACCCTGGTAGATCTGCCAGGAATTTATTCGTTGGCGCCCTACTCCATGGATGAGATTGTGTCCCGGAATTTTCTGCTGGAAGAGCGGCCGGATCTGATTATCAATATTATTGACGCCTCCAACATTGAGCGAAATCTCTACTTAAGTACCCAGTTGATGGAGCTTAACTGTCCCATGGTTGGAGCCTTAAACATGATGGATGTGGTCAAAAAAACCGGGGTTGAGATCGACGTCCGGGAGATGGAAAAAATATTTGGATATCCCTTTATCGAAATTTCCGCCCAAAAAGAAACCGGAATTGATGAACTGATCAAACTGGTAGAAAAAACGCTGGAGATCAAAAAGCTCAAAGCATTCCCACAGATATTTCCCCAAGAAATAACGACGATATTCAATGAATTTGACGCGTTGATCCAGAATAAGTATCCAGCGGTATTACCTGATTACCCGCGCCTATTTCGCGTCATCAAACTGATTGAAAAAGACGAAGAAGTGCTGCTGAAAATTCATGAAAATGGTGATTTGCTGGAAGACATCTATGCGGTCAGAAAAAAAATCGAAGCGTTGTCAAATCATGATGTCGATAGTGCTATTGCCGATTATCGGTACCGCTTTATCACCGCAGGGATCAGAAAGGCAACAAAGAAAACCAAAGAAAATGCCATCCAATTTCAGGAAAAACTGGATAAGGTATTAATGAACCGATATGCTGCCCTGCCGATTTTCTTTCTGTTTATGTTTGTGATTTATTATGTCTCGATTACGCTGGTGGGGGATATCACCATCGGTGGCATCGAGTGGTTTATCAATGATGTGTTGATGGTCGGAGTGTCCGCCGGGCTGGGTGCTCTCGGTGCAGCTGATTGGATCATCGCCCTGATTAATGACGGCATTATCACCGGCGTTGGGGCGGTACTGACCTTTGTGCCCCAGTTAGTAGTTTTATTCATTTTCATCTCGATTCTGGAAGACAGCGGCTATATGGCCCGGGTCGCTTTTATTATGGATCGGATTTTCAGACATTTTGGTTTATCGGGAAAATCCTTTATCCCGATGGTGGTGGGATTAGGTTGTTCGGTGCCCGGAATCATGGCGACCCGAACCCTGGAAAATGAACGGGAACGTAAACTGACCGCGGTATTGACACCCTTCATTTCTTGTGGTGCCAAGATGCCCATTTACGTCTTGATGGCTTCGGTATTCTTCACCGAATATCAGACCCTGTTGGTATTCTCTCTTTATCTGGTCAGTTTAACCGTTGTTTTTGGATCAGGATTTGTCCTTTCAAAAACCTGGTTTAAGGGAGCGGATTCCGGTTATCTGCTGGAGATTCCGCCGCTGCGGTTACCCAAGCTGAAAAATACCGCGACCCAGGTATGGCAACGGACCAAAGAATTTATCGTCCGCGCTGGTACCATCATCTTTGCTGCATCAGTAGTACTGTGGTTTTTGCAAAGTTTTGATATAAGCTTTCAAATGACTCAAGCGCCAGATGAAAGTATTTTAGCCATGTTCGGTAAGGTGATCGCCCCAATTTTCATCCCGCTGGGCTTTGGAAACTGGGTCGCCTCAGTCGCCCTGCTGACGGGAATCGCTGCTAAAGAAATGATTATCAGTACCATGAGCGTGCTCTTATCAAGTCAGGATGGTAGTTTTACGGTTGCCATCAGCCAAATCTTTACCCCAGTATCGGCTTATAGTTTTGTAATTTTTGTGCTGTTGGCGTCACCTTGCATGGCCGCCATCGCCACCATGAAAAAAGAACTGGGCAACTGGCGGGATTTTTTCTTTGCTCTGGCCTATCAAATAGGTTTGGCCTATGCTGTGTCATTTATCGTTTATCAGGTTGGCAGTCGGATTTTTGTTTAGAATTAACGTATTTATAGATAGAAGAAAGTAGGAATAAAAATGATTACCTGGATTCTAGCGGCTTTGATTTTAGGTGCAGCCGGCTATATTATCTTTAAGAAGGTCAGAAAAATGAAATCTGGCGATTTTTCCTGTGAAGGCTGCAAAGGCGGCGACGGCTGCCCGGGCTGCCATATAAAAACTGAGCCGCCCAAAGAAGATTAAGATTGATAATTGGTCGTAGATATAAAACTGAAGTAGTACCGACAATTGTTAGATCATGTTGTACGCATCAGGGCGAACAGGTTGATAAACCTGTTCGCCCTGATGCGAACAACAGATTAACAATTGATCGGTACGGTAGTTTAGAGAAAAAAAGCCCCACCAGCAGAGCTGGTGGGGCTTTTAAAAAGACTTAATTATGCAATAAAAACGTTTGTAGCCTGTAAGCCACGGTCAGTTTTTTCGGTATCAAAAGTTACACGTTGGCCTTCAACAAGGTTTTTACGTCCGTCAGCAATAATTGCCGAGAAATGTACAAATACATCTTCGCCGCCATCTACTGAAATAAAACCAAATCCTTTTTCCTCGTTAAACCATTTTACTGTACCATTATTCATTATAGGTACCTCCTAAATATTATTTGTAAATCGTGATGCAAAAACAAAAAACACATATTTTTGCAAATCATCTAAACGTAAAAATGACTTGCAAAAATATGTGAAATCAATAAATACACTTTAATTCTTTTTCATTATACACCCGGTGAAGCCTAATGTCAAATAATTTCATAAACACTTTAGATGTTTAAGGAATCATCGGGTATGATAATAGCAGCTTGTCGCCGAAAGTCCGGGGCAGTAAATGAATTGATCCATCTCAGTTAGCAAGGGATGAGATGGACCAAAAAAAGCTGAACTCAAGATTTATGTGGTACAATAGTTGTTAAAGTCAATCGACTCATATTTTCGCTTTAACAGATCTTTTGCTTCCTTGATAACTTCCTTTTCTGAAAGTGGAAGTCTTATCTCACGTATTTCGATGATTTTAAAGGGATTGTCTTTAATTGATTTTGTCAGCGTAAATCCACCATAAATTTTCGGAACAATCTTCACTTCGAAATTACCGAAAGAAATCAGGGTGTTGTGGCCATCTACAGATATTTTTTCAAACATGGTAACACTTCCTTTCTGTATAATAATCTGATGTTTAAAAAAGTATTATTATTATACCAAAATAAGGTGGCGAATAAACAAAAAAATCCAAAAAAATATTTATTTAAGGTTGATCACTATGTATGATAAAGAAAAACTGAAAGACCTGCCCCAGAACCCCGGGGTCTATATTATGAGAAACAATAATGGCGAGATTATCTATGTGGGGAAGGCGATAAATCTTCGTAATCGGGTGCGGCAATATTTCCATTCGGCCAGTCAACTATCCTCCAAAACAGTAGTTCTGGTATCCCATATCGAAACGATTGAGACGATCGTCACCGATTCGGAAATGGAAGCCCTGATTTTAGAATGTAATCTGATCAAAACCCATCATCCCCGCTATAATATTCTGCTGAAAGATGATAAAAGCTATCCCTGGATTAGGCTGACCGTCAATGAAGAATATCCACGGATTCTGATGACTCGAGAATATAAAAAAGATGGCGCCAAATATTTTGGGCCCTTTACCAGTTCTTATGCAGTAAAAAATACGATTGAAGCTATTTTGAAGATTTACCCCTTAAAAACCTGCAACCGTCAGGTTGTTCATGGCAAAAAGACCGGTCGTCCCTGCCTGAACTATCATATTGGTCAGTGCCTGGCGCCCTGTCAGGGCAATGTATCAAAAGAAAAATATGCCAGGGATATTCAGTCGGTTCTGGATATTTTAAATGGCCGGCATCCGGATCTGATTAAAAACCTGAACGACAAAATGACCATTGCCGCATTAAACCAGAATTATGAAGAGGCAGCTAAATATCGGGATCAGATTTCCGGCATTCAGCATATCATTGAAAAACAGAAAATCAGCTCCAGTACCAAACAGGATCAGGACTTTATTGGTTTCGCACAGAGCGACGAGCTGGGTTGTGTTCAGGTTTTTCATGTCCGGGAAGGCAAACTGATGGGACGGGATCATTTCTTTCTCGAAGAGCTTGGGGATGTGCACTCCAGCGAAGTGCTGGAAAGTTTTGTTAAGCAGTATTATGCCAGTTGCGGATTTATCCCCCGGGAAATCATCTTAAAGGAAACCCTGGAAGATCGACAAGTCATTGAAGAATGGCTGGGCGATCTGGCCGGTAAAAAAATCGAAGTTCTGTCACCCCAACGGGGGCAGAAAATAAAAATGTTGGAAATGGTGGCAGACAACGCCGATCTGGCTCTGAAGCAGCAATTGCTGGAAAAAAGAGAAAAAGAAATTCGCTCTAAAAGCCGGTTGGACGGACTGCAGGAACTGTTAGGAATGAACCGGCGGCCCAGTCGTATTGAAGCCTACGACATTTCCAATATCAGCGGCACCAATAATGTCGGGGGAATGGTAGTTTTTGACGATGGCAAACTGAATCGGAAAGCCTGCCGCCGGTTTAAAATCAAGTCGGTGGAAGGTCAGAACGATTATGCCAGTATGCAGGAAATGATTTTCAGACGGATGGAACGGGCGATGAAAACCCAGGAAGTCAATAATTTTCTGCCATTACCGGAAATCATAATGGTTGATGGCGGAGTCGGTCACGTCAATGCGGCCGAGAGCATTGTTTCCCTATACCCGGTTAACATCGAGGTGTGCGGACTGGTTAAAGACGACCGCCACCGCTTGCGGGGGATTTTCCACAAGGGCATCGAATACCCGATTAAAAAAGCCACCCCGCTGGGTGTTTTTCTGTTTGAAATATCCGAAGAGGTTCACCGCTATACTCTGGGATACCACCAGATTTTAAGAAAAAAAGAAATGCTGGCCTCCCAACTGGAGGAAATTCCCGGCGTCGGCAAAAAACGCCGGGAAGCCCTGATGGCCCACTTTGGGCAGGTGGATAAGATTAAAAAAGCAACATTAGAAGAATTGACATCAGTCCCGGGGATGCAGGTGAAAACAGCCCAGGCAGTTTTTGATTTTTTTTATAAAAAGACATAAAAATGTTTTATCAATGGAAACTTTGAGGTAGAATAACTTGAGTAAATTAATCAGCAGTAAATCAATGAAAAGAGATAAAAGAAGTATGAGTGGTAAAGTAAATTTAGATGATTTCTGTAAAGAAATAAAACTTGAAAAAATTTATTATAAGTCAACGGAACTGAATCTGGCTAATAGCGGGATCAATCGACCGGGGCTGCAGCTCCATGGTTATTATCAGCATTTTGATTCCAATCGGGTTCAGGTGATTGGTAAGGTGGAAGTCGCCTATTTATTGGATTTGGATCCGGAAGTGCGAAAGCAGAAGATCGACGACTTTTTTTCCTATGAATTCCCCTGTTTTATTGTTTGTTGGGATCTGGACGAAACCCATCTGTTTGTGGATGCGGCTAAAAAATATGGACGAACCCTGTTAAAAAGCAAGGAACACACCACCACCTTATTTTATGATCTGGTCAATTATATTGACCAGTTGTCAGCACCCCGGATTAGTTTGCACGGGGTATTGGTCGAGGTTTTTGGGGTCGGTGTTTTGATTACCGGGCCCAGTGGTATTGGCAAAAGCGAAACCGCGCTGGAAATTGTCAAACGTGGCCACTGCCTGATTGCCGATGATGTGGTTGAGGTAAAACGCATTCGGGACGGCCATTTGATGGGGACAGCCCCGGAATTGCTGCAACATTTTATGGAAATCCGGGGCATTGGTATCATTGATGTTAAAACCCTTTACGGGGCCAGAGCCGTCAAAAAAGATGTGGAAATAGACATGGTGATCCGCCTGGAAAATTGGGATGAACGATCCCCCTATGATCGGCTGGGTCTGGATGAACAAACCTTGGATATATTGGGAATTGAAGTTCCGGAAGTAATGATTCCTGTTTCGGGCGGTCGAAACCTGGCCTGTATTATTGAAACAGCAGCCATCAATAATCGTACTAAACAATATGGTTATCATTCAGCCCAGGTTTTTTGCGATCGGGTTGCCCATCAAAACGATCTCGAAGTACAGAAACGGGAAGAAAAGAGAAAAAAGAACGAAATAAAGTAGCATAGCAGTGGAACACCCGAAAGTTGTTTTACAAATAGCCAGTCAATCGAGAAAGAGAAAAGAGATTAAGAAATGAGAAATTACGTTTTAGATGCCCATACCCACACTCTGGCCTGCGGACATGCCTATAATACCATCCTGGAATTAGTTGATGCCGCGGCCCAAAAAAATCTGGAGCTGATCTGCATCACCGAACATGGGCCGGCCTTACCGGGAGCACCGACCCCCTTATTTTTTGCCAATTACAGGGTGATTCCCGGAAAAATAAACAATGTTAAAGTACTTAAAGGGATAGAAAGTAATATTATGGATACTGACGGTAATATCGACATTCCCATGGACTTTATCAAATCGCTGGAAATTATTTCGGCATCTCTCCATACCCCGACTTTTAAACCCCAGTCCAAAACCATCAATACCAGCGCCGTATTAGGCGCCATAGCCAATCCTCATATCGATTTTATCTGCCATCTTGGCAATCCCACCTATGAACTCGATTATGAGGCAATCCTTCAGGATGCCAAAAAGCACAATACCTTGATCGAAATCAACAATGGCTCCTTTTTTATCCGAAAAGGTTCCAAACCCAACTGCGAATGGATTGCCAACCGCTGTAAAGAACTGGAGATCCCGATTATTATTGGCAGTGACACCCATTTTGCCTCAGACATCGGTGATTTTCCTTACGTCGACAAGGTTTTGGATGCCATTGACTTCCCGGATGAACTGATTGTTAACCTGGATACCAATCGGTTGATTGATTATCTGGAAAACAAAGGTCGGGTACTGTTTGCTGATCCCCGGGAATACGCCCAAGAATTGTTTTTGAAAAATGACTAAACTATGATAAAATAGTTATTTAAATAAATGCCTAAAATCAAGTGGGAAAGGACATAAAGTATGACGATAAAAATCATCACCGATTCTGCCTGTGATATTCTGAAAACCGATCAACAAAAATTTGATATTGAGATCATGCCGGTTTACGTCGTCGAAAATGAAACGACTTATCGCGATGGGGTTGATATATCATCCGAAGTGGTTTGCGACAATATGCGAAAAGGTGTGCGTTATAAAACATCGCAGATTCCCTATGGGGATTTTTACAAACGGTTTGAAGAACTGATATCCGAAAAGCAGCCATTTATTTATCTGGCTTTTTCCAGCGGGCTATCCGGCACTTATCAGGCAGCAGCATTGGCAGAACGGGATTTAAGAGAAAAATACCCCGCTGCGAACTTTAAAGTCATTGATACCAAAGCGGTATGCTATGGTCTGGGGCACATTGTTTATGGTGCAGCTCAAGCCGCGGCTGGAGACGCCAGCATGGATGAACTGATTAAGCGGATCAATTATTATATTGATCATGTCAAACATGTTTTTACTGTGACCGATCTGCAATACCTGTATCGGGGTGGCCGACTGAATAAAGGAACGGCTATTATCGGTAATATGCTGAACATTAATCCCTTGCTTGAAGTCAGTAAATCCGGAGAGCTGCAACAAATTGATAAGGTCAGAGGCGAAAAAAAACTGATTAAAAAAATGGTCGATTATCTGGAAGCAAACAGCAACCAGATGAATCAGCAGACCATCGGCATCAGTCATGCCGATAACCTGGAACTGGTAGAATTGTTTGTAAAGATGGCGGGAAAGCGATTTGATACCGACCAGTTTAAAATAGTCCCCCTGGGTTCAACGGTTTTAACCCATTCCGGTCCCGGGACCCTGGCCGTTTTTTTCTTCGACGAATGGAAAGAAGCCTTTCAGTTTGAATAGCGCCAAACGGACATTAAAGCAAGCACATTTGGATTTATAGTTTACGAAGAGTGATTAAAAAATAAGGAGTATTATGTTAGATAAGTTAGATTTTTTAGCAGCAAAGTATGCTGAATTAAATGAAAAGATCAGTGATCCTGAGATTATCAGCGATCAGAATCAGTGGCGAAAGCTGATGAAAGAACAGTCCCACATCGAACCGATTATTCAAAAATACAATGAATTTTCTGAGACCTTGTCAGCGATTGATGACACCAAAGAGATGCTGGAAGATAAACAACTGGAAAAAGATTTCAAAGAAATGGCCGAAGCTGAGCTGGATGAACTGTCAAAAAAACGGGTGGAACAGGAAGAAGAATTAAGAGTTCTGCTGCTTCCCAAGGATGTCAATGATGACAAAAATGTTATTGTCGAAATCCGGGCTGGCGCCGGTGGCAGCGAGGCGGCCTTGTTTGCCGGTGAACTCTTCAGAATGCTGACCCGCTATGCCGAACGTCAGGGCTGGAAAAGCGAAATCATGAGTTCCAGCATTCCCGATATTGGAGGAATCAAGGAAATCATTTTTGCTATTGAAGGCACCGGCGTTTACAGCCGGCTGAAATATGAAAGCGGCGTTCATCGGGTCCAGCGGATCCCCAGCACCGAATCAGGCGGCCGGATCCATACTTCAACCGCCACGGTAGCAGTTCTGCCAGAAGCTGAAGATGTCGAAATTGAAATTGGTGCCAATGATCTGAGAGTCGATGTTTATCGATCATCCGGTAATGGCGGACAAAGCGTTAACACCACCGATTCCGCGGTGCGTATTACCCATATCCCCACCGGGATGGTAGTAACCTGTCAGGACGAAAAGTCCCAGCTGAAAAATAAAGACAAGGCTCTGAAAATTCTTAAAGCCAGACTTTACGAAATTGAACAACAGAAGCAGCAAAGTGAAATTGCCGAAAACCGAAAAAGTCAAGTTGGTACCGGAGACCGAAGTGAACGGATCCGGACCTACAATTTCCCTCAGGGTCGGATCTCAGATCACCGTATCAACATGACCGTTTATCAACTGGAAGCCTTCCTGGACGGCGACATCGATGAAATGATCAATGCGCTGGTCACCAGCGATCAGACCGAAAAACTGAAACAACATTCTTAGGCCACAAAAGAGCTTTCCTACTTAAGGAGAGCTTTTTTTAATACAGGGAATTAATTGATAAAAATTTAACCTTATTTAGAAAGAGTACTGGCAAAGAGCTGTAATATTTTATCAGTAGGAAGCTCAGGAACAGCACAGGGCCAGAAATACCTATAAAAATTCCGGATTAGGTTGACAATCCCGGGCTTTAAAAGTAGAATGAAAACCAGTTGAAAAAATTTAAACATAAATTTGATCCTCAGATCAGATTGTCCTTAAGGAGGAGTAACAATGAAAAAAGTAGTCGTAGCAGATCAGGCCGCATGTGTAAAGTGTTTAGGATGTGAATTAGCATGTGCAAACGCATTCTACAAAGAACCCGTTTCAGAATTATCATGTATTAAAATTACCGAAAAAGAAGATGGCAGCCCAAAAACTTTGGTATGTGTTCAATGCGGTAAATGTGCAAAAGCTTGTGAAGTCCAAGCAATTACACAAAATGCCAAAGGCGTATATATGATCAGTAAAAAACTATGTGTAAACTGCGGAAAATGTGTTGAAGCATGTCCATTTGGCGTACTGGTTAAATCAGAAGACCGGGATGTTCCTTCAAAATGTATCGCTTGTGGTATCTGTGTAGATGCATGTCCTCAAGACGTATTGGCGATTAAAGAAGCTTAATTAGCCATACATCAATCGAAAATTAATCAAATTTGTCACTCAAAAACGTCCCCTGTTCGAAAATTTTCGAACAGGGGACGTTTTTTTGCATCGTTTATTCTGTAAAACCCGTACCGACCAATTGTTAATCTGTTGTATGCTGCAGAATCGGACAGGCGATGCCGTGTCCGCTCTGATGCATACAACATGATGTAACAATTGTCGGTACTAGCATAGTAGTAATACTCTAAAAATCAATCCGTTTAGAAATATAAGCAACTACTTCGGCGATGGGCACGCGGACCTGATCCATGGTGTCACGGTCTCGCAGGGTGACGCATTCGTCTTCCAGGGTGTCAAAATCCACGGTGACACAGAAAGGTGTACCGATTTCGTCCTGGCGGCGGTAACGCTTGCCGATACTGCCGGCTTCATCATATTCAATCATAAAGTGTTTAGACAGCAGGGTGGAAATTTCCATGGCTTTATCACTTAGTTTTTTAGAAAGTGGTAAAACAGCCGCTTTGTAAGCTGAAAGGAAAGGATGGATCCGCATGACGTTTCGTTCTTCAGTTTTGTCGCCGCTGGTAATCGTTTCTTTTTCCATGGCGTTGCATAGGAAGGCCAGGAAAACCCGGTCAGCACCCAGAGAGGGCTCGATACAATAAGGAATATATTTTTCATTGGTAACCGGATCGGTGTATTTCATATCTTTTCCAGAATGGTTCTGGTGCTGGGTTAAGTCGAAATCGGTACGATCGGCGATGCCCCAAAGTTCGCCCCAGCCAAACGGGAAGCGGAATTCCACATCGGTGGTGGCATTACTGTAGTGGGAAAGTTCTTCTTGTTCATGATCCCGGAAGCGGATATTTTGATCCTTCATGCCCAGGTCAAATAGCCATTTCTTACAGAATGCTTTCCAGTAATCGAACCATTCCAGATCCGTGCCGGGAGCACAGAAAAATTCCAGTTCCATTTGTTCAAATTCCCGGGTTCTGAAGATAAAGTTACCGGGCGTAATCTCATTACGGAAGGACTTACCAACCTGAGCAATTCCAAAAGGTACTTTTTTGCGGGTGGTTCGCTGAACATTTTTGAAATTGACAAAAATACCCTGAGCCGTTTCCGGTCGCAAAAATATTTCGCTGGCTGTATCTTCATTAACACCCTGGAAGGTTTTAAACATCAGATTAAATTGTCGGATATCAGTGTAATCCATTTTTCCGCATTCGGGGCAGACAATTTGATGTTCCTCGATAAAAGCCTTCATTTCTTCATTGGACCAGGCATCAACAATCACATCTTCGCCTTTTTCAAAATAGTAGTCAGCAATTAGTTTATCAGCCCGGAAACGGGACTGACAGGCTTTGCAATCCATCAGCGGATCGTTAAAGCCGCCCACATGTCCAGATGCGACCCAGGTTTTTGGGTTCATCAGGATGGCGGCATCCAGACCAACATTATAGGGAGATTCCTGGACAAATTTTTTCCACCAGGCTTTTTTAACGTTATTTTTCATTTCAACACCCAGTGGGCCGTAATCCCAACTGTTGGCAAGACCGTCGTATATTTCTGAACCGGGGAAGATAATTCCCCTCATTTTTGCAAGACTGACAATTTCAGCCATCGTAAATTCTGACATTTTTTTCCTCCTGATAAATAGTGTAATTAATAGCATAACGCTAAATAAAAAAACCGCCCCTTGTAACAATACAAGGGACGGTATAACCGCGGTTCCACCCAAGTTGTCTGCCATAACGGCAAACCACCTTACTTATTTAACGAATTTCACGTCAACCACCGGATCAGTTAATAGTGGCTGCAGCTCCAAAAGTGCCATTCATAGAGTTTGATTACAGATCTTTCACCATCATCTGTTCGCTTTAAACCATTGACCCACTGAGTATTCTTTTCTCAACGCTTTTAATATTAAATTTTAAACTAAGATGAAGAATATCAAAAACGAGCCTTTATGTCAACCCAAACTTTATATTTGGATGAAGTTTGTTTGATGTTCAGTATAAAAGAGCTGAAAAACGAAAGAAATGAAATGATAATCCAGGTTAACGATAAGTGGGATAAAATTATTGATTAAAAAAAACAAAAAGAAAAATAGATAAAAAAGGTTCTCATTGACATGGGTTAATGTTAAAATTATGTTAAATTAAATATACAAATCGGAACAAGCGGTTATCCTGGTAAACAATAGGTGTGGTTAGGCTCTGTACGGCCTGAACTTTAGTTTTGTGGGCTGACAATAGATTTTGTATATCGATTAATTAAATGTTGGGTGAGTTAGTGTGTGTTTTTGGAGGGAAAAATGACGTTAGAAATGCTGATTGGCCTCTTTGGAGGATTAGGATTATTTATTTTTGGGATGCATATGATGAGCGAAGGCTTGAAAACAGTTGCCGGAACAAAGATGAAAAAACTATTGGAAGTTTTAACAAACAATAAGGTCAAAGCGATTTTGGTGGGGACAGTGGTAACAATGATTGTCCAGAGTTCCAGCACCACAACGGTTATGGTTGTGGGTTTTGTCAATGCGGCCCTGATGACGCTAACCCAGGCAGCTGGTGTTATTTTAGGTGCTAATATCGGAACCACAGTGACCGCCCAGTTGATTGCTTTTAATGTAACTGAATTGGCGCCGGTTTTCATTGGGCTTGGAGCACTGATTACACTTTTCAGCACCAGGAAAAGAAATCGGGACTTAGGAAGCATTGTTCTCGGTTTTGGGATATTATTTTTTGGAATTGCAGCCATGTCGACTGCCATGGAGCCGCTCCGGGAAAGTGGAGATTTCATCTATCTGTTATCTACTTACGGTACAAATCCGCTGTTAGGGGTTCTGATCGGGACCTTGATCACCGGCGTTATTCAAAGCAGCAGTGCATCTATTGGTTTGCTTCAGGCCCTGGCTCTTTCAGGAGTGTTTGCCAGCATCGGTGGAACCGGAGCGATTCAAATCTGTATCCCGATTTTAATAGGAACAAATATTGGAACCTGTGTGACGGCGTTGATTTCTTGCATCGGAACCTCGGCAACAGCAAAAAAAGCGGCATTTATTCATCTTTTTGTTAATGTGTTTGGAGCTGTTTGGGTGATGGTGTTATTAACTGGCATGGACAGCGTTATGGCGGTAAATCCCGTTTATGAATTGATTGTTAATATTTCCGGAACCTTTATTAGCAACGGCGGCGAAGTAGTTCCCAATGTGGCAAGACAGATTGCAATGGCTCATACCATCTTTAATGTAGCCAATACAATGGTATTGTTTCCGCTTATTGGTTATTTTGTCACCTTTCTGGATCGGGTTTATCCTGAAAAAGAGGAGGATAAAGGGCTACAGCTGGATGATCGGTTACTCAATAATCCGTCCATCGCTTTGGGTCAGGTTGTCAAGGAAATGAATCGACTAGCTGAAATGAGTTCCAGGAACTTCAAAATCGCCTGCGAATCGATCATCGATGGTAATGAAAAGCTGGTCGAAGAAATCGTCAAGCGGGAAGAACGAATCGACGAATTTCAACAGGGAATTGTCGAATATTCGGTTAAACTTTCCAATGAAAACATGTCGGAAGAAGAAAACGATCGCCTGGTTTTTGTCTTAAAAGGAAGTCATGACCTGGAGCGAATCGGAGATCATGCCATGAATATCGGTGAACTGGCAGAAATGCGGGCTACCAATAAAATAGTCTTTAGCAACTTTGCCAATCAGGAAGTGTTAAATTTGATCACTTTAACTTCCAATACTCTGAGAGATATGCTAGAATTGATGGTAACAGAAGAGACCGCCTTATGCTATCAGATTCTGAACAAAGAAAAAGAAATTGATGAGATGACGGAGCGTTTGAAAGACGATCATATCCACCGCCTTAACGAAGGGATCTGCAATCCTTATGCGGGAGTCATATTTCTGGATTTATTGACTAATATTGAACGGGTAGGTGATCACGCCTCAAATATTGCCCAGGGGATATTGAGATTAAAAATTCATCAGGGACTCATTACCCAGAGTGAATTTGATAATGAAACAATAGCAGAACAGTCATAAAATTAGTCTGGAATGGGAAGCTTAACTGATACTTGTAAATACCGCTAAAACGTTGTATTTACAAGGGTTTCTCTTAAGGAAAGGAATATTTCGATTGACAGTTGATGTGAATTAAAGTAATATTATAACAACAGAATATTGGCATACTTATTGAAAGGTAAGGGCGCAAAACTACAGGGTCTAAATACAGTGTTATATGACAGCCAGTTGCAAATTTTATGGTAATAACCACAATAAGCAGCGGCGTTGTCGCTGCATTTTTTTTGTTTGAATAAACAAGAACATGGCAAGCAACAACAGAAAAACCAGAAAAAAATACACTTAGATAAGTTGCACCGTAATGAAGAATAAAATATAATATCTGGGTATTTGTATTTTTAGAAAGGCTCGCTTTACTGGAACAATTATTTTTATAAACTTGCGTTTTCTTAAAACTCAATTTAATTTGAATTCTTGAGGTTTATAAGAATCTTTTTCGCTAATATATAATTATGAACAATGTTTATTTCAGTCCACAAGACTGTTATATAAATGGGACAATTTAAACTGTTCCGATTATTCCCGATAAAGTATGTTCGGGTAATGATTAAATTTACGAAGGGAGGTAGGCAATGAATTTAGATTTACAATCGGCTGGAAAGTCGACAATGAATGGGTTGCGAGGAATTAATGCAAAAACAGAGACTCCGGCAGCCTATCAATCAAAAAGTCATGAAAGAAGCGCCCAGTTTAAAGATCTGCTCGATCAGTCCAAACAGGATATCAAACAGGCAGATCAGCAATTGGAGAAAACTCAGGAAAATCGACGGGAATCCAAATCAATTGCGGAAAGCAATCGACAGGAGAATGACCGGCGATCAGCAAAAGACATTGAAGTTAAGTCAGAAAATGGTCAAGCCGAAGAACCGGTAACCGAGGAGCTAAACAGTGATGAAGGTCAGGAAAGCAGTTCTTTACAGACACTTGACACAGCCCAATTGATTGGGATCCAGAATTTTCAGGGTGGTATTGAAAAAGCTTTGACGCGGCTTAACCTGAAATTGGGTCTTGAAGAAAACAAGGCACCGGAAGGTTTGACCGATCAAACACAAGTTGTTGAGATGACAGACATGGAGAACCTATCACAAAGTGTACCTGTTTTGGAAAACATTCCACAATTTGTAGAGACAGGTGATGACGAAGTTCAGGTTTTGCAGCAAAACTTCGGCATTGTGGAAAATGAAAAAGTTGAAAGCTTACAGGGATTATTAAAAAATCCTGGATCTGAGTTGGCGACGACTGAGGATGCCAGCAATGAAGTTAATTTTTCACAGCAATCGGTTAACCGGACAAGTGCAGGTGTTAATCCTGAATCTCAAGTTGGAGGTGGTTTCAGGCCAATGAATGAGGATCAGACTGAAGAAATTAAATCAGAAACGCTTATTAATGCGTTTGGTGGTCCTGATTCGACGGAAGAGCAAAGCTCTGAACAAACAAAGGTTCTTGATGTTCAAACAAACACATTAAACCAAACCGAAAACCAGAATCTCGGTGAAAAAGGCGTTCAGGAGATCAATGTAACGGGCATCAACGCAAGTAAGGGCCCAGAAGTACAGCAAAACACCAAGGTGGAGGTCGCTCAACAGGTAGAGCAGAAAATTCTCCAGAATTTTGAGCCCAATAAACCGATGGTGTTACAAATGACACTATCACCGGATAACTTAGGTGATATTGACATCAAGCTCAGCTATAATCAGGGAAAACTAGTCATCGATATTACCGCGATCAGTCAGGAAACGCAGAATCTGTTAGGTAAGCAAATCAATCTATTGGTGAGAGGCTTAGCGCTGCAAAATGTTCAAGTGGAAACGGTGCATCTAAACACCCCAGTGGAACAGAGCAGTGACAGTCAGGATCCCACATTTATGATGAATGGCGGTTCTGATCCCAATGAAAACCAGAATCAGACCCTTTTAAGAGAGCGGTTTATCAAAAACAGCGGGGTACTAAACAGTACTTTAACAAGCAGTGACGAAGATGAATCAATATTGATTCCCCAGAACCTGCAAAATTACAGTAACCATAAGGTAAATTATTTAATATAAAGGAGGCAAAGAAATGGCAATAGATTCGATTAACACATTAGCAACCACTGCGGCAGCAGCTCAAACGTCCAGCACAACACCTAAAACATCCCTGAATATGGATGACTTTTTAAAACTGATGGTTGCCCAGCTTCAAAATCAGGATATGAACAATACCGCAGATACCTCAGAATATACATCTCAAATGGCCCAGTTTTCGATGGTTCAGGCCTTAACAGATTTGACCGAACTTTCAAAAACGACCTATAGTCTCAGTATGATTGGCAAAGAAGTCACCTTGGCTGAAACCAAGTCTGACGGGACATTAAATGTTATCACCGGAACCGTGGAAGGCGTTAATCTTTATAATGGCGATGCCCAAATTATCGTCAATGGCGTGAACTACCCGATGAGTAGTGTAATGGAAGTAGCTCAGGCGAAATAATTAACAGACTTTGAAAGCTGAGGTGGAAAAATGGCTGATGGAATCAATGGCAATTATTATCGGCTAAATGATGCGATCATTCGGCAAACCGAAAGACTTAACAATGCCAATCAAAACCAAGCCGTTAATGATAAGCAGAAAACCGAAACAAGTTTTAAGGATCTGCTCGATCAACAAATTAAGAATACCGTCACCTTTACAAAACATGCCAGTATCAGAAAAGAACAGCGAAATATCGAAGTGACTGACAGTGATTTGGAAAAATTGGGAGATGCATGTGACAAAGCCCAGGAAAAAGGGATTGGTAATGCATTGATCATGATGGATAATTCCGCATTTATTGTGAATGCAGCAGATAAGCGGGTAATTACCGTAATGGACAAAAACGAAATGAAAAATAAACTATTCAATGATATTGATGGTGCCGTATTTATATAGTTGGACCTCTATGAGGAAACTGGAAGCTTTGACCGATAGATAAGCTTCAAACGGCACAGAAAGGATTTAAAATGATCAGATCTTTATATTCAGGAATTTCCGGGATGGCAGCCCATCAAACCAAGTTAAACGTAATTGGGAATAATATTTCCAATGTTAATACCTATGGCTTTAAAGCCAGCCGAGTCGTATTCAGTGATGTTTTATATCAGAATTTATCAACCGCCACCGGAGCAACAGCTACTACCGGCGGTACCAATGCCAGTCAGTTGGGTTACGGAACCAAGGTTGGGAGCATTGATATGCTTAATACCATCTCTTCTGGAGCAACAACAGGCCGGGCATTAGATGTATATATCGCCGGAGAAGGTTACTTAACCGTCCAGCCTGAAGCTGGAACCAGTCGCTATACCCGGGTTGGTAATTTAAAATTCGATGCCGATGGAAATCTCACCGATGGTGGTGGCAGCAAGGTCATGGGTATCCCGATTGATGCGGACGGTAACCCGATTTTGGATGCCAATGGAACCTTGGCGATTGAAGACCTGCAAGCGATCAATGTTCCAGCGGCAGAACTGGAAAAGTACACCGGTATTACCATTGGTAAATCTGGTGAGATTACCGGGATCAAAGCTGGAGATCCCGAGTTTACTAAAAACAGTTTAACATGGATCACCGGTGTGAGCTCTCTTTCAGAGTCTTCCAACTTGTCAGGTAGTGTAAAAGCGACAGTATCCTATCAGTATGATTTTGCAGGGGATGCGACAAATAACGCAAGTAATGTGGCTGGTGTTGTGGTCGATGGGGATGCAGCAACTTTAGCAGGTAGTACATTATCTCTGGCATATGACAGTACAACTAATAAATATACTTTAACAGGAACTGTTCCAGCAGGGTATTCATCCGTAGGTGTCCTTAAAGGCGATACATTGACGTTTGGCGATGGTGATGTAACCATTAAAGATATATCAAAATTACCAGCGTTGACTACAACAGCGATAGGTATCGGTACCATAGGAGCTGCTGCTACAAGAAAAAATGTTGCCACGTATAGTGTTTATGATAAAGGCAATAATCTAATTGAAGGGAATTATGTTGTCGATGCTGCACCAGCAACAACGGCTACGATCACCTTTGGAACAGGAACAGATCAACTTGTGATTTCTGTTAAGACAGCTGATTATGAATTAGCATTGGCAGACGCCGAAGATGATTCGGAAATTGTCTTCGGTAAAGTTGAAACTGGCAGTGACAAACCAGTCACCCTTGGCTACCTCGCCATTTCAAAATTTGCCAATACTGATGGTTTACTCCAGGATGGAAATGGTTACTTTATGCAATCCGCTAACTCCGGCATACCCATTGCATCTAAAGCCGGCACAAATGGAACAGGCGGCACTGAATCAGCCAATCTGGAAATGTCAAATGTCGACTTATCCCAGGAATTTACCGACATGATCATCGCACAACGTGGTTTCCAGGCAAATTCCCGAATTATCACCGTTTCTGATTCGATTTTGGAAGAATTGATTAATTTAAAACGATAGTCTATAATAAACTAAGAAAGTTCTACCCGAAGGAGAAAACTCCTTCGGGTAGAACTTTTTATCATGGCCATTCACCAAATGGGTGGTGCACTCATTTGGTGAATGGCTATTAAATAATATAAAAGTTGAGGATTAGTTCTGATTTGGCGATACTCAAATAATAAAAACTATATTTTAAGGTGGAAATATGATAGAATTGACAAGATTAAACAAACAAAAGAATGAAAAATTTCTGTTGAATTGTGAGATCATTGAAATCATTGAAGAAAAACCGGATACAACCATTCGGCTGATGAACGGTAAACACTATGTGGTTACCGAGAGTTCAGCTCAGGTTCTTTCAAAGATCATCGCATACAAACGAAGTATCTTTAGTCGTTAACCACTAAATTCTGACAGGAAGTATAAATTTATGGAAATTTCAACAATCATCGCGTATGTCCTAGTCGTTATCACCATGTTTTTTGGGATGACATTCAGCTCAACAAGCGGACTTAACCTTGGGGCATTAATGAATTTCTTTGATGTTCAAAGTATATTCATCACTGTCGGGGGAACATTTTTCGTTCTTATCGCATCATTTCCCATTAAATCCTTTACCCATATTCCGAAACATTTAAAGATGATATTTTTTAAAAGCAAACAAGATCCGTTAGAATATGTAGAAATTCTGACCGAACTTTCCAAGGAGGCCAGACGTAAGGGATTGTTGGCGCTGGAAGCAAAGGCTGCCGATATTCAGGATGATTTCCTGAAAGAGAGTGTTTTGCGAATTGTCGACGCCATTGAACCGGATAAATTACGATCCTGGTTCGATCAGAAAATTGATTATATTTCAGAGCGAAATGATCTTGAACGAAAAGTTTATGATATGGGAGCAGCGCTGGGTCCGGCCTTCGGGATGATTGGAACCCTGATTGGGTTGGTAAACATGCTGAAAAACATGAGCCTTGAAGGCGGTGCGGGAACTTTGGGAGCAGATATGTCGGTAGCGTTGATAACCACCTTTTATGGATCCGTTTTGGCCAATTGCGTTTTTATGCCAATTTCCTGTAAGTTGGAAATTGCCCAGACGAGAGATCTTTTGATCAAAGAGTTAATCATTGAAGGGGTTGTCGCCATCAAAGAAGGTGAAAATCCTAAATATATCCGCGACAAGTTGATGAACTTTTTAACCGAAGATGAAATCAGAAAAGCTAATGGCGAAGCCCCGTCAAAAGGCGGAAAATCCAAAGGTAAAAAGGAAAAAGCTGTTGAAAGCTAAAAATAGGGGTATATACTATGGGCAAGCGTAATAAAAACAAAAAAGAAATCAACAAAGATGCCTGGTTGAACACCTATGCAGATATGATCACCCTGATTTTAATCTTTTTTGTTCTGCTTTTTTCGATGTCAACCATCGATGCCGAAAAATACAAGCAGCTGGTTGAGCAGTTTAACCCAGCAGCCGTATATGAATCCACCGGAACAGCAACAGAGTCTGATGGTTCAACATCACCAGACGAAGACATCTCGGTGGAGGAAATTGTTGACTTGGAAGACTTGTATCAATACTTGAGTCAATATACTAAAGAAAACGGTCTGGATGATGCAGTAAGTATTGAAAAAAATGAAAGTGCTGTTTCCATTAAGTTTATGTCGTCGATCTTTTTCGAACCCGATAGTTCCCGAATTAAAGCGGGTGGACAGCAGATTTTAGTCGACATCGGTCAGGCGTTTAAGGCTGTGGAACCAACCATTAAATCAATTCGAATCGACGGACACACTGCCCAGGCAGATTCGCAGGTAGACGATCGGGATTTATCCAGCAGTCGGGCCAATGAGGTTTTGCGATTCCTGCAAAACGGTTATATCAGTGATCCTTCAAAATTATTGTCAGTAGGATTTGGTCAGTATCGACCGATTGCACCAAATGACACAGAAGAAAATAGAGCTAAAAATCGCCGGGTTGAAATCATTATTTCCGAAACCGAAGATTTTTTCAGTGACACTGCGACAGATACAGGAACAGAAACGGTTGCACAGTAGAATAAAAGACAATATTAGGAGAAACGAAGATGGCAGAAATTCTTTCGCAGAGTCAAATTGATAGCCTTTTAAGCAGTTTAATAAGTGGCAAAGACGAGCCAGAATCACCGAGCAGCAGTTCGGGCAAAAAGGTTAAAGATTACGACTTTAGAAGACCTAAGCTTTTTACAAGAGAACAACTTAAGCATTTATTCAGTATCTATGAAAATTATGCGCGGTTGGTGTCTTCTCATATAACAGGAATTCTGCAGACTTATAGTTTAGTAGAAATTATTGAGGTGGAAGAACAGCAATACTACGAATTCAATAATGCTCTCCCTGACTCGGTTTTGATGGGTCTTATCGATTTTGATATTAAAGACAGTGAAGATGAAGAAGATCTCGTGATCATGGATATTTCCAAGGAAGTTGGTTTTTGCAGTTTTGACAGACTTTTGGGTGGTTCAGGAAAACCGCTAAAAGAGGATCGGGAATTTACAGAAATCGAAATCGGCGTCATGGAGTATTTTTACCGGGGGATGATCAATCTGATGAAGAATGTCTGGTTCGATTATCTGGAGATCGCACCAAGGTTGATGAAAATTGAAACCAATTCGCGAATTCTCCAGGGAGTCGGGGCGGATGAAAATGTCGTCATTATAGTTATGAGTATCAAGGTGAATGAGACCCAGGGAAAGATTAACATCTGTATTCCGGCAACGACCTTGGATATGCTCTTCAAGAAGAAGATGTCTCAAACCAAGAAAAATATCAAAAGAGGAGATCAGCAGGCAGAGGAAAAAAGACGACTGAATATTATCAATGAAATCAGAAAAACAGAACTGGAAATCAGAGGCGTGTTAGGCGAAACCGAAGTGCTTTCCCAGGACATTTATGAACTGGAGGTAGGAGATATCATCAAGCTGAACAAGCCGGCGAATTCCATGGTAGATATTGTTGTCAATGACGAGGTCTGGTTTAGGGGCGAAATGGGAGACTATAAGAAAAAAAGAGCGATTCAGATAAAAGAGCTTAACGAGAGAGGAAGTGAACTATTCATATGACAGATGCAGTAGAAAATCCAGACAAACTGACCAGTATGGAAGTTGATGTCATCGGCGAAGTCATGAACATCAGCATGGGTACAGCTGCCACAGCGATGTCCACCATCTTAAACACCAAAGTAAATATTACCACCCCAAGAATTGAAACAATCGGCGTAGAAGCCTTTGAGTTTGCTTACCTTGAACCCGTAATTGGGGTCTTAATCAATTATGTTGAAGGCATTGAAGGTGCTAATGTACTGCTTTTACAAGAATCAGATATGAAGAAAATCTTGTCGCAGCTGTTTGATATGGATACCAGTGATGATATCGAATTTGATGAAATCAGCAAAAGTGCGATTGGTGAAATAATGAACCAGATGATGGGGGCGGCAGCTGGAGCTTTAGCTTCGTTTTTGGGAAAAGTCGTCAATATTTCCCCGCCGATTCTTCTGGACACCACCAACAAATCCAGCATCCGTGATTTATTCTCACTTAAAGGGGATAATCTGGTCAGTATTAAGTTTAACCTGAGCATTGAAGGTCTGGTTGAAAGTGAATTTATCAGTGCTATGGAACCAGCGTTGGCCCGGGAGATTGTATCCATGTCAATGGGGGCAAGCGGAATGGGTGATGAAGAAGAGGAAGAAGTGGCACCGCCACCACCACCGGTACAGCAGGCACCACCGGTACAGCAGGCACCACCGGTTCAGCCGGAAACAGCCTATCAGCCGCCACCTCAGGCAGCCCAAGCAGAACCGGCCCGGGTAGTCAGAAATGATCCGCCGCCGGCCGCCTATGCGCCGCCGCAACAACCGGTACAGGTTAATCCCTATGAATATCGACAATTGGGTGAAGATCAAAGAGTCAATATCCCGGGAGATAATCTGGATTTGCTGATGTCAGTGCCCATTCAGATTACGGTAGAGTTAGGCAAAACCAGAAAAAAAATAAAAGATATTGCCGAATTGACACTGGGAAACATTGTTGAGTTGGATCGGCAGGCTGGCGATCAGGTGGATGTCATCGCCAATGGCCGATTAATCGCTCGGGGAGATGTGGTAGTTGTTGATGACAACTACAGCGTTAAAATAACCGAAATTATCAAAGTCAGAGACAATTCTGAACAAAAAAAATAGCAGAAATTAACATAGATTAACAAATAATTTTGAAAGATTGGATTAAAGGAGAAGAAGATGAGTAAAATTTTAATTGTAGACGATGCGGCATTTATGCGTATGATGATCAAAGATAGTTTAAAAAAAGGTGGCTACACCGATTTTATTGAAGCGGAAAATGGGGAGATTGCATTGGCCGAATACAAAGAAAATCGTCCAGATTTAGTGCTTTTGGACATTACCATGCCAGTAATGGATGGCATCCAGGCCTTGCAGGCCATTAAAGGGTATGAACCGCAATCTAAAGTTATTATGTGTTCTGCCATGGGTCAGGAAGGCATGGTTGTTGAAGCCATCAAAAATGGAGCCCTTGATTTTATTGTCAAACCATTTAAAGCAGACCGTCTGATCCAAACTGTCAACAGTGCCCTTGGCAAGTAAAAGAAAGCAGGTCCAAATTGGGTTCTAGCGATGTATTGTCTATAATTCTAGCACTATTGGGGACCGTTGGTGTTATTGTTTTAACCTATTATGGAAGCAGATGGTATGTTGAACGGTTCATCAAAAGACCGGGTTCAATATCTGGCGAGCATCATATGAAGGTGGTTGAAAGACTGATTGTCGGAAAAAATGGTTCAATTATCATCGTTGACATTCAGGGCGTTCAATATCTGGTTGGAGTAACCGAGCAAAACATCCAAATTCTATCACAATTAGAAGAACCAATTTCTTTTCAAAAAAAGCAGGAAATATCAAAAGAGAGCTTTTTGAGTATGGTAAAATCATTTTCTCAAAAGGAAAAGCAGAATGAATGAAGTAATAAAGACATCAAATAATATAAAAGTGATTTTTAAAAAAGCGCTTGTCATAATGCCAATGCTTACCATTTTGTTTTTTCTGACAGCTGCAAAAGCACATGGTGCCGAGCTATCGGTGGAAGGCCTGCTGGCTGGTGAAAGTTCAGATACCGTAAAAATTATCGTGCTGATGACACTGATTGCAATCGTACCGACCTTGTTACTGATGATGACATGTTTTGGTCGAATCATCATCGTACTTTCTTTTTTAAGAAGTGCTTTGGGCTTGCAGCAGACACCGCCCAACCAGATTCTGGTGGGGTTGGCTCTGGCGATTACATTTTTTGTAATGTCCCCGGTTTTAACAGAGATCAATGAGGTGGCTTTGCAACCTTATAATGCCGGTACCATTAATTCCCAGCAATTTATCGATTCAGCTGTCAGTCCCATTAAAGAATGGATGCTAAAGCAAACGACCACCACCGATGTGGATTTATTTAAGAGTTTATCGGTTCAGGCCGGCCAGACCGGCGTCGAAAATATCGCGCCCCAGGATTTGCCCATGACCATTGTCATTCCCGCCTTTATCATCAGTGAATTGAAGAGAGCCTTTTTAATCGGTTTTTTGCTGTTTATTCCATTTTTAATCATTGATATGATTGTTTCAAGTGTGCTCATGTCCATGGGGATGATGATGCTTCCGCCGGTTATGATTTCCCTACCATTTAAGCTGATGCTCTTTGTGGTGGTAGATGGATGGGGTTTATTAGTCAAAACCCTGATTATGACCTATAATTAAGGAAGGGAGCTGCGTATGAGTACAGGTGAATTAATCGGAATTTTCAGAGATGCAATCTTTACCGGGATGATCGTGGCTGGTCCTGTCCTATTAATCAGTATGCTGGTCGGGTTGGTTATTTCGATTATTCAGGCGGCCACGTCCATTAATGAGCAAACGATGACCTTTGTGCCAAAACTCATTATCACAGCGCTGGTGATGATTATCGCCGGGGGCTGGATGCTGCAACAGATGATGGATCTGTTGTTTCGAATATTTGAATTAATAGCTACCAAGATCTAAAGAAATAAACATGGGTGATAAACGTGACGTTTGACATGAACCAGTATTTAATTTTTCTTTTAGCCAGCTGCCGAACGGCAGGCGTTATTTTTTTCAATCCCATATTTGGCAGAAATAGTGTTCCCAGTATTATGAAGGTGGGCTTATCCTTAGCTATTGCCTTATTTGCTGTTTTTGAATTGGGTACAACTCAGGTTATTAATTACTCGGCGATTGAATTTATCGGGGCCATGCTTCAGGGCTTTATTATTGGAATTGTGATTGGGTTCATCATGACTTTATTTCTATCGGTGTTCCAACTGGGCGGAGAAGTTATTGATATGCAAATGGGTTTGAGCATGGCTTCGATGTATGATCCGGCCACCAAGGCGAATATCTCGGTCACCGGAAACCTGCTGACGTCCATGTACATTCTGATCTTTTTTATTTCAAATGCACATTTGGCTTTGTTCACCGTAGTGATAAAATCATTTCAGGTCATTCCCTTGGGGATTGGACAAGTCAGTAATCAGGTCGCCGTGTTTTTTATCGAACTCATGTATTATATATTTTTGTATGCCGTGCAATTGGCTATTCCCATTATCGTCACTGAGATCATTGCGGAGTTCGCCGTCGGTATCTTGATGAGGCTGGTACCAAACATCAATGTTTTCGTTATCAATATTCAAATTAAGGTTTTCATTGGTTTGATTGTTGTTTTCACCATAATACCTGCATTAGCGAACTTTATGACACAAATGAATTTACTGATGATGGAAAAAATAACTCAGGTACTGACATTTTTCATTTAACATTGATAATAATCGGAGAAAAGAATGGCAGGATCAGAAAAAACCGAAAAAGCGACCCCCAAAAAAAGAAGAGACGAACGTAAAAAGGGTAATACCTTTCAAAGTAAAGATGTGGTCAGTGTGGTGCTTCTCTTTGTGGCATTTTTTGTTTTAAATCTGTTGGTGCCTTTTATTTATCAACAAATTAAAAATGTTTATATTGCCCAAATGAAAAAAATAGTGACCATGGATACCCTAACCGTTTCGGGAGTCAATCAACTTTTTAGAGAAGGGGCAATTGTTTTTTTTGCTTCCGTGCTGCCGGTGGCGGTAGTCATTATGATTGTGGCCATTATTATGTCTGGTGTACAAACTGGTTTTCTGGTAGCCAGTGATGCATTAAAACCAAAATTTAATCGGATCAACCCCTTGTCAGGCATCAAGCGAATGTTTTCGTTAAGATCAGTGGTTGAGCTCCTTAAATCAATGGCTAAAGTGGTACTGATCATAGCTATTATTTATACGACGATCATAGCCATTATTCCCATGACACCAGATATGCTGACAACTAAGATAGATTCAAATCTGCTGTTTATGAATGACCAGACCATGTCCATGGTTCAAACTGTCTGTATGATTTTTGCAGTGGTGGCCATTCTAGATTACGCCTACCAGCGCTATGATTATGAAAAGAAACTCAAAATGACCAAACAGGAAGTCAAAGACGAATATAAGCAGACCGAAGGAAATCCCGAAATAAAAGGCAAGATCAGACAAAAACAGCGCGAAATGAGTATGAGTCGGATGATGCAGATGGTTCCCCAAGCCGATGTCATTGTCAGAAACCCAACCCATTACGCGGTGGCCCTAAAATATAACATGGATCATGATGTTGCCCCGATGGTTTTGGCCAAAGGGAAAGACCACATTGCCCTGCGGATTGTCAAAGTCGGCGAAGAAAACAAGGTGCTGGTGAAGGAAAACAAAGCTCTGGCCAGAGGTTTGTATGAATCGGTTGAGATCAATGATTATATACCGGCAGAACTATACAAAGCCGTGGCAGAATTAATGGCATGGGTTTATAGTACTAAGAAGAAGGAAAATGTCAAATGAAAATCATTCAGAATCTCGTCGTTGTCTTTGTAGTTCTGACAATCGCTCTTATTATTATTCCATTACCGCCGTTCATTCTGGATTTTATGTTTATTTTAAACATCGCCATATCCCTGATTATTCTCTTAACAACCATGTATATCAAAGGGCCCCTGGATTTTTCCATTTTTCCATCATTGCTCTTGATTACGACGCTGCTAAGGCTGGCCCTTAATATTTCATCAACCCGGCTGATTCTGTCAAATGGCGGGGAAGCCGGCGCAGTTATTGAAACCTTTGGTTCGTTTGTACTGGGCGGCAACGCGGTTGTTGGATTTATTGTATTTATTATCATTGTTATTGTTCAGTTTATTGTTATCACCAAGGGTGCTGAGCGAATTTCCGAAGTTTCAGCCCGTTTTACCCTGGATGCAATGCCAGGAAAGCAGATGTCGATTGATGCGGATCTGAGCTCTGGTGCCATTACCGATGCGGAGGCCAAGGAAAGACGACAGAAAATTCAAACCGAAGCTGAATTCTATGGATCTATGGATGGGGCTACTAAGTTAGTAAAAGGCGATGCGGTTGCCTCGATGATCATCGCGGTGGTCAATCTTGTCGGTGGGATGATTATCGGGATGGTCCAGGGCGGCATGCCCCTGGAAGAGGTGGTTACGGTTTATACCATCGCCACTGTTGGGGATGGACTGGTCAGTCAGGTACCGGGACTGATGATTTCTGTGGCAACAGCCATGATTGTTACCCGGGCGGCCTCAGAAAACAACCTGAATGTGGATGTCAAGAATCAATTTTTATCCCAGCCCCAGGTTTTAGTTATTGCCGGTATTGGCATCTCGGCTATGGCCATCATTCCCGGAGCGCCGGCATTACAAATTCTAACACTAGCGATTATGCTCAGCGGATTTGGCCTACTGCTGATTCGTCGGTCCAATGTTAAAGTGGTGGTGGATGAAGTTGAGCAAATGACTCAACTGATCCAGGAAGAAAGCAGTGAGGTTGATTTTTACCGTAATATCGATAATGTTTATAACATCATCGGGGTGGAACCGATTGAGATGGAATTTGGTTATTCCCTGCTGCCGATGGTGGATGAAGGAAGCTCAGGTAATTTTATCGATCGGATTGTCATTTTTAGAAAGCAATTCGCCATGGACATGGGGGTAGTGATCCCAACGGTCCGGTTAAGAGATAATGGCCTGATTAATCCTAATCAATATATTATTAAAATCAAAGGCGAAGAAATCGCCAAAGGCGAAGTTCTGGTGGGGTATTATCTGGCCCTTGATCCGTCCAACACCAGCGAACCCATCGACGGCATCGAAACCATCGAACCGGCCTATGGCATCAAAGGAAAATGGATTACTGAAAACGAAAAAGAACTGGCCGAGGTTTACGGCTATACCGTCATTGATGCCCTTTCTGTGATTGTAACTCACATGTCTGAGGTCATTAAAAAGCATATGCATGAATTACTAAGTCGACAGGATATTAACACCTTGCTGGAAAACGTATCGAAATCCAATCCCGCTATTGTCGATGATGTCATACCCAATATTGTTTCGATTGCCGATTTCCAAAAAATACTAATTAACCTTTTAAATGAGGGAATTCCGATCAGAGATATGGAAAGTATTCTGGAAACTCTGGGCGATCATGGCACCAGTATCAAAGATACTGATATGCTCACCGAATACGTCAGACAGAAACTCAAAAGAACGATCACCAGAAAATATACCGATGGCAACAGTATCAAGGTGATTGCGCTAGATCAGGAAATTGAGAATATCATTCTCAATTCTGCCAAGAAAAATGAGCATGGCACCTATCTTGCCATTGATCCTCAGGTGGTGCAGACCATTGTCGAGAAGGTCACCGAGCAAATCGAAAAGCTGAAAGAGATCATAGACCATTCGATTATTCTCACCTCCCCAATTGTGCGTATATATTTTAAGCGATTAATTGAACAATTTATGGCAGATTTAACCGTTCTTTCCTTTAATGAAATAGATACAAATATTCAGATTCAAGTTATCGGAATGATAAAGTTGGAAAATTAATCAACGCAAATCCTTTAAAGAATAAGGAGTGTCAGAATGAATGTTGCAGAAATAAATAGCGAAGAAAACAGCTTAGACGAGAGCCCCGATGAAAAACTCAGCGGCGAAAAGAGTGTCGATGAGAAAGCCATGGAACTCTGGCAATTATATAAAGAACAGCGAACCACAGAGAACCGGAACGAAATTGTCCTGCAATATACCGGGCTGGTTAAGAAAATTGTTTTAAGGTTCAAGGGGAGTTATAACAATTTTGGACAACTGGACGATATGGTTAATCAGGGGATGATTGTTCTAATTGATGCGGTCGAAAAATTCGACCCGGATATGGGCAATAAATTCGAAACCTTTGCCACTCTGAAAATCAGAGGTGCGGTTATCGATTTTATGCGAAAACAGGATTGGGTGCCCCGGAGCCAACGTAGTCTTTCAAAGGTTCTGGAAGAAACCTACGGCGAATTATATGCAGCATTGGAAAGAGAACCGAGCGAAGCAGAAATCGCAGCAAAAATGGGAATCTCCGAAGTAAACCTGCAGAAGATCCTTCAACAACGGCATAACTCCATTGTCTTATCTTACGAAGAAGCCATCAATGAAAAAATGATGGAAGTCTCACCGCTGATAACTGAAGAAAAATCAGACGATTCCCCGGAATCGAGAATGCTTTTTAACGAGCTGAAAGAGAAACTCGGGGAAGCCATCGACCAGTTAAAAGAAAAAGAACGGCTGGTGGTCTCACTGTATTATTATGAAAATCTGAAACTAAAAGAAATTGCCGAAGTTCTGGGTGTGACAGAATCAAGAGTATCCCAGATCCACTCTCAGGCGATGATAAAAATGAGAAACCGTTTAAAGAACTATTAATCAAGGAATTATTAATAAGGAGGAATTATAATGGACAGAGGATCATACGCCGCCGCCGCCGGTATGTTGTCAGGACAAAAAGCAATTAATGTATTGGCACATAATGTGGCAAATGTCACCACTGCGGGTTACAAAAGTCAATCCACGGTGCAGTCAACCTTCGCAGAATATATGGCGTCCAGAATGAGCACAGATCCCCGAATCGCCCAGGCAGATATCGGCGCCGGTGCTTATATAACGGTAAATGCTGAACAATTCACAGATTTTACCCAGGGTATTTTTGAAACAACCAACCGTAGTGTGGACATGGCCATTCAGGGACAGGGGTTCTTTGTTATTCAAAATGCCAATTTTGGTCAGGTATTAACCCGTAATGGTCAATTCGAACTGGATCAGCAGGGCTTCTTAACCTTACCTGGGGTTGGTCAGGTTTTAAGCAACGCTGGGCAGCCCATCCAACTGGCGGGCAGTAACTTTACCGTCAATCCAAACGGGGCCATCATCGAAAATGGCGCTGAAGTGGCCAGGCTGAATATTTCTACGGTAGCCAATGGTGCCGATCTGACCCAGGTAGGAGAAGGTTATTTTCAAGCCGCCAACGGTTTTCAGCCGGCTCAGGCGGGGGCCTTCAACATTTTACAGGAAACTCTGGAGAAATCCAACGTGGATATGACCGAAGAGATGAGTGATATGATCGCCCGGCAAAACAATTTCACTTCATGTACGCAAATGTTGAAAATATTTGATAAGATCAGTGAAATTGCATCAAACACCATCGGTAGAGTCGGTTAAAAATTAGAACAACCCAGGCAATCCAGGAATAAAAAGTTTTGGCAACCCATCACACTTTCTGACTGCCTGAGAACGAGATAACAGGAGGAGCATTACTATGATAAGAGGATTTTACGCTTCAAAACTCGGCATGATCGCACAACAGAATAGTCTTAATACCATTGCCAACAATGTCGCCAATATTAATACCATCGGTTTCAAACCCCAGGTTACGGCATTTTCATCATTGCTATATGAAAATATCGACGGCGGCGGGGGAACCGAAATCAGTACCGGCCACGGTGCCAAGATTCAAAAAATCGGTATCGATTTTACCCAGGGATTTCTTCAGCCGACTGGACGAACCCTGGATTGTGCGATTGAAGGACCAGGCTTCTTTGCCGTTCAAAATAAAGAAACCAATACGACCACTTACACAAGGGACGGCGTATTTCATATCAGCGTCGAAGGTGACCAGAATTTTCTGGTCGATGCCAGAGGTAATTATGTACTAGGGCAGGACAATAACCCTTTAAATATTACTGCTGGTTTTGATGCCGATAATCTGGGCGTTTTTTCTTTTTCTAATCCCTATGGATTGACCTTGCTTGGCAGCAATCAATTTGCAGTATCCGATTTATCGGGTCAGCCAGTGGCGGATAATGTCAGTATCGTCAGAGCCGGATATCTGGAATCATCAGCCACCGATTCTGCTACTGAAATGGTAAAAATGTTAGAAGCAAACAGAGCCTTCTCATTTAATTCCAGAATCGTTCAATCCACGGATGAAATGGAAAAAACAGTCAACCAGATGAGATAGACATTATTTAAAGGATGCATGTGATTTAGAAATTGTTTATGGAAAAGGGGATGGGTTATGAATGAGGAGATTGCAAAAACAGAAGCAGAAGCAGTAACAGTAACAGAAGCAGTAACTTTGATTGAAGTCAGCATTAGTGATGATAAAAAACAGGGCTTTATCAAACTGGAAAAACAGGCCGAAGGCAACACCGCTTTTACAAAAGAACAGCTAATGGAGGCATTACAACAGGAACAGATTGAATATGGAATCATCGACAGCACCATCGAAAAACTGACCCAACGACCAATTTTTAATATTCGGATCAAGGTGGCCGAAGCCACTGATCCCATCGACGGAATTGATGCGGTGGTCAAGCTGCTGGTAAAGAAAGATGACGAATATAAACCCGAATACAGCGAAGATGAAACCGTGGATTATAAAAATCTCGATTATTTTCAAATGGTAAAAAAGGGACAGGTTCTATGTGAGATCACCAAAGAAACGATGGGAATTGATGGAAAAGACCTATACGGACAAGTTATTCCGGCCCACAAAGGGAGGAAGCCCCAGGTTCCGGCCGGAAAGAACACCAGTTTGATTGAGGATGACACAAAACTTGTGGCAAATTGCGATGGCATTATCAAATTTGTCAATACCATCAATATTGAAGAAATGATGCACATTCGTGAGAATATTGATTTTTCAACGGGTAATATTCATTTCCCCGGGGATGTCACAATCGACGGTGATGTAAGCAGTGGCTTTTCGGTTAAAGCGGGGGGCAACCTGATTATCAAAGGTGTCGTTGAAGATGCTAAAATAGAAGCGGCTGGGAATGTGGTTATTGCTAAGGGCATTTATGGCGGAAGTTCTGGTGATGTTATCGTTGGCAAAGATCTGCGCTGTAATTATATTGAAAATGCTGTTTTACATGTGGATGGTGATATAATTGTTGACTACATCATCGATGGCAAAATAACCTGCAACGGCAATATATACCTATCAGGCACTAAGGAGCTCATTGTCGGAGGCGAAATTCAACTGATGGGAGAACTGGTGGCAAAAGAGATCGGGAACGAACGGGAATACCCAACCATTATTCGCATATTGGGGGAAAAAATCATTGATCAGGCTGAAATCGACAGACTTAAAATAAAAGAAGAAGCAGCCCAGCAGCAGTTCCAGGAAATTAATGAAAAAGAAGCCCAGATCAATGGCTTATTACTGACCCAGGAAAAAAAAGATATGCTTAGCCGAAATCGTAACAGTCCCGCGATGGAACAGATCGCAACCTTAAAAAAACAAATTGACAGACAGGCCCTGCTTATTAAAAGAGAAATCGAAGAAATCAAAAAAGCGATTACCTATGTGGAAAAGAAGGGGACTACCAGTTACTATGGGTCAGTCTCAGCAAAGAGAAAACTCTATCGGGGAACGAGAATCTATTTTGGGGATATGCTGTTTCAATTTGAATTTGACAGCCTGGAACATTGCCGAATTTACTGGGATAATGATGATATTGTCAACGGAATGATGTAATTATAGGAAATTATTTGATTAGAAAGAGGTAAAAATTTGTTCGAGAACTATGATGAACTGAATGAAATGCAAATTGATATGCTCCGGGAGATCGGGAATATCGGAGCCGGTAATGCTGCCACTGCTTTAGCCACCATCTTGGATGAAAAAGTAGATATGAGTGTTCCCAGTGTCCGCATCACCGGCTTTGATGAAGCGGTTGAAAATCTGGGCGGGGCAGAAACTATGACGGTGGCGGTACTCGTGAACTTCAGCGGCGATGCCCACGGTATGATTATGTTTTTGCTCAATGTAGAAGATGCTAAAAGCATTATGGATATTCTGGTGGGCGAAGACGACGGGGAAGAAGAACTGAGTGAAATGAAAATTTCCGGCATCAAAGAAATCGGTAACATCCTGGCATCATCTTATGTCAATGCTATTTCAGCTTTAACGGGACTGACGATTGAAGTATCGGTTCCCTATGTGGCGATTGACATGGTTGGCGCTTTGATGAGTGTACCGATCATTGAGTTTGGCGCAATTGGTGACAAATTAATGTTTATTGAAGAAAACTTCCTCGGTGAAACCAACGATTTAAAGAGCAACATGATCATGTTCGCCGAAATCAATACATTAAAAACAATCATGCAAAAATTAGGGCTGGAAATATGAATCAATCAATCGTAATTGGAATATCAGATTATAAATTAGCAAAGGGCCCGGAGGTATTAGTCACCTATGCTTTGGGCTCCTGTGTGGGAGTATGCTTATACGACAAGGTTTCAAAAGTAGGCGGATTGTCGCATATTATGCTGCCGGACAGTACTAATTTTTCAAACAAAGATATTAATCGAAAAAAATTTGCCGATACAGCTATCGTTGATTTAGTCGATGAAATGAAACGAGCCGGGTGTGGAAATAATCGCATCGTCGCAAAAATTGCCGGCGGAGCCCAGATGTTTGCAGTTCAGCCAGGCAGTAAACTGGGTGCCATCGGTGAACGAAATATTATCTGCGTCAAGCAGGTGTTAAATCAACTGCGTATTCCTATTCTGGCCGAAGATACCGGGCTCAATTTTGGGCGAACCCAATATTTTGATCTCGAAACAGGCATCATGAAGATTCAGTCCCTTAATCGCAGAATTGAGGAATTCTAGATACAAGCTTGTATTGGGAATTAGACATTGACAAATAAGAAACAGTGTCCGTCGCTGAGCATTTCATGCCCAGCTTTTTTCGTATAAAACTTTATTTGGGTTTAGATATCATTATTCAGGGTAAAAAAAGAACAAGAATTTAGTCAAAGAGATGAATAAATTAGGGTGTACCTTTTTAGCCGTTTCAAGTATAATGGTCATAACGAAAACTTTAAAAAATTATTTAAAGAGGAGATTTATAATGGCAGAGAATGTTGTAGATAATTATAATCTTGAAGAAGATACCCAGCACGGTAGATTTTTAACCTTTTCATTAGAGGATGAAGTATTTGGCATTGAAATAAAATATGTAACTGAAATCATCGGCATGCAATCAATTACCAAGGTCCCGGAAGTACCAACCTACATCAAAGGGATCATCAATCTGCGAGGAAAAATTATCCCAGTTCTTGACGTCAGACTGCAGTTTGGCAAAGAACCAGTTGACTATAATGACCGCACCTGTATTGTGGTCATTGACATTGAAGCAGTTTCGGTTGGGCTGATTGTTGATAATGTGGAAGAAGTGCTGACCATTGATGATGAAGAAATTGCACCACCGCCATCAAATAAAACCGGCTTCGAAAATCGCTTTATGAAAGGGATCGGCAAAGCAGGCGGAAAAGTTCAATTACTATTGGACTGTGAACGATTATTGAAAAATGAAGAAATCGAAGTGATCGAAGAATTGCTCGAAGAAAAATAGCAGGAGGATCCGTGATGAGGCTTAAGCAAAGAATTAAGGTGCTGATCGTAGACGATTCCCTAGTCTTTCGAGAGTCTTTATCGAGAGAAATATCGAAAGATCCCGACATTGAAGTTGTGGGGACTGCAACAGATCCTTATATGGCCAGAGATTTGATCATCAAATTGAAGCCAGACGTACTGACCCTGGACGTTGAAATGCCAAAAATGAATGGCATTGAATTTTTAAAAAAACTGATGCCCCAATACCCATTGCCGGTTATTGTGGTCAGCTCGGTTTCCCAAAATGTTCTGGATGCATTGGATGCCGGCGCCGTGGAATTTGTTACTAAACCGAATGTCACCCGTCCCGGTGGGATGGCTTCTTTTGTGAATGAACTCATTATTAAAATCAAAATTGCCTCCACCGCCAAGGTTGGTAATCGAAAAAGCGATTATACCCCCAGCCGACCGGTCACCAATCAGGGCATTGATACCATGAGCAAGATTATCGCCATTGGTGCTTCAACTGGTGGAACCGACGCTATCCATACCGTTATTTCTGGCTTGCCCAGAGACATGCCGCCGATTGTTATTGTCCAACATATGCCGCCAGTGTTCACCAAACTCTATGCCGAACGTTTGAATAACACCTGCGAACTGGAAGTCAAAGAAGCTGAAGATGGGGATGCCTTAAAACCAGGTCGAGTTTTAATCGCTCCGGGAAATTTTCAGATGCGAGTGGCTAAAAGAGGAACCGGATATATTGTAAAATGTACCCAGGAAGAAAAAGTCAGCGGTCATTGTCCATCTGTTGACGTTCTTTTTGACTCAGTGGCCGACGTAGCCGGAAAACAATCCGTCGGCATCATTCTCACCGGCATGGGCCGAGACGGCGCCAATGGCCTGCTGAAGATGAAAAAAACCGGGGCCTATACCATCGGTCAGGATGAAAAATCCTGCGTCGTCTATGGTATGCCGATGGTTGCCTTCAATATCGGAGCCGTGGAAAAACAATTACCCCTGGACCGCATCGCCGATGAAATTATCCGCTTCTTATCAAAATAAAATACTTTCTACTTTCGATAATCCAGACATCATCCACCGCAAATGATGCCTGGATTATTTGCTTATCTACTTACTTTAATTGATATTATTTTCTTTCTTTTGCTAAAGTTTTCTAATATAATGACGATATGTATATCAAGAGATAAAACTATCTTAATTGTTCTTAAAAATAATCATAAAAAAATAGAAATTCCCAAAAGGAGGTTTAGTCATGAAAATTTCATTAGGCAATAATCCCGCAGTCCAATCCAAGATCGGCCAGGAAACTGCAACAGAGTCCACCCGTCGTGTGGATGCCGAAAAAAAGGGCATCAGTAAAAATAAACAAGACAGCAGTACCATCTCAAACGGTCGCAGTGCGTCCTTTGATGACAGCCGAGTTGCTACCGCAAAATCTGCCATTCTTTACGATGTAACAGTAAAAGATTCAAGTCGTTTAAGTGAATTAAAAGAAGCCGTTAAAAACGGAACCTACCACGTACCAACCGAGGCTTTGGTTGATGCGCTACTAAAATAAAGATAAGAATAAAAGCAAAAATCTGAAAATCTCGAGGAGGCTTAATATGCTTGAAACAAATGAATACAAAGAAACGTTGGATAGTTTTTACAACTATCTTTTCGGGGTTATTAAGCTTCATCGTGAGACGATACCTAAACTGAAGGATGAGCTCATGCTCATTCAGAGCAACAGCATTGATGAATTAAGTGATAACCTCAATCATCAGCAGATCTTTCTTTATCAAATTAAGAACTTTGATCAGGATGTCGCAGCTTATACGGAGAAATTGAACGTCAGCGGTAAAAATCTCTCAGAGGTTGTTCAGCAATTTCCAGAAGATGAGCGAACCCGATTTGAAGAGCTGCTGGCCCAGTTTAAGGAAACCGCTAATGAAATTAAATTCTATAAAGATAAATGTCAGACGCTTCTCCAAACTAAACTGCACATGGTCAACAAAAATATTGCTCAATATAAAGCAAAACAGGATAAAATAACATATGGTGAAGACGGTAAAAAAGAGGGGTCTGTCAAGATTCCCAGCGCCTTCGAAAAGAGCATTTAATAGAGAAAGTAGAGAAAAGATATGACTGCAACATTTTTATCATATGGCGTTGCCAGCCGGGCCATGGAAGCAAGCCAGGCAAGCATTAATATAGTCGGGAATAATATTTCCAACGTCAATACTGAAGGATACACCAGACAGCGGGTGGACATTGTTTCAGTTACCACCAGCGGCATGGTTGAAAAATACGCGACACCAAAGGTATCTACTGGCATTGGAGCAAAAGCCATCAGAACCACCCAATTAAGAGATCCCTATATCGATGCTCGTTTTCGGACTCAGAATGCCGAAACCAGCCGATATGAAACCATGGTGAAAGGGCTTTCAAATCTGGAAGACGTTTTTGATGAGGCTTCAACCGAAGCTTTACAAGGAGAGCTGTCCAGTTTTGTTAATGATTTGCAGAGTTTGACCCAATCACCAACCAGCTCAGACATCGCCCAGGTTGCTCGCTCCGCTGCGGAAAAAGTAACCCAGGTGATTAATATGTATGCCACCCAGCTTGAAGAAGTCAGGACTGAACAAACCGAAAATCTGGATATAGCCGTCAAAAGCGAGTTTAATACCTATGTCAAAAACATCGCCAGTTTAAATGAACAGATCCAGCGGGAAGAAATATATGGCAATACCCCCAATGAGCTTTATGACCACCGAAATTTACTGATTGACAAGTTATCCGGAGTTGCCAATATTGAAGTAAGCATGGCGCCGGCTGACGTGATCTCAGAGAATCTGTCGATTCCACATTACACCATAAAAATAAAGAATCAATCCGGCGGTGACGATATTGTCCTGGTTGATAATGGTAAGTATTCTGAAATGAGTTTAGATGCTGAAACAGATCCCTTAAACGTTCAGTTGAAGATTGTTGATACGACTGGTGTTGAAAGAACTGATGTCAACAGCAATGTAATTGATGGTTCGTTGCGGGGTTATCTTAACCTGATTAATGGAAAAGGTAGCTTTGCCGACACGATGGCTGGTGAAAGTGACTCAAAAGGGATTTTCTACTATTCAACAAAAATGGACATTTTCGCTAAGCAATTTGCTACCGAATTGAATAAAATCAATAGTGATATAACCGGTCCAGACGGAGTTCCGGGTTCGGCAGGAGATTTAAATCTCTTTACTGATTCGTCAGGAATATCGGCAGCAAATATCACAGCAAAGAATTTACAGGTTTCTACGGCGTGGCTAAAAAACCCATCATATATAAGAACGACCAGAAATCCCGTCATCGATCCACCGCCTTCAGCAGATTATAAGCCGACTCCTGCCGGTGCTGATAATATTCTGCGAATGATTGAAAAAATGAGCGATAAACTTGATTTTAAGGATAGCTCAGGCAATAAAATTTTAACCGGTACTTTTAATGAGTACATGACCGGCGTTGTCAGTGAGGTAGCGACGGACGTTGAGTTAAATACGAATTTTTCTAAAACAGCGACCAACGTTTTTCAAACGATCTCAGATGCCAGAGACTCTGTAGCCGGCGTTTCTTTAAATGAAGAAGGTGTCAATCTTTCAGCATTTCAAAAAGTATACAACGCTGCGATGCGGTATTTCAACGTATTAGACGAGAATTTAGATAATATTATCAATAAAATGGGTGTTTAATACTGTGCATACAGAGTAAACACTACGGGAAGGAACGTGTAAAAAATGAGAATTACATATAGAATGATGACTTCAAAATATTCAAACAATTTGAATGGACTGTCATCAGATTTGGATAAACTCAATACCCAGGTAGCAACAGGAAGAAAGTACTCCCGTACTTCAGAAGATGTTGCATCAGCGGTTAGAGGATATCAGATCAGAAGAAATATCTCAAAGATAGAAGGATATCAGGATAATATCAGACATGCGGATGATTTTCTAACCAACTCTGAAAGTACCCTGGGTCAAATAGAATCATCCCTTGCGGAAGCCACCGATAAAATTTTGCAGGGTATGAACGGCATTCAAAGTCAAGCTGATCGAAAAATTATTGCCTCTGAGCTTCGAACCATTCAAGGCCAGTTATTGGAAACTTTCAATACCAGTGCATCCGGCATGTATCTTTTTGGCGGGAGCAACGATGAAAAACCATTTGCTGTTGTGGGCGGGAAACTCGAGTATAATGGTAAAGTTTTAGATGATCTAAACGGAGGAACAGCTGCTGAAATTGCAGAGTTAGAACTCCTGAAAAGTGATTCCATGTATGTTGATATTGGCTTAGGCGTATCCTTTGATGATACGACAAAAGCCGTTGACCGGAACACCGTATTTAATTATTCCACTGCTGGTATTAATTTTGTCGGTAACGGAAAAACCGATATTTCAGGTGAACAGGTTTCAAATAATCTTTATGATCTGTTAGGCCGAATCGCGACTGAATTTGAAAAGACAGATGGCGATTATTCATTTGATAAAGTCGATAAACTGTATGGTCTATTTAGTGACAATAGTCTCAAAACCTATCAGACCACCACAGAAATCGGGGCGAAAACTCAGTATCTGGAATTTATGACCAACCGCTACGAAACTCAGAATTTCAATCTGCAAGAACGGCAGACGCAAGTTGAAGGGGTAGATGCCGCCTATACTTATATCGCCTTCCAGAGCCAAAAGGTGGCTTATCAAGCGGCGCTCCAAATGGGCCAAAGTGTGGTACAGCAATCCGTGTTTGACTATATGTCATAGTATATAGCCAGAATTAAAAATATAATTACTTTGAAAGGAGGAGAAAAAAATGGAACAGCTAATTACGATTGAAACAGTCCCTATAAAAATTGAACATGTAAAAAGAGAACCTCTTAAGTTATCATCTGTTCATGCACAAAATGCTAAGCCAGATAGTGATGTTGGCAATATCAAGGTTCAAAGTAAGCCGATTCGGATTGCCCTTAATGATTCTTTTGAACCGAGTACCGATTACCAGTGGGACAATTCAACTTACACCGCTATAGCAAAATATGGCGATGACGGAAAACTTAGTCTTGAAGTTCAAATGGAAGATGGCCAGGCGACGCCGATTCATTTTAAGCATTTGTCCAGAGGTATTGATCAAATGGCTGATTTGATCAATTCACAAAAAATAGCAACAAACAACGAAAGCGCTAGTATGATGATTCCAATTGAAGCGAGTAGCATTAATAATGGAATACAGACAGCAGATAATGCAAACATAGAGTTTATGCCTCCGGACATCGAATTAAAAATGACCCAACGCCCCCAGGTGATCATTAAATATGTTGGCGGACCAATTTATGTTCCCCGAAGTGCCGATCCCAATTACCAACCGATAGTAGGCTTTGAAACGACGCCAGTAGTCGCAGAAGGTTTTAAGTTAGATCAAAAAGCATAGTGAGAAAATTTGATGAGAATGATATAAAAAACGAAAGTATTTGGACATCCTTAAATACTTTCGTTTTTTAATTTATGTAAAAGGAAACTGTTTTTTATGAGTTTATGCACTAGAATAAAATATGGATTGCTAACCAATTATTCAAACATATTATTTAGTTAAACTTTTTTTCGAAAATAATAAAAAAAGCTAATGTAATAATTACCATTGTCGATATTAATTACAACAGAGAAATAGGAACAAGTTAGTTATTCATTAAGCTTAGTTCTTGGTAACTACTAATTTAGACCAGGTAAGTGTATAAAGATAAAAAAGAAAATAAATTAAAAAAAATTTCTAAAGTATCCCAAAACATGGTCGATATTAATATCAAGAGCGAATCAGCTTAGTAAATTTGGCAGACCTTGCGTACGAAGGAAGGCCTCAAAAATTCCCCCGGCCGAGGGTTATCGGCCAATAAAATAATGGAGGAATCTAAAATGAGAATCAATCATAACATCGCAGCACTTAATACTTACAACAAATTATCGGCAAACCAGGCAACTACAGCGAAGTCATTAGAAAAACTGTCTTCAGGTTTAAAAATCAACCGAGCTGGAGATGATGCAGCAGGACTGGCAATTTCAGAAAAAATGCGTGGCCAGATTAGAGGCTTAGATCAAGCATCCGCTAACTCAAGCGATGGTATTTCACTAATCAAAACAGCAGAAGGCGCGTTAAACGAAACCCACTCAATCTTACAGAGAATGAGAGAATTGGCTGTTCAGTCTTCAAATGATACCAACACCGATGGTGACCGTGCAGAAATCCAAAAAGAAGTTAATCAGTTAAATGACGAAATTGATCGTATTTCTAACACTACTCAGTTCAATACTAAGAACCTGTTAGATGGTTCAATGGGAGCTGGTGTTACTACATCAGTAGCAAATGTTAATACAAATAAATCGATTGCAGTAGGGTCTGGAGCTACAGCTGTAGCAAGTGGTAGTTTATTAACAGCATTAGCAGATAAGAGCGGAAATAGTGTAGGTATTGCAACCGGAGATATCATCAATATCTCATATGTTAAAGATGGAGCTACGATATCATCTAGTTATACTGTTACAGCAACTAGTGCGATGTCAGATTTAGTCGCTCAGATGGGAGGCTCAGGAGCAGATGCTTACGGTGGTGTGGCTAGTGGAATGACTATTACTGCAGTTGCTTCTGGTTTTGCTGGAGCTGTTAACGGTTTGACGTTAAGTGTTAAGTCTTCGGGTGGAACAACTAGAGCAAGCGCAACTAATGCTTTATCAAGCTTTACTGAAACTACGCAAGCCGCAAACTCTAGAGCAGATGGGCAAGCAACCCTCCAGATTGGTGCTAATACTAGTCAGAATATGCAAGTTTCGATTGAAAATATGGGGACAGCAGCTCTTGGCGTTAAAGGATTAAAAGTAGGAAATCAAGGTCAGGCCAATGTTGCCATTACAGTTATTGATAACGCAACTCAAAAAGTTTCAGCCGAACGTTCTAAATTAGGAGCTGTTCAGAATCGTCTGGAACATACCATCAATAACTTAGGTACATCTTCTGAAAACATGACATCAGCTGAATCTCGAATCCGTGATGTTGATATGGCGAAAGAAATGATGATGTTCACCAAGAACAACATTCTTTCTCAGGCAGCTCAATCAATGCTTGCTCAGGCTAATCAACAACCACAAGGTGTTCTTCAGCTATTACAATAGTACAAGATAAGATAGGATTAATTGTTTTAAAAAGTCTAATTATTTTTAATCAGATAAAAGCCGATATGACATTAGTCATATCGGCTTTTATAATAAATATTGATTTGAAAAAACATGATGATCAGTGTATACTAAAGGTAGACATAATCAATTCATAATTAATAAAAAAAGAAAACATCAAAATCAATTAATTTTGTTTAAATTGAAAAAGACCCGGCGATTGTTGGAATGAAAGAAGGTTTTTTATGATTATCTATATTCTAGATAAAACATTTGAAGTGAAAAATGATGAAAATAAAATAAATGAGTATCTGGAACTTATGAATTCTTATCTTAATGAAAACAATTGGGAGTTGGCATATTTGTTAATTGATAAGCAACTAGTATATGATGATTTTTTTAGTTACTTCAAAAAATACATACTGGCAATAAAAGAAGTTGAAGTGTTTGTGAAACCGTTAGAAACAATAATTAAACAAACTACAACGTCAACATATGAGTATATAAAAAATGCTATTCCGTTAATTCGTTCCATGGGAGAAGAATTCTATGAATTCCCTAGCAATAGTACATGGAGTAAGTTAATTGATTTATTTGAAGGAATTCAATGGATTATTGGGTCTGTGATTCAAATCAGTGAAATTATGGGCCATGAGAAAAGGTTTGCCAATTATCAAATTTGGAATGAATATGTACATACTGGGATTGCGTTAAACGGTATAATTTTAGAACTTGATACTATCATGATCAATAAAGATAATGTTTTTATTGGAGATCTTCTACTCTATAAAATTGTTCCGCTCTTTGAAAAAATGCTGGAATTATTATATTTTTTAGTTGATCAGGAGGGAACAGGACATGTTAGCTGACAATATTACCTACTTAAAGCAAAATGATTTTAAACTTTATGAAGCTTTGAAAAAAAGAGAAACTAATCCGGAAATTTCGAATGTTTTTTTGGAAGATACAAAAAATGGTTTCAAGACATTAAGAATTGAAAAGAATAACAGGTCAGTTTTACTTCACAGTAAATATGATCCTCAACGAGAAGCTGAAGTAATTATAAATCTGCTCGAAAGAAGAGAAGCAATCACACCAGATACACATGTTATTTTTTATGGGCTGGGTTTAGGGTTTCATATCGATGCCTTTATTAAGAGATATCCCAATAATAACTTTTCGATTTTTGAGCCTTCGGTAGAATGCCTAATAGATTTTCTTGGTCAAATTCAACTAAGGAATTATTCTGCGAGACGCCTAAAATATTTTCAAGGCGAATATGACAGCTCGGTTTTAAGCGGCTTTATTCGAGCAGTTCTAACTAATGCAAGCAGGCATACGATTGTTTGTTGTTTACCATCATATCAATCGATTTTTGAAAAGGAATATCAAAAATTTTTAAATCAATTTAGAGATGAAATTAAAATAACAAGAAACGTAATACACACAAACTATGCTTATAAGAAAAGATGGATTGTAAACAGCTTAATTAATTTCAAAGATATTCTACACACGCCAAATATTTTAATCGAGCATGCTGATAAATTTAAAGGAAAAAAAGCTATTTTGGTTTCAGCTGGACCATCATTGGACTACGAAATTAAAAATTTGAAACTTATTAAAGAAAAAGGTTTAGCGTATATATTTTGTGTTGGTTCAGCAATTAACACTTTGACTTATAACGATATTAAGCCTGATGCTATGTGTACTTTTGACCCGACAGAATTAAACAATCAGCTTGTATTTAAGAAAATTAATGAACTGAAAATTGACACAGTGCCAATGATTTTTGGGACAAGTGTCGGGTTTGAAGTGTTGCAGAATTATAATGGACCAAAATTCCATATGATTACAACCCAAGATACAATAGGTCCATATTTTTTAAAAAGAGCCAGTGGACTACCCATAGAACTAGTTAGGGATGCTCCAACAATTGCGATTGTGACATTGGAACTTCTTCATATATTGGGGTTCGAAGAAATTATTCTTGTCGGTCAAAATTTAGCTTATTTAAATAAGAAAAATTACGCTGAGGGTATTGAGTATTACGAAAATCAGGAAATAAATGAATCAGAAAGTATAAAAGCAGAGGATGTTACGGGAAATTCTGTTTATACAACAGATACCTATCTCAGTATGAAAAGAATTATGGAAAGCTATATAGAAGCTTACAAGATGAATGTTACCAACACAACGAGGGGGGGGATAAAAATTGAGGGAACAAAATATATGGAATTGGATCAGGTTATAATTGAAAAACTTAAATCTTCGATTGTAAATGCAAAAATATTTGAAGAGATATGTCAAACCGATCTTTATGATCACGATTATCTAGAAACACAATATATAAAAATGGAAAAAGCCCTTGAAAGCTATATGGGACTACTAGCTGCTATAAGACAACAGTTAATAAAAACGGAAGAGTTGATTATTAATAAAAATGAAAAACAAGCTACATACATGCATAAAAAGTTAGATGATTTAATTAAAAAATTGGAAGCAAATGATTTTGCAATTGTTTTTGCTTTTCCAATGAACCGAGTAGAATATGTGCTGCTGGCTAAGAAGATTGAACAAGTAAAATTAGAAACCAATGAATTGAAAAAAATAGGTGAGTTAATTACTCTATATAAGAACTTTGTTAATTTATTATATAATGAGAATCAACTAAATCAGGAAATAATTGGAATCCTTAAAAAAGATGTACAAATAGAGAATTAATAAAAAAGGCAGGAAAAATGAAAAATGTTTTAGTCACAGGTGCAGATGGTTTTATTGGCAGCCATTTAACAGAAGCTTTAGTGCGTTCAGGTAAAAAAGTAAAAGCGTTTACCTATTATAATTCTTATAATACCTGGGGTTGGCTTGATACACTTCCCAAAGAAATTATGAACGAGATTGAAGTGTTTCCGGGAGATATTCGAGATCCAAATGGTGTCAGAGAAGCAATGAAGGGTGTACATACCGTTTTTCATTTGGCGGCACTTATAGCGATCCCTTTTAGCTACCATTCCCCAGATACTTATGTGGATACCAATATAAAAGGGACGCTAAATGTATTACAGGCAGCCAGAGATCTGAAAACTTCTCGGGTATTAATTACTTCGACTTCTGAAGTTTATGGAACAGCACAGTATGTGCCCATTGATGAAAAGCATCCATTTCAAGGGCAGTCTCCTTATTCAGCCACTAAAATTGGGGCAGATCGTTTGGCAGAATCCTTTTATCGAAGCTTTAATATGCCGATAACTATCGTGAGACCTTTTAATACATATGGCCCCAGACAGTCAGCGCGAGCGGTGATACCTACAATTATTACCCAGCTGTTAGCTGGGAAAATGCAAATTAATCTGGGTTCACTCACACCAACACGAGATTTTAATTATGTTAAAGACACGGTTGATGGTTTCATAGAGATTTCTAAAATCCAGAAAACCATTGGAGAGGAGATAAATATTGCAACGCAACAAGAAATTTCAATCGGTCAACTGGCGCAAGAGTTGATCAGACAAATTAATCCTGAAGCTAGAATTATTTGTGATGAACAGCGTCTTAGACCTGAAAAAAGCGAAGTTGAAAGGCTTTTAGGTTCAAATGAAAAGATCAAGCGGTTAACTAATTGGAACCCACAATATACATTTGAACAAGGTCTTTCGGAAACAATTGAATTTTTGAAACAAAATCTGGATCAATATAAAACAGATATCTATAACATTTAGGAGGGACAATGGCACATGGATTTATTGCTCGTTTTGCAGCAAATTTACAAGTAAAGGGATAGGCTGATGGAGATTAAAGACTTTTTAATTGATGAAGATTGTACGATGCTTGAAGCAATGAAGCTTTTAGACAAGGTTGCTAAAAAAGTATTGTTTATTACAAAAAATGATCGCTTTGCAGGAACGTTAACGGATGGCGATATTAGAAGATGGATTCTAAAAAAGGGAAGTCTTGAGGCTTTCGTAAAAGATATCGCAAATTATGCCCCAAAATATTTACTTGAAAATGAAAAAGATTCTGCCAAGGATTTTATGCGAAAAAATTCAATTGAAGCGTTGCCGATCTTAAATGAGGATGGTGATATTATTTCAATATTCTTTTGGAATGATGAAAAAATTGCCAGAAAAAAAAAGTTGGATATTCCCGTGGTCATTATGGCTGGAGGTGAAGGAACCCGTTTATATCCCTATACAAAAATCTTGCCAAAACCATTGATTCCTATCGGGGAGATACCCATTGCCGAGCATATTATAAATCGTTTTTACAAGAATGGCTGCAGAAAATTTCATCTTATTCTCAATTATAAAAAGAATATGATAAAAGCTTATTTTAATGAAGTGAATAAAGACTATACACTCAATTATATTGATGAGTATAAGCCGTTAGGAACAGGGGGAGGACTAAGTCTTTTAAAAGGAAAAATTAATTCTACTTTCATACTTTCTAATTGCGATATCTTAATTGAAGCAGATTATAAAAAAATATACAATTTTCATAGAGAAGAAAAAAATCTTATAACTATTGTTTGTTCACTAAAAAACATAACCATACCTTATGGGGTTATCGAAATTAGTGAAACCGGAGAAATCGAGATGATGAAAGAAAAACCGAAGCTTTCCTTTTTTACAAATACAGGGATGTATATAGCTGAATCGAAAATTATTGAAGAACTTGATGACAATACAGTAATCGGTTTTCCAGATATTATAGAAAAATATCGATTAGCTGGAGAGAAAATAGGTGTATATCCCATAAGTGAGAATAGTTGGCTTGATATGGGTCAATTAGACGAAATGGAAATTATGCGTAAGCGATTAGATAATGATGAATAAAAAAATACTGCTCGTGGGTGGTGGCGGTCATTGTAAATCAGTGCTGGATACCCTATTGATGGATGTGTGTTATTCAGAAATTGGTATCATTGATATCAAGGAAAATATTGGAAAAAAAATCCTTGGTGTCTCTATTATAGGCAGTGATGATGATTTGGAGAATTTAGCTTTAGAGGGTTTTTGTGAAGGTTTTATTACGCTTGGGAGTGTAGGCGTTCCAAGCCTTCGTAGAAAGCTTTTTAAGCAGATGATAAAGTGTGGTTTTCAGATGGTGAATATAATTGATGTGTCAGCAAATGTCAGCAAACATGTTAAGCTGTCAGAAGGAATTTTTGTCGGGAAAAATACGGTTATTAACGCAGGGGCTGAAATAAAAGATGGCGCGATCATAAATACTGGTGCAATAGTCGAGCATGATTGTATAGTCGGATCGTTTTCTCATATTGCTCCAGGAGCCGTACTCGGTGGTGAAGTGATGATTGGTGAGAATACGCATATTGGTTCAAATAGTGTGGTGAAACAACAATTGAAAATCGGTTCCGATACTACTATCGGAATGGGAAGCGTTGTGACAAAAGATATAGAATCAAACAGCCTTGCCTATGGCAATCCGTGTACGAAGGTGGTAAAGAAGTGAATGTGTATATCATAGCTGAAGCAGGAGTCAATCATAATGGTAGTTTTGATCTTGCGAAAAAAATGGTTGACGTTGCAAAGGATGCAGGCGCAGATTGTATTAAATTTCAAACCTTTGTTGCCGAAAATTTAGCAACAAAAAAAGCCAATAAAGCTGACTACCAAAAAAAAACAACAGACCAACATGAAACTCAATTAGATATGTTGAAAAATTTGGAATTAACCTTTGATGAGTTTATAAAGCTGAGCCATTATTGCAATGAGAAAAAAATCGATTTTATGTCAACGGCATTTGACTTCCAGAGCATGAATTTTCTAGAAAAGCTTGATGTGAAAAAATGGAAGATTCCATCAGGTGAAATTACAAACCTTCCTTATTTAATAAGAATTGCTAAAACTAATACGCCGGTGATCTTATCAACAGGAATGTCGACACTAAATGAGGTTGAAGAAGCGATTAAAATATTAAAAAGAAATGGTTCGAAAGAAATCACAGTATTACATTGCACAACAGATTATCCAACCCATTATGAAGATGTGAATTTATCGGCAATGATTACCATGAAAAATGAATTTAATCTACCGGTCGGGTATTCCGATCATACATTGGGGATTAACGTTTCAATTGCGGCAGTAGCTTTAGGGGCGACAGTGATAGAAAAACATTTCACTCTGGATCGATCAATGGATGGACCTGATCATAAGGCAAGTTTAGAACCGTTAGAATTAAAAGAAATGATTATGGGAATCAGAAACATTGAAAAAGCATTAGGAGATGGAAAAAAGAAGCCATCCGAATCCGAAAAAAAGAATATTGAAATAGCAAGAAAAAGCATTGTAGCTAGTAAATTCATCAGCAAAGGTGAAGTATTTACCGTAGACAACATAACGGTAAAAAGACCTGGAAATGGGATCAGCCCCATGAAATGGTTTGAAATAATGGGACAAACCGCAAAAAAAAATATCAGTGAAGATGAGATGATCGAGATATGAAAAAGAAAATAGCTGTCTTAACAGCAACAAGGGCTGAGTATGGATTATTAAAACCACTGATAAAAGAACTTGATAAAGTTGAAGAATTTGATGTGTGCCTTGCAGTTACAGGGGCTCATCTTTCTCCGGAATTCGGATTAACATATAAAGAAATCGATAATGATGGATTTAATATAGATGAAAAAATTGAAATCCTATTAAGTAGCGATAGTCCTTCAGCCATTTCGAAATCTATGGGACTTGCGATAATGGGATTCGCAGATTATTTTAAAAGATTGAAGCCGGATCTTTTAGTAATCTTAGGAGATCGCTATGAGACTTTAGCAGTAGCCATAGTTGCCATGAATGAGCGAATTCCCATTGCCCATCTTTATGGTGGTGAAACCACAGAGGGTGCAATTGATGAGGCCATTCGACATGCAATTACAAAGTTAAGTTACTTGCATTTTACAAGCACAGAAACATATCGTAATAGAGTTGTTCAGCTAGGTGAAAATCCGAAACGTATCTTTTGTGTTGGTGCAATTGGTGTTGAGAATATAAAAAATGAAAAACTGTTGAATAAGGATGAACTTGAAGCATCGATAGATTTTGCACTGAATAAACCATATGCATTGGTTACTTTTCATCCGGTAACATTAGAACATAATCAAACCGAGAAACAATTTCAGGAACTGTTGATGGTTTGTGAAACATTCAAAGATGTGAACTTTATTTTTAGCAAAGCAAATTCAGATGTTGAGGGACGTACAATTAATCAACTGCAAGAGATATATGTAAATAGCCACGATAATGCCGTATTCTTTGATTCGTTGGGAGTAACACGATATTTAAGTGCAATGAAGTACTGTGCAATGGTTATCGGTAATTCGTCAAGTGGATTAATAGAAGCGCCGAGTTTTGGGGTGCCGACGATTAATATCGGAGATCGTCAAAAAGGACGAATACAAGGGGATAGTGTAATTAATTGCGCACCAAATGCAAGCGAAATTAAAGATGCCATTCACATTGCATTGACCGATGAATTTAAAAAGAAAGCGAAAAGTGGTGACAATCCATACGGTGATGGAAACACTTCTAAGAAAATCGTTAATATAATAAAAGAATTTTTATTAGAGAATAAAATCGAGCTAAAGAAAAAATTTTATGATTGTAAAGTGAGATGATATGAAGCTTGTTGTTATTGGATTGGGTTCCATGGGGAGAAGACGTATTCGGTTAATTCAACAGTTGGATAAAGAAACTGAAATTGTTGGTGTAGATACCAATGAGGAACGAAAGAAAAAATGTCAAATAGAGTACGAAATTGAAACATTTAGTTATTTAGAAGATGTAATAAAAAGCGCTGAGCCCGAATGTGCCTTTGTTTGCACATCACCCTTAACTCATAGCAGTCTTATTGCGAAATGCTTAGGTTCGGGGTTACATGTGTTTACAGAATTAAATTTAGTAGATGATGGTTATGAAGAGAATATTTTGCTCGCTGAACAAAAGAAACGAGTGCTTTTTATGTCATCAACATTTTTATATCGCGAGGAAATAAAAAAAATAAAAAGTTTAACGAAGAAAGCAGAGTGTTTACTCAACTATACCTATCATGTTGGTCAATACCTGCCGGATTGGCATCCTTGGGAAAACTATAAAGATTTTTTTGTTGCCAATAAATACTCCAATGGGTGTAGAGAAATTTTTGCTATCGAACTGCCCTGGTTAGTAGATGTCTTCGGTGAGATTGTAAAGGTCGACGTCGTAAAGAGTAAAATGAGCAGTTTGGATCTTGATTACGATGATAACTACCTGGTGATTATTCAACATAAAAGCGGTCACAAAGGAACATTGGTCGTGGATATTGTGTCAAGAAAAGCGTTAAGAAACCTGGAAGTCTTTGGTGAGAAACTTTACCTGCACTGGGATGGTACGCCTACAGGGCTAACACTTTATGATATTAATACAAAAAATGAACAGAAGATAAACCTTTATGAAAAAATCGCTCAATTGGATAATTATAGTAATTTCATAGTAGAAAATGCATATTCAAACGAAATTGTTGCTTTTTTTGAAGCGATGACTCAAGGAAATATCCCATTATATAGTTTTGAAAAAGATAGAGAAATACTTAAAATTATTGATAGAATTGAGGCATAATGAAATGAATTTTGCAGTAATCGGTTTAGGATCAATGGGAAAGAGAAGAATAAGAAGTCTGATATCCCTGGGAGAAAAAAATATTATAGGAATTGATATCCGTGAAGATAGAAGAAAGAATTCTGAAGCGGAATATGGAATTAGAACATATGAAAAGCTTGAAGATGTTCAGAATATGTCGGAAATCAATGCTTTCATTATTTCAGTACCCCCGGAAATGCATATGAAGTATGCTCATTATGCGATTGATAATAATATTCATTCGTTTATTGAAGCAAGTGTTGTCAAAGATAGTATGCTTGAATTAATTAAAAAATCAGAAACAAAGCCAAACATCAAAGTATGTCCATCATGTACATTAAAATTTCATCCATCAATTAAGTTAATCAAAAAGATTGTTGATGAAAATGGAATTGGAAAGTTATCGAATTTTAGTTATCATTCAGGACAATATCTTCCAGACTGGCATCCTTGGGAAAAAATAGAAGATTACTACGTATCTAAGAGAACAACAGGAGCTTGCAGAGAAATTGTACCTTTTGAACTGACCTGGTTGAATTGGGTATTTGGTGAGCCAAACAATGTTTTTGGATATAAGGCAAGAACGATTGATCTTGGTGTAGATATCGATGATGTCTATGCAATAACGCTTCAGTACAATAGTGGTGCCCTTGGCACATTAGTTGTTGATGTTGTTTCGAGAGTGGCTACACGTAAACTAACAATAAACGGTGACAATGGACAAATATTTTGGGATTGGAATAAAAAAAGCGTAGAAGTTTACGATGCGATAGAAAAACGACTTGTCATATACGGTGAACCTGAGGGTATGGCTGCGACAGGGTATAATAAGAATATCATTGAAGAAATGTATATTGATGAAATCAAAAGTTTTATTAGTACGATAGATGGGGAAAATACATTTCCAAATTCTTTAGTAAATGATTTTCAAACACTACAATATTTGTATGAAATCGAAAATAGCAATTTAAGTATGTGAAGAAGGTGATACTGTGAATACAGGCATATTTATTACCGTAAGAACGGGATCAACTCGATTGCCAGGTAAAGCGCTGAAAGAAGTTATGAGAAGGCCGATAATTTCTTTTCTTATATCCCGGATTAAGAAAACCAATGAAAATGTTGGGAAAATTATAATATGCACAACTTCTCTTTGTGAGGACAACGCTTTAGATGATATCGCAAAAGACTATGGTGTTTCTTGTTTTCACGGGGATAAAGACAATATCATTAAACGACATTTAGAATGCGCTAATGAATATAATATTGACTTTATTGTAAACATTGATGGTGATGATATTTTATGTGATCCCGAATATGTTAAACTGATTATAAAATATGCAAATGAGTCAAATAATTATGATGTGATTAGAACCTGCGATCTGCCATTTGGTACAAATAGTATGGGATATAAAAAGAATGTTTTAGAAACGATTTTACAAAAAATAGAGATAACGAATATAGACACAGGATGGGGACTTTTAATTAATGATACATCCATTTTTACTATCAAAGATATCTATGCAGATGAATCTGAAAAATCTGACTGCAGATTAACATTAGATTACGAAGAAGATTTTATTTTGTTTAAAAATATTATTGAGAAGCTATTTGTTGGCAATGAGTACGTTACACAAAAAGCAGTTATCGATTATCTAAACAATAACTCTGAGATTAAAAATATAAACAGCCATTTGAATGAAAAGTACTGGGAAAATTTCAATAAGAATAGGTTGCCTGTTGAGATAAAAAAAGGAGAAAAAGGAAATTGAATGCAAATAGTTTGTACAAAAAAAAAGCCCATCAGTATATCCCCGGGGGAGCACATACTTATAGTCGTGGGGATGACCAATTTCCGATTAATGCTCCATCTGTTTTAGAAAGAGGTCAAGGTTGTTATGTTTGGGATGTAGATGGAAATCGGTTCCTGGATTATGGAATGGCCTTACGTGCTGTCACAATAGGATACGGTTATGAAAGGATCGCAGAGGCAGCGATAAAAGAAATATATAACGGTAATAATCTAACTCGTGCTTCTAAAATTGAAGTCGATACTGCAGAAAAAATGGTAAGTCTAATTAAAGGAATGGACATGGTGAAATTTGCAAAGAACGGCTCAACGGTTACTTCCGCAGCAGTAAAACTTTCTCGAGTATATACTGGGAAGAAGTATATTGCCAGATGTGTAGAGCACCCCTTTTTCTCATATGATGATTGGTTTATTGGGAACACTGTTATGGATTTAGGGGTTCCTTCTGAGGGGAAAGAGTTAACACTGAGTTTCAATTTCAATGATATTGATTCGGTAAAACGTTTATTTTTACAATATCCAAATGAAATAGCATGTGTTATTTTAGAGCCTGCAACGACTGTTGAACCGGTTGAGGGATTTCTTTCTGAATTGAAAAAATTATGCCATAAATATGGCGCAGTTTTTATTTTAGATGAAATGATAACAGGATTTCGTTGGGACATTTCTGGTGCTCAGAATTATTATAATATAGAGCCAGACCTATGTACTTTTGGCAAAGGAATGGCCAATGGATTTTCAGTAGCAGCATTACTTGGGAAAAAAGAAATAATGGAACTGGGTGGATTATTTCATGAGAAAGAAAGAACATTCCTGATTTCTACAACTCATGGGGCTGAGATGTCTGGATTGGGCGCACTATCTGAAACGATTGAGGTTTATAAAGACTTAAATATTATTGGCCATCTATGGTCGTATGGTAAAAAACTAATCGATGGGATGAATCAAATAGCAAAAGAATTGGGAATTGATGAATTTTTTTATGTTGAAGGTGTTCCTGTTAGCCCGAACTATGTATGCAAAGATAAATCTGGAAATGTTTCATTAGAGTTGCGTACGCTTTTTTCACAAGAGATGATAAAAAATGGGGTACTGATGCCATGGATCGCATTAAGCTATTCTCATCAGGAAGATGAACTTCAGGCAACTTTGGCAGCCACGCAAAAAGCGCTGGGTGTTTATGTAAAAGCATTAAATGGAAATATAGAAGATTTCTTAATTGGAAGTCCTATAAGACCTGTGTTTCGAAAATTCAATTAAATATTTAATGAGATAATAGGTGAAGAAGATTTATCTAAAAAATTCTAATATCGCGCCTTGACAAGCGTGTGCATTATAGTGAATGATTAATATAGAGAATTGAAAGGATATTAAATGAAAGTATTGCTTATTTCATATGATAATGATAATAGTATTGCATATTTCCCATTAGGTTTGGGCTATCTTGCATCGGCGATTCGGGATAGTGGTCATATGGTAGAAATTTACCAACAGGATATATACCATTATACGTCAGAACACTTGACTAGCTACTTGGATAACAATCATTTCGATGTCGTTGGTATCGGGGCATGTGGTGGTTATTATCAATATGATGTTGTAAAAAAGAATATCAATGCAATAAATGAGTCAAAAGACAAACCAATTTTAATTATAGGGGGCCATTTACCATCCCCAGAACCCGAATTTTTCTTAAGGAAATTTTCAGTTGATTTTGTAGTGATAGGTGAAGGAGAAATTACAACGGTTGAATTAATTAACGCATTGCAAAATAAACAAGAATTGGAAAAAGTTAGAAGTATAGCTTATATTAATGAAAGTGATACTTATATTAAAACAGAGCGTAGAGAACCCATTACAAATGTTGATGAGATTACCAAGCCGGCCTATGATTTATTTAATATGGAGCAGTATATATTATATCCAGCACCAAATATGAAAAGAAAAGAAAGAAATATGGTGATGCTTAGCGGAAGAGGGTGTCCTTTTAAGTGCAATTTTTGTTACCGTTTAGACAAAGGTTTTAGGCCACGATCAACTAAAAATATTATTGATGAGATTCTGTTTTTAAAAGAAAAATATAGCATAAACTATATAAGTTTTTGGGACGAATTATTAATGTCTTCTGTCTCAAGAATGTACGAATTTTGTAATGCACTGATCGAGGAAAAAGTAGATATTCACTGGTCGTGTAATGGAAGATTGAACTTTGCAAGCAAAGATCTTGAAATGCTTAAGTTGATGAAAAGAGCAGGGTGTGTTTTTATTAACTATGGAATTGAATCAATGGATGATCATTGCTTAAAATTGATGCATAAAAATCTCACAACGAAAAAAATCATTAAAGGAATTGAGAATACGATAACAGCAGGAATAAGCCCTGGCTTAAACATCATATTTGGAAATTTAGACGAAAATAAAGATGTAATAGAGAAGGACGTAGAATTTTTACTAAAATATGATGATCAATCTCAACTTAGAACAATACGACCAGTAACACCTTATCCCGGAACAGAACTATATGATTTAGCTATTGAGAGAGGTTTGATCAAAGGTATTGAGGATTTTTATGAGAATAAACATAGAAATTCTGATTTGTTAACATGTAATTTTACTGATATGACTGATGATGAGTTCTATGAATGTTTGTACTGGGCAAATAGCATATTATTGGATAATTATGTTAATCATTTGAGAGAAAAAAACGAGAAAATATTGGAAAATTTATATCATGCTAAAGATAGTAATTTCAGAGGATTTAGGATGGTTTAAGGCAAACTTCAATTGCTGAAAATCTGGTAGTTTAAAATAATAAAAAGTATCTTGCCTTTATACGGTATTTTTGATTGAAACTGCTGCCAAGAAGAGACAAGGAAATAGTTTTATGGAGAGCAACGACCAAGGGGAATTCGGGTACTAAAACAATCTTCCCCCCGCATCATTCCCTTCCGCCAGATTCAACAACGACACATAAATATTAACCACAATCTGAAACAGCTCCGGGGGGATTTCCTGACCCATCTGGAGCTTAGACAGCAAGGTTGCGGCCGAGTCGTCGTGATAAATGGGAATACCGTTTTCTTCGGCCACGTTTAAGATATTTTGGGCAACAAAACCAGTGCCGGCAGCGACAATTACCGGAGAATTATTTTTCTCCGGATCATAACGCAGGGCGGTTACTTTTAAAGGCTTGTCTTTTTCAGGTTCATCTTTAACCGAATTTTTATTTGTCTGGCCGTCCTGTATGTGGACGGTCTTTTTGTTTGCTTTTTTGTCTTTAGATGGAGACATCGAGACCTACCTTTCTAAAAGCCAGTTTGGGAAAACGTTGCAGAATGGTCTGGCTTTGCAAGTATTCACCGACCCCGTAACCGGTCAGGGAATAGCCCTGTTCCTCGACAATGGTTTTCAACTGTTCTCGGGTCGATTTTAATGTTTCGACCAGAGGAGCAGGTGATTTAATATTCAGGGTAATATTTTTATCACGGGCCAGCAGCTCCACCTCAAAGTTTCCGTAACGATCTGACTGAATGGTAAAGAAAATATCGGTGGCATTTTCAGCGTTTCCTTTTTCCCCTTTTTTGGCGGTGGGGTCTTTGTCCACAAAAAATTCGCCGTAGGAGTTTTCGTCCAGAAACCGTAGTGGAATTAGAAAATGCATGATAGTAAAGATCGGACTTTCATTACGGACCATCGTTTCTAATAGATTCTGGGCTGAGTTGATAATTTTGCTCGAATTTTTTTCGTCCAGGGCTTGTTCCAGCAGTTGGGCAAGCGCAACCTTTTCGCCCTCACCCGGATTTCGGGAAGAAGATTCCAAACGTTCGGATAAAATTTCAGCTTCCTTGGCATGCAGGAAGAGTTGATTTTTCATATCGACAATATCACTGTCGGTCAAGTTTGATAATGGCTTTAAAGCCTGGGAAAATCGCAACACCGCCGCTTCCAGTTGCTCGGGATTGCCCTTGTCATAGCGGACAATATGGTCGATAATGGTTGCTACAGACTGATAGGTTTTATCACTGTAAGCCTGGGACTGCAAAATCTGACGAAGAGCCGGGATAGTTTCATTTTTCAGCAGTTGTTGAATCTCCTGGTAGTTGAGATTTTTTGAACTTAACAGGTTTTCGATTCGCGACAAACGCTGCTGTAATTGATCACCCAGTTTACCATTTTGAGCTGCCTTCAAACTGATGAGGTTCTGCAGTTCCTGATTGGGTTGTTCTTTACCATTTACTTGGCTTAATACGGATTCCAGTTTTATCAGTTGCTGTTCAAGTAAGGCCCGCTCTTTAGATGGAAGCGTCATCAGTAAACGGCTGGCTTCTAAAAAGATGCCGTTAAGTGTTTGGTTGCGGTTCACGTAGGCATCATAATGTCTGAGAATCGATACAATCGCATCTTTTAACTGGGGGTACCCTTCCAGTTTTGCCAGTGATCGAAGACTATCGAAAAAAGATCCCTTAAAGATGGAATCGGTTTTATCCCGAAGTAAAAGTTCACTTAACAGATCCTGGGAATTGATAAACAGCCCGTCCAATAATTCCTTGGGAATGGCACCGGCAGAAGATTCAAAAAGCGCAGAGATCAATACCAGCTTGCGCAAAGCGTCGGCCTCGGCGGTGGTGCTGTTCATCAGGGGTTTTAGAATTTCTTTTTGTAAATTTTGAAACAGGGTTTCCCGGAAACTCTCCTTTTGGTAGTTTTCTGAAACAGGTTCTATTTTAACAGCATTATCAAGGTTATTGATGTCAAAAATCGAATCACTGGGGGTGTGTTTACTTGGTACATCGGTAACTTTTGGGGTGGAAACGGTTGAGGTGATTTTAATACTATCCAACAGAGAGCTCCTTTCTATATTAAAATGACAAAAAAATTGCGGCTGATTAAATTAGGATTGGCTTTTGTTAGTTTAGATTATACTGTATTAGCAAAAGATAATCAATCATTTCAGAATTGATTTCAAAAGTTGATCAGAATTGATAAAGTTTTGTTTAGTTTTTATATAGTTCTAAGGAATCATTTGTTTTTGTCGATATAACAAAAGACGAATAAATTAATGCTGGAACATTTGACAAAATATCATATCACTCAGACTGATAAAGTCCTAAAATTGGGGTATATCATAAGCGATAAAAAAAATAAAGTGCATTTAATACAAAAAGCCGATATAATAAAATAAGATAAAAATTTCGTGTATATAAAGGATGGACAAAATGAGTAATTATGATTCTGGAAATGATTCCATTTTAGAGATGTATATTTTTGAATCGGAAACACTGCTTGATCAATTAGAAGAAATTTTCCTTCAATCTGAAGACAATGCGGAACTGACACCGGATGACATTAATGAAATCTTCCGGATTATGCATACTATTAAAGGGTCTTCAGCGATGATGGAATTTGATATGTTGGCCCACTCCTCTCATAAGTTGGAGGATCTGTTTTTCGTAATTCGGGAAAATGGAATCAAGCAGGAGGACTTCGGGGATTTGATGGATCTGGTTCTTAATTTCTCCACATTTCTTAAAGGTGAAGTTGAGAAGATCAAAAATAACGAAACCCTTTTAGATGAAAATGAGGAACTGATTGTCGAGACGGATGCGTTCTTAAATCGGATCAAAGGATTATCCCAGGAAACAACCGAAAAAGCTCAGGGACAAACCATGGACGATGGGTATAACGATGGCGAATTAGAAACGCTGGATGTGACATTTGAAGATGATTTGTTTGGTGATATGAGTTTTGAAGAAACTAGCAATGACAATGATGAAGACGCAGATGATAATACTGACATCGTTTTGACCGGCGAAAAACTCAACATTTATTGCATCCATACCCGGTTTAATGAAGACTCGCAAATGGAAAATATCCGCGCGTTTATGCTGGTTAACAAACTGGAATCCATTGGTAAAGTGACCAAGATGATTCCAGAACAACTAAATAACAATCCCGAGGCAGCCGGGATTATTTTCAAGAACGGCTTCTACTGTCATATTGAAACAAAGGCAGACAAGGAAACTATCCAAAATATTGCATTGAGTATTTTATCGGTGAAAAGCATAGAATTTCTTGATTGCTCCCAGGAAGAAGTAGCAGAAGCGGAAATTGATGAAAAACCTGAAGTCGTTGAGATTGGGAAAAAAGCGCCTGAAAAGGCGACTGATGCAAATAAACAGAAAAATAACGTACAAAATCTTATCAGCGTCGATCTGAACAAGTTGGATACGTTAATGAACCTGATTGGTGAGATTGTTATTACCGAATCCATGGTTTTTGGTAGCGTTGGCATGGAGGGAAAACGGGATGAAAGTTTTGAAAAGGCCTCGACCCAATTACAGAAACTGACTGATGAATTACAGGACATTGTCATGTCCATTCGAATGATTCCCATCGCCGGTACCTTTAAAAAAATGCAGCGGATTGTCAGAGACGTCGGCAAGAAGCTTAAAAAAGAAGTAGAATTCATTACCATGGGTGAAAGTACCGAGGTTGACAAAACGATTATTGATGGGATTGCTGATCCATTGATGCACCTGGTTCGAAACGCCATGGATCATGGTCTTGAGAGTACTGAAGAACGAATTGCCGCTGGAAAAAACCCAGTGGGAAAAGTAATTCTGTCGGCTCAGAATGTTGGGGGCGATATTATTATCTCTGTCAGCGATGACGGCAAAGGTCTGGATCCCGCCGGGATATTAGAAAAAGCCAAAGAGAAAAAATTACTGTTAAAACCAGAGGAGGAGTATTCTGAAAAAGAGATTCTCAATTTAATCATGGCCCCAGGCTTCTCCACCAAAGAAACAGTTACTGAGTTTTCGGGACGTGGGGTAGGTATGGATGTGGTTAAGAAGAATATTGAGAAGGTTGGCGGATCCATTTCAATCGAAAGCGAAAAAGGATCGGGTACCAATATTTTCTTAAAAATACCACTGACACTTTCTATTATTTCGGGGATGGAGGTTCTGGTCGGGGAAGACATTTATGAAATCCCCATCAGCAATATTCGGGAAACATTTAAAATTACGTCCAATCAGCTGATTAAAGATCCCGACAACAACGAAATGGTTATGATTCGTGGGGTATGTTATCCACTCATTCGCCTTCATGATATTTTTGAAGATAAAAAGTGTGAAACCCATATTGAAGATGGTATTTTAATGCTGGTGGATTCCGGGGATACATTTGCTTGCTTGTTTATGGATGATCTGATTAAGAAACATCAGATTGTTGTTAAACCGATTCCCAAATACTTAAACCATTATTCAATTAAAAACTCTGGCATTGCCGGCTGTACGATTCTAGGAAATGGCAGTATCAGTCTGATTGTTGATATCCCGGCGATTCTAGATCACTATTAGAATAAACTAAAAATTAATTAAAAGATAAACGATGAGGTAAGAAAATGATAAAACTTAAGGAAGACGAATTTCAGGCGATCACATCTTATGTGCATTCCAATTATGGCGTTGATTTACGTAAAAAACGACACCTGATTGAGGGCCGCTTGAGTCATTATGTTTCCCAACTGGGTTATGACAACTATATGGATTATTTTGAGTATGTGAAAAATGATAAAAAAAATGATGAAATCAGTGTGCTCATAAATAAACTGACCACCAATCATACCTATTTTTTACGGGAAAATGAACATTTTGATTTCTATAAACAACAGGTTCTTCCTTGGGTGGACGAAACCACAAAGAATAAAGATTTGCGGGTATGGAGTGCCGGATGTTCTTCGGGACAAGAGCCTTACACCCTGGCCATGATTACACATGATTATTTAGGCACTAAAGTAAATTCATGGGAGAGTACCATCCTGGCATCTGATATTTCTGATAAGGTCTTAATGACGGCTAAATCCGGAGTTTACTCGAAGGAAGAGCTATCTAAGATTCCGATGGAATGGAAACGGAAATATTTTATGGATTACGATGAAGAGTATTTGTCGGTTACGGATCCGATCAGAAAAGGGGTAGCTTATCGAAATTTTAATCTGCTGGCCCGTTTCCAGTTTAAAAAACCCTTTCATGCCATATTTTGCCGAAATGTCATGATTTACTTTGACAAACCCACAAAAAACGATGTGGTTCAGAAATTTTATGATGCGTTACTTCCAGGTGGCTACTTTTTCATCGGCCAGAGTGAGTCTCTGGCTTCGGTGGATCATTCTTTTAAGTATGTAAAACCTTCCATCTATCAAAAAGAAGGCTAAAGTATTCCGGGCAAATGACGATTATATAAATAACGAAACAAAAATAAAATAAAGTGGTAAAAATAAAATTATAGTAAGAAAGATAAGTTTGGAGGGATAAAAATGGCAACTTCAGTTAATTCATCAACAAGCGCCGCATCGTCATTGTCTGCAAAAACTGGAATGGCTGGATTGGTTTCAGGTCTGGATACAGATTCTTTAGTCGAAAGCTTGACAAGTTCCAGTCGTTCAAAAATTGCCAAAAAGCAGCAAAGTGTTCAAAAACTGGAATGGAAACAGTCGGCTTATCGAAATGTTTCCAAAGCACTTAAAGAATTCCAGAGTAAATATCTGGACGTGTTATCGAAAACCAACTTTAAAAGTGAATCTTTATATAATACCGTAAAAGCATCGACTGCATCAACAAAAATATCTGTGACAGCCACCAGTGCAGCAGCGTCCGGGAATATAGAAATTTCAAATGTAACTCAGTTGGCCACAAGCCAAACCATTACTGGTGTATCGGGAGCATCTAAAGCACTTACTGGTAATGGAGCGTCAACCGATCTTAGCGGATTGATAGCTGATATAACAGCAAATGGAAGTAAATCGTTCCTAATGAAACTGGATGGTAAAGTTCGGACCATTACTTTAGATTCAACCTTTGCATCTGATGCTGGAGCAACTGGTGCAAATATCGAAACAGCACTTCAGAAAAGAGTAGATGCTGCTTTTGGAGAAAAAAGTGCTGGTGTACCTGTCGTTGATGTTTCTTGGGATGGATCGAAGCTCGGATTTTCTTCATCTGGAGCTCAGCTCACGGTAAATACTTTAAATGCTGATAACAGTCTCACAAAGTTGGGATTTACCGATGGACAGACAGACCGTTTAAATACAAGTAAGACTTTAGCAGAGCTTCCATTATTGAAAGGTACGAATCCTGTCGATGGAGAATATAAATTTTCAATCAATGGTAAAGACTTTGCATTTAAAACTACTGATTCACTCTCAAATGTTATCAGTAAGGTAAATGCCAGTGATGCTGGAGTGACAATGTCTTACTCTAACATTACAGACAAGTTCAAATTAACAGCCAAAGAAAGCGGTGCTGGTAATAATATTGTAGTTTCAGATACGGCTGGAACTTTGATGAATGCTTTTGGCTTGGCTGGGACAGAAGACGTTGATATGGACACCGTTGCTGGTAAAAATGCGATACTCGAAGTCAATGGACAATCCATCGTTCGAACATCTAATTCGATTGAAGTAAATGGTGTAACGATTGAACTTCTCGAGACAACGGCCACCAATGAAATACTTAAAATATCTATGAGTGAGGACACAACCTCATTAAAAGATAATATAAAAAGCTTCGTAGAGGACTATAACAATATGATCTCTATGATGAATGGTCTTATCAAAGAAGATGCGGATTCTAATTACCCACCGTTAACTGATGCTCAAAAAGAAGAAATGACTGAAAAAGAAATCACAGCATGGGAAACCAAGGCCAAGGTTGGCTTGTTACAGGGAGACAATGTTCTCAAAGGAATCACCTCTAAAATGCAATCGATGATGTATGGATCGGCAGTGAGTGGCGGGATCACACTTTTCAATATGGGGATTTCATCTGCTGGATATACCGAAAACGGAAAACTCAAAATCGATGAAGACAAACTTGATGCAGCATTGAAAACAAAAAGTACTGAAATTAAAGAATTGTTTACAACTGAAACGACAGGTTTAGCTAATCAGTTAAACAGTGCGATCGATGCTGCTGTAAAAACAAGTGGCGTAAAGGGATCGCGCGGATCATTAATTGAGTTAGCTGGATATGAATCAACCCTATCGAACACTGAAAACAGTATTACAGAAACAATAACAAAAACAAATAAAAATATTACCAGTTTAAAAACTGCATTAAAAAAACAAGAAACCTATTACTGGAATAAATTTTCAGCCTTAGAAACCGCGCTGCAGCAACTGAATACCCAAAGCTCAATGATCTCATCATTTGGCTCAAGTTCATAATTAAAGAAAGGGGGGAAATGTAATGCAAAATGCTAACGCTTATCAGGAATCGAAGCGATACGCCATTGAGTCTTTATCAAAAGGAGAAGTAGTCATTAAACTTTTTGAAGAAGCTGAAAAACAGGTTAAAATGGGCATCATCTTAATAGAAAAGGATAGTTTTGCAAAAGCTTACAATTGTATCGCAAAAGCGCAAAAGATTATCACCTCATTAAATCTTTCTTTAGATATGCAATACCCCATTTCAATTGAACTGAACGAAATGTACAGTTTTATTTTTACAAAACTGGGTGAAGCCAATGCTAGTCGGGATATTGAACTATTGAGAAGTCTATTGGCTTTAATTGTTGATCTCAAAGACTCATTCAAGGAAGCAGAAAAAATCAGCAACCCTTCAAAATCCCGAGGACTGTAAAATGAATGATAATTCGCATGAATTATGCCAGGAGAAAATCCTTGTTTTAAAGGAATATGTAACAAAGGGCGAAGAAATTCTCAGTAGTATTCAAGACTGGGAGTCTTTGGCTGCAATACTGGAAGAACGGGATCAGCTGATCCTGCGATTAAAAAGCATGGAAGAGCATTTCGCAGAACTAAAGGGAAATCAAGTTTGTACGATTGAAGAAAAAGGACAAATCGACAGTTTAATCAAGCTTATATTGGATATGGATCAAAACTGTATTCATCTTATTCAAGCCGAACAGCAAAAGACCCTGCAGGATTTGAAGAAAAACCAGCAAAATCAAAAAGTGGCGGATTATGAAATCAGTTTAACACCGAGTTACGGGACTTTCCTTGATGCCAAAAAATAAATAGATAAAAAACTTAAAAAAGCAACTGTGGTTGCTTTTTTTTATGCTACACCATATAATAGGATCAATTGGTAAATAGCAATATTATGATATAGATATCTTATAATTGCTATTGATTTTACAATAAATATTCTAGGCAGATTAGCATATTTTATTCGTTATTAACTTAATTATAACTAAAATAGAGTATTAATCTATTTGTTGTTTTTTCAAAATTATGTTATTATGTTAGTATCTAACAGTTTGTAAATTATGATCCAGAAACGTCGGACTGGAAGTATTAATTCCAACAACAAAAAAATAATAAATAATAAAATTTTAGCTGGTATCCAAACCAGTAAGAAGAAAGAAGGAGGACACTATGATTGGTGATTCGATAACCTCGGCCTTATATCAAAAAGCATTGGATGGCACCTGGCAAAGACAAAAAGCCACCAGCAATAATATTGCCAACTCTGAAACACCAGGATATAAAGCGATTAAAGTCAATTTTGAAGATTCTTTAAAAGCAGAAATGAATAAGCTTCAAACGACAACCAATTCGAGTTCCACGGCTTTTCTTGATAAAATGGAGAGTATTCAATCCATTAAGGATTCTAACATCAATGTTTACGAAGGAGCCACATCCAGCCGTCTGGATGAAAACAACGTGGATCTGGAATCTGAAAACATTGATATGTCCAAGTCGGTTTTGCAGTATTACTACCTGGTTCGTGGTGTCAGCGATTCCTATTCAAGATTAAAATATGCAGTTAACGGAGGGAAATAATCAATGAGTTTCTTAAGTTCTTTTAATATATCCGGCTCGGGGATGACGGCGCAGAAGTATCGATTGGATATTATTGCCCAGAACATTGCCAATGCCCAGGTTACCCGAACCGAAGATGGCGAACCCTATCGTCGAAAAATGACGGTCTTACGCAGTGTCAATACCGGAACCTTTCAGGATGCGTTAAAAACGGCTACCGGGGTGGTTCAAAAAGACGGAGTCCAGGTTGAAGCCGTCATTGATGATCCTTCGGCTCTCGTGCCGGTTTATGACCCGACCCATCCCGATGCCAATGCTGAGGGGTATGTGATGTATCCCAACGTTAATACGGCTCAGGAAATGACCGATGCCATGGGTGCCAGCCGGGCTTATGAAGCTAATGTGACGGCATTTAATGCCACTAAATCAATTGTTCTGAAGGCCCTGGAAATTGGCCGATAAAAGGAGAAAATTATGTTTATAGTACCTATGAGTTCGATTATCAGCGGAGCAAGCGTTGGTTCTGTTGCCGGTAATGCCGCTCAAACTGCGGCAGCAACAGAAACAGGTGCTGGCGGAGACTTTCAAAATATATTACAGGATGTCATTAATAATGTGGAAGAAACAGAAGCGGTTACCAAGGTCGATGCCTATAATCTTTCAATTGGCAATATGGATGATATGCATACCATGATGATTAACACTGCTAAAGCAGATGTTGCTCTGCAAACCATGGTTCAGCTTCGTAATAAGGTGTTAGAGTCATATCAGGCTGTTATGAACACAGGCTTGTAAATTTGAGCGTGTCGAAACAGTATTTAAGGCAGGCAGCGGATACCGATCAGGAGATTTCTCTTAATGATAAGTATCTTCTCATTAAATGCAAGCATTTAACAATCAGCACTGACATCAAATATTTTGGATGGATGAAAAAAGACAATGAATGAGAAAATTAAGGGCATTATAGAAAAAATTAAAAACTTCTGGACCGGAACATCCAAAAAAGTCAAGATACTGATGATTGGTGGGGTTGTTCTGGTCTTGTTAGCTTCGCTGGGTTTGACAGCTTTTTTGAATTATAAAGAGTATGTTCCCCTTTTTGAAGATCTGACCCAGGCTGAAACCACTGAAATTATGGCCGCCTTGACAGAAATGGAAGCGGATGTCAAGCTTGATGCCGGCGGCAATATCATGGTGCCTAAAGAAGACGAAGCCCAGGTGCGGATGGAATTGGCAACGGCGGGTTACCCTAAAAATGGCCTGAGCTATTACGTTATTCAAGACAATAGCAGCATGCTATCCACTGACTATGAGCGAAAACAATACGAAAACATGCAATTGCAGGAACGGATTGGGGCCAGTATCAAGACCCTGGAAGGCGTTAGCGATGCGATTGTAACCATTTCAGTACCAACTGAAAATGTTTTTTATTTGCAGGAAACAGAAGCTACCACGGCATCAGTTATTATCCATTTAGAGACTGGTAGTACCTTATCAAAAGAACAGATTTTGGGCATTCAGAATTTGGTGGCTAAATCTGTGGCCGGGTTGACCACGGATAATATCGCCTTAGCAGATGGTAATGGAAATGATCTGGTCAATAATATGGCTGCCGCCAATGGCGGCGAGTCCAAGATGAAACTGACCAAAGCCATTGAAAATGATCTGACTCAAAAAGTGAATAACGTGTTAGATGGTCCTTATGATCCCGATCAATATAAGGTATCGGTAACAGCAACCCTGAATACCGATGCTGTCAAGCAGGAAGCAACAGTTTACACTCCATCCCCGGATGGCGATAATTCAGGCGTCATTAATCAGGAATCTTCCAGCCTGGCGATTGCCAACGAGGACGGAACTGTGGGCGGCGTGGCCGGCACCACTGGTAACACGGACGTCACCACCTATGCCCAGAATGCTTTAACCAACGGAGGGGTGGTCACTGGGATCAATGAAAACACCACCTACTCGGTGAGCCAGGAAATTACCCAAACGGAAAAACTGGATCCAGCCATCGATACGGTGTCCATTGGGATTGCCATCAATGATCCGGCCATGACTCCGGTTGCCCGGGAAAATCTGGTCCAATTAGTGGCATTTGCAGCTGGGGTCACCCCCCAGAGTGTCACGGTGCGTAACTTCGAATTTGCTCAACCTGAAGAAGAACCAGTTGCAGAACCAATTTTTACAACCGAACGGTTACTGGTATTTGGCGCAATCGGCGCCGGTGTGCTGCTGCTGTTACTGATCTTATTGTTTGTTCTGACCAGAGGAAAAAAGAAAAAGGCGGATGGCAAAGACAAGAAAAAGAAACGGGGCAAACGTGGAAAAGGGGCAGAAGGTGCCTTTGCTGCCGATGAAGATGATGAAACGGATGCATTATTTGGTGCCCTGGCAGCCGATCGGTTAGAACCGATTGAACCGATTCATCCCCTTAAAGATGACAAAAAAGAAAAAATCAAAGAGTTTGCAACCACAAATCCAGAAATTGCAGCTCAGTTATTTAAATCATGGCTTAAAAATGAAAGCGAATAGATAAGAACGTATGAAGGATGTTGACGAATATGGATGTTAGCTTAACACCAAGACAAAAAGCAGCCCAGGTGGTTATTTCTCTGGGAGCAGATATTGCTTCCAGTATTTATAAACACTTACAGGAAGATGAAATCGAGATTTTAACCTATGAGATTACCCGTCAGGAAAGTGTCCCGCCGGAAATCGCAGATCAGGTTATTGACGAATTTTACGGTCTTTGTGTAGCCCAAAAGGTCTACATCGAAGGCGGTGTTAATTATGCCCGAAATGTCCTTGAGAAAGCTTTTGGGGTACAGCAGGGTAGTGCGCTTTTAGAGCGGGTTACTAAAACGCTGCGGACAAAAGCCTTTGAATTTATTCGCAAAGCTGATTACAAAAATTTAATGAACATGATTATGAATGAACATCCACAGACCATCGCCCTGGTTTTGTCCTACGCCAGGGCCGATCAGGCTTCGGCGATTATTTCTGAACTGCCTAAGAGTATCAGGGTGGAAGTAGTCGAGCGGATCGCCAGAATGGATCGTACCTCGCCGGAGATTATCAGACAGGTTGAGACCATTCTGGAACGTAAATTTGAGTCGGTTGTATCCTTCGACTTACTGGAAGTTGGCGGGATCAACTATATTGCTGAAATCATGAACAACATTGATCGTGGTACTGAAAAATACATCTTTGACGAACTCAGCAAAAATGATGCCAAACTGTCTGAAGAAATTCGTAAACGGATGTTTGTATTTGAAGATATTGTTATTCTTGATCCTATGTCAATTCAACGCTTTTTACAGGAAATCGACACCAAAGAAATGTCAATTGCCCTCAAAGGTGCAAACAAAGGTGTTTCGGATGTTATCTTCGCCAATATGTCCCAACGGATGGGTGATACGGTCAAGAGTGAGATGGAATTCCTGCATAATGTAAGGGTTCGTGATGTCGAAGAAGCTCAGCAGAAGATCGTTTCGGTAATCAGAAGACTGGAAGAAGAAGGCGAAATTGTAACATCTAAGGGTGGAAAGGACGAGATCATTGTCTAGTATTGTAAAAGCTAAATGGGTTTCTCAAATCAATACGCCAATCGTGATGCCGGTTGTACATCAGCCTGAAGTGGAAGCTGACAACGAAGGCCACTTAATTCAAGCAGAAGAAGTTGCTGAAAACAAAATCGACCATGATGAGAGCGTTGAGGCTATGTACGCAGCGAATGAGCTGATGAAAGAAGCAATCAGGGCCAGCCAGGAGATTAAAGAAAAATCTCAGGAAACCGGTTATCAGGAGGGTTTTTCTCAGGGATATGCGACCGGCCATCAAGAAGGCTTGCGGGACGGTGGCCAGGAAGGTTTTCAGGCTGGACTTAGAGAAGGTCTGAGTGAAGGTGTGGCTCAAGCTGCAGCAGAGATTGAAAATAAGCTGCAGGAAATAGATGATCTTCTCGAAGTGATTCATAGCGAGCGACAGCGAGCCCTGGACAACCAGGAACAAGAATTACTGGATATCGCCTTTGAAATTGCCAAAAAGATCATGAAACATCAGGTTCATGAAGACCGGGACCTGTTTTTGAAGTTCTTTGATGAGGTGATTCACGGGGATGAAGAAGATCTGAAAATCTATTTATCCGAAAATCAAAAAACTCTGGATCTCCATATTAACAAGGAAATGACAGAAAAGCTGAAAAAACTGGCCAAAAAATCCAAGGTAATAATCCTTAAAGACGAGGATAAGATTCTGGTAGAGACCAACGATTCTGTCATTGATATGAGTCTACCGGTACAATTAGATCAATTGGAGAAAGCCATCAAGCAAAGTTCGTAACTGGAGGCGAAAATGAATACATCTGAGATTTGCAAAGCCATTCAACGGGCTGAAACCTATCATTATTTTGGGAAGATTGAAAAAGTCGTGGGCATGATGATTGAATCAGTGGGCCCGGAATGCAGTATTGGCGATTTGTGTAAGATCTTTGATCAGAATGCAGACCGTTTTATTTTGGCTGAAGTGGTTGGCTTTCGGGGTAATAAGGTGTTATTAATGCCCTATGAAGAACCTGATGGCATCAGCTTTGGCAATATTGTGGAACCTACCGGCTCATCCCTGAAAATCGGTGTATCAGATGATATGATTGGCCGGGTTGTTAATGCCATGGGCGAACCCATTGATGGTGGCGGACCGATCGAAAATACCACCCCATATGAGATCCAGAGCGCCGGAGCAAATCCCTTTTCTAGACCATGTATTGACGATATCCTGGAATTTGGGGTAAAGGCAATAGATGGTTTATTAACGATTGGCAAGGGCCAGAGAATGGGGATCTTTGCCGGCAGTGGGGTTGGTAAAAGTACCCTGATGGGGATGATCGCCAGGAATGTTAAAGCCCAGGTTAACGTAATTGCTCTGGTTGGCGAGCGAGGTCGGGAAGTTCGCCAGTTTCTGGAAAACGATTTAGGCCAGGAAGGCCTGGAACGGTCAGTAATTGTGGTGGCCACCTCCGATCAACCGCCGATGCAGAGGATGAAATGTGCCTTAACAGCGACCACCATTGCCGAATACTTTAAGGATCAGGGCAATGATGTCTTACTGATGATGGATTCCCTGACCCGATTTGCCATGGCGCAGCGGGAAATTGGTCTGGCCACTGGTGAACCGCCGGTAGCCCGGGGTTACACCCCTTCCATCTATGCGATGATGCCAAAATTGCTGGAACGCAGCGGAAATTTCGAAACTGGCTCCATTACTGGTATTTATACGGTCCTGGTTGAAGGGGACGATATGAATGAGCCGGTTGCCGATACGGTTCGTGGGATCATTGACGGGCATATCGTCCTATCCCGTAAGATCGCCGCCCGAAACCATTATCCGGCAATTGACGTGCTCAACAGCGTCAGTCGGCTGATGTCCAATATTGTCAGTAAAGACCAGATGGAAGCGGCTTCTTCGATGCGTAATATGATGTCGGTGTATGATACCAACTACGATCTGGTCAGTATTGGCGCTTACAAAAGCGGAACCAACCCATCGTTGGATATAGCGATCAAGAAAATTGGCGGCATCAATAAATTTTTGCAACAAAAGGTTGACGAAAAGTGTTTCTATGATAATAGCGTTGATGCCATGAAGAAGGCCGTCTTATGAAAAAATTCCAATTCCATTTAGGAAAGCTGCTTTCCTATAAAGATCAAAATCTGGAAAATGAAATGATGATTCTGGGCGGGCTAACCAGACAGTTAAGCGATGAAATGGATAAACAGTTGGATCTTGAAGATCAACAGGAAAAATGCCAGAAAAACTACGAACGGGATATGGCGGCAACCATTACACCCACAGCCTGCCAGGTCTATATTCACTACATGTCTTTCTTAAAAGAACAGATCAAAATTGTTGAAAAAAAGATTGATGAAATTACCGAAAAAATCGATGTTCAGATTGAAGTAGTAAAGAATTTAAAACTGGAAACCCGATCTCTGGAAATCGTCAAAGAAAATAGATACGATGAATATAAAAAGGAAATTGTTAAAGAAAACGAAAAAGAGATGGAAGAATTTATTACCACCAGTAAAATTATGAAGGATGGATCCTGATGATCAGGTGAAGTCAAATAAGCGAAAGAGGTGTTGAGATGATGTACGATACAATTATAGTCGGAGCTGGACCTGCCGGTTTAGCTGCCGGAATCTACGCTGCCCGGGGCGCACTTAAGGTGCTGATTATTGAAAAAGCCGGCATCGGCGGACAGATTGCCACCAGTTGGGAGATCGAAAACTATCCCGGGTCCCCGCCCGACAGTACCGGACCCGGTTTAACCGAGCGGATGCGACAGCAGTGCGAAGAATTCGGTGTGGAATTTGCTACTCGAAATTATCTGAGTTCCCAAAAAACGGAAACCGGATTTAGCATCGAAACTGATTCCGGAAATCTGGAAACTCAAACCATCATCATGGCGACCGGCGCTGAACCAAAACTGATTGGCTGTAAAGGGGAACGGGAACTCCGCGGTATGGGTGTCTCCTATTGTGCCACCTGCGATGCCAATTTTTTCAAAGGCTTGAAGGTCGCAGTCATTGGCGGCGGCGATACGGCTTTGGAAGAAGCCTTGTACCTGACCAAATTCGCCAGCGAAATTATCATTATCCATCGTCGCAATGAACTTCGGGGAGCTAAAATTCTCCAGCAGCGCATCCAGGAAAATGACAAAATATCGATGATGCTCAGCTGTGTTGTTGAAGAAATCAAGGGTAACGGGCTGGTAGAAAGTATCATCGTAAAAAATGTGGTATCGGGCGATGTTACCGAAGTGCCGATCGACGGCGTTTTTGTTTTTGTCGGTCAAAAACCTAATTCAGAAGCCTTTGTCGGTCTGCTGGAACGAGATGCCCGAGATTATCTGATCACCGATGATGAAATGCACACCAATATCCCCGGGATCTTTGCCGCTGGCGATATCCGCCGTAAATCCTTGCGGCAGGTGGTTACCGCCACCGCCGATGGTGCCATTGCCGCAGTAAATGTGATCAAATACATTGAAGAACTCAAGTAGATTGTGATATGATTAGGACTAACGAAAGTTAGTCTTTTTTTGATTCAGAAATAAAACAATCAGGTGTAGAAATGAATATCAAATTTGATTTAAATATGACCCAAACCCAAAAATTGATAATGACTCAGGAGATGCGGCAATCCATTGAGATTCTTCAGCTTACAGCGATGGAACTTAGTGGTTTGATCGAAACTGAAATTATGGAAAATCCGGTGTTGGAATTTAATGAGGTGTCGATCAAAGAGGTGGTGCCGATTAACGAGGATGGTGGACCACTGAAGGGGGAACTGGTTAAAGATGAACCGGTCCCGGAACAGCAGCCCAAGGAGGAAATCCAGTGGGACGAATATTTTCATAGCATGGAAAATTCCGATTATCGGGGTCAGATTCAGTCAAGTGGCGACACCGATGACGAATATGGTTTTGAAAAGTTTACTTCTCAGGAGAAAACGCTGAACGAATACCTGCATTTTCAGTTTAACATGCTGGCAAAAAACCTTAGTGATACGGAAAAACTGATCGGTGAATATTTGATTGATTGTATCGATGATAACGGTTACCTGATTGTCGATATGGATTATATCAAGAATATTCTGGAGGCTGAGGAAGAAAGTATTCAGAAAATGATTGTGATCATCCAGGGTTTTGATCCCAGTGGGGTGGGATGCCGAACGATTGAAGAGTGTTTACTGATTCAATTGCGTCAGATGGGGTATGATGATGATGAAGTGTTTATGGATATTGTCAGAAATCATCTCATCGATCTGGCCGAGAATCAGTTTAAGCGGATCGCCCAGGATACCGGCTTATCAATTGAGGATGTCTATGAATTCAAAGAGGTGATTAAAACCCTGGAACCAAAACCCGGCCGGGAATTTTCCTGTTCGGAACGGGTGTCCTTCGTGATCCCGGATGGAAGCATCGAAATTGTCAACGATGAACTGGTAGTGAAGGTCAATGACGTATCAGCCCCCCGGTTGCGGATCAATAATTATTATAAGGGACTGTTGAAAAACCCCGATAAAAACGATGAAACCAAGCTTTATCTGGAGAAAAAACTGGACAGCGCCGCTTTTCTGATCAAAAGCATCGAACAACGGCGCGATACCATTAAAAAGGTTATCACCGCCATTGCCGAGTCCCAGCGGGGATTTTTCTTTGAAGGGGTGGGAGATCTGCGGCCGTTAACGCTTAAAGCAATCGCAGAGACGATTGACGTTCATGAGTCCACAGTCAGCCGGGCTATTCGGGGAAAGTACATCCAAACTCCCAAGGGCACCTTTGCCCTGAAGTTTTTCTTTAAACGGGGATATGCCCAGGGTGAAGAAGATCGGTCTTCCGATGCCATCAAACGTTATATTAAGGAATTAATTGAAAAAGAAGATAAGAAAAAGCCGCTGAGTGATCAGAAACTATCAGAATTATTACAAGAAAAAAATCTGGATGTTGCCAGGCGTACGGTAGCCAAATATCGGGAAGCACTTTTGATCCAGCCATCATCCAAACGAAAAGAATACCGGTAGACTATCGATCAGAGACTAATCACAGTCAAATGCCAGCAGATCCCGGAAAATTGGGTCTGGGATTTTCTTTTGTTTTTGGTCTTTTTTAACTTGTTTTTAAATTTAAACTGGGGTATAATGATTTTGTCCCACCGGGACAAAAGTGAGCATGTATCCGAAAGAAGGGTGATTCTGTGTCAAATCAATTAAAAATCAGTAAGGAAGTCATTGAACTTCAACAGCTTGTCGCTCCGGAAGTGAATCGTCTCATTGAAATGCGTTACAATATTTTGTCAACCATCAGCAGTGAGCAGCCCATCGGACGGAGAAATCTTGCATTTGTTCTGGATATGAGTGAGCGTCAGGTACGCAATGAGATCGATTTTTTTCAAACCCAAAAGCTGGTTTCAGTGGAACGGCAGGGGGTTGTGATCACCGACGCCGGTAAGGAAGCATTGATCCAGCTAAAGAGTCTGCTTTATACCTACAACGGTCTTGAACAATTGGAAAAAGAACTGATGGATCGTCTCCATCTCAAACGGGTAATTATTTGTCCCGGGGATATGGACATGAACTATGAAGTTTTGCGATTCATGGGACGTTCCGGCGCAAAATATGTTTTGTCGGTGATGAAATATAAGGATACCCTGGCATTAACCGGCGGAAGCTGTACCGCAGCCGTTGCCGATGAAATGCGGGAAGCTTTTTATCCTGATGTTTATGTTATTCCAGCCCGGGGCGGGATCGGAAAAAGCCATTCTACCCAGGCCAATAACGTGGTGGCCGAAATGGGTCTTAAGCTTCATTCCAATTATGAGCTCCTTCATCTACCCGATAATATTGATCAGCGATTATTGGAAGCATTAAAAGATTATCCTGAAATAAAAAGGGTATTCAATAAAATGGACAACATTGATATTTTTATTTTCGGACTGGGTCGGGCTGATGTGTTGGCCGACTGGCGGAATCTGGCAACCGCCGAGAAACGGAAGATTTTGGAACAGGGTGCGGTAGCAGAAGCCTTTGGGCATTATTTTGATATTAATGGCCAGGTTATTTCACCATCCAGTACCATTGGGATTGGGATTGACAATTTCAAGAAAATACCCCATGTTATTGCCGTGGCCGGCGGAGTCACTAAAGCTGAATCGATTATTGCGGTTAGTCGGATTCGGGAAAATATTGTCCTGATCACCGATGAAAGCGCCGCCAGAGAAATATTAAGAAAATTGCAAACCATGTCAGACACAAAATAGCGCGTGGCTGACTGAGTATAAATTTTAGTAAACATTATTTTAAGGAGGCAGATAATATGTCTGTAAAAGTAGCAATTAATGGTTTTGGAAGAATTGGTCGTTTAGCATTCAGATTAATGGCAGATAACCCGGCATTTGATGTTGTGGCTATCAATGATTTAACCGATGCAAAAACCTTAGCGTACCTATTAAAATATGATAGCGCCCAGGGGAAATTTAAACAAGATGCCATTGAAGTAAAAGACGATACCATTGTAGTTGATGGGAAAGCAATCAAAATATTTGCTGAAAGAGATCCTGAAAACCTGCCATGGGGAAGTATTGGCGTAGATGTCGTGATCGAATCTACTGGTTTCTTCACTGATAAAGACGGTGCGGGCAAACATATTAAAGCCGGCGCAAAAAAAGTTATTGTTTCTGCTCCAGCCAAAGGTGATGTTAAAACGATCGTATTTAATGTAAACGAAAATATTCTGGATGGTACTGAAACAGTAATCAGCGGTGCTTCCTGCACAACTAACTGTTTAGCCCCGGTTGCCAAAGTATTAAACGACAGCTTTGGTTTAGTCAGCGGTTTAATGACCACTGTTCATGCCTACACCAATGACCAGGCAACCCTGGATGCGCCTCATAAAGATTTACGAAGAGGCCGTACTGCCGCTCAAAATATCGTTCCTACTTCCACCGGTGCGGCTGCCGCAGTTGGTAAGGTATTGCCAGCCCTGAATGGCAAACTGGACGGATTTGCCCTGCGTGTGCCTGTCATTACCGGTTCTTTGGTTGACTTAACTTGCGTGCTGGAAAAAGACGTTACCGCAGATGAAATCAATGCCGCAGTAAAAGCAGCTGCCAATGAATCACTGGGTTATAATGAAGAACAGATTGTTTCCACCGACATCATCGGGATGTCATTCGGATCGTTATTTGACGCAACATTAACCCGGGTTATGAATGTCGAAGGCGGAAAACAACAGGTTAAGGTCATTGCCTGGTACGACAATGAAATGTCTTACACTGCTCAATTAGTTCGTTTAGCAGAATATGTCGCCACTAAATTTTAATCAACCAAACAGCTAAAAGAATAATTCAATAATTAGACAAAACTTTTCAGAAGCTTATGCAAAACCATTGCAAAAGCTTCTGAAATTGTTTATAACGCGAAAATTAAAACAACTGTTAAGGAATAAAATAAAATGCAGTACCGACAATTGTTACATCATGTTGTACGCATCGGAGCGGACAGGTTGATAAACCTGTCCGATTCCGCAGCGAACAACAGATTAACAATTGGTCGGTACGGTAACTTGCGATAACTGAATTTATAACCGAGAGGATAAGAAGATGAGTAAAAAAACAGTATCTGATATTGATTTAAAAGGAAAAAAAGTTTTAATGCGGGCTGACTTTAATGTGCCATTGGATGAAAACGGCGTCATCACTGATGAAACCCGGATCACCGCAGCATTGCCGACAATTAATTACATTCTGGAGCAAGGGGGGGCATTGATTTTAATGTCCCATATGGGTCGACCCAAAAATCAGCCTAACCCCAAATATTCCCTTGAACCAGTAGCGAAAAAACTGTCCGAATTGCTGAAAAAAGAAGTTATTTTCAATGATGACGGAGCGGTCACCGGATCGGTCACTGTTGCGGCTGCAGCAGGACTAAAACCAGGCGAAGTGATGTTGCTTCAAAACACCCGTTTCCGGGGCGAAGAAGAGAAAAATGATCATAGTTTTTCCAAAGAACTGGCTGATCTGGGCGACGTTTTTGTCAATGACGCTTTTGGGACCGCTCACCGTGCTCATGCATCAACCGTCGGGATTGCCGAGTTTTTACCCGGCGTTTCAGGCTTCCTGATTCAGAAAGAACTGGATTTTATGGGCAAAGCCCTGGAAAATCCCGAACGACCCTTTGTAGCTATCCTGGGGGGATCAAAGGTTTCAGACAAGATTGGTGTGATTAACAATCTACTCGAAAAGGTCGATACCCTGATCATCGGCGGCGGTATGGCCTTTACCTTCCTGAAAGCGCAGGGCTATGAAATTGGCAAGTCGCTGCTGGAAGAAGATAAAATGGAACTGGCTAATGAGTTAGTGGCTAAAGCCAAGGCAAAAGGGGTTAGCCTGTTATTGCCAGTCGATGTGGTTGCCGCCGAAATCTTTGCTGCCGACGCCCCATTTGTAGTTGTCGATATCAATGCCATCCCCGCCAATTCATTAGGGCTGGATATTGGTCCAGTTACCGCGGCCACCTTTGCTAAAGCCATCATGGGCGCTAAAACAGTGATCTGGAATGGCCCTATGGGAGTATTTGAGATGTCCGCCTTTGCCAAAGGAACGGAAGCAGTGGCGAAAGCCATGTCGGATTCTGATGCCATCACCATCATCGGTGGCGGAGATTCGGCAGCTGCAGTTAAAATCCTCGGCTACGAAGAAGGCATGAGCCATATTTCCACCGGCGGCGGTGCTTCACTGGAATTCCTCGAAGGAAAAAAACTGCCCGGTATTGAAATCTTACAGGACAAATAGAAGGAGAATACGATGCGAAAACCAATTATTGCCGGAAACTGGAAAATGAATAATGATATTTTTGAAACAGAAAAACTGATGAATACCCTGTTGCCTTTGGTCGCAGGCGCAGAAGCCGAAGTAGTTTTTTGTCCCACTTATCTGGGTCTGCAAAAAGCGGTGGAAATGGCCAAAGATTCCAATGTTGGCATTGGCGCTCAAAATATGCATTTTGAAAAAAACGGTGCCTTTACCGGGGAAATATCAGGCGAAATGCTACAAGCCATTGGCGTAAAGTATGTCTTAATTGGCCACTCGGAAAGACGGGAATATTTTAACGAAACGGACGAAACGGTCAATAAAAAAGCCATCAAAGCCCTGACCCTGGGGATTAGCCCGATCGTTTGCTGCGGCGAAACTTTGGAAGAACGGGAAAGCGGTAAAGCCGAAGCCAAGGTTGTCGGTCAGATGGAAGCCGGCCTCAAAGGGATTGAAGATATCACCAAGGTGGTCGTTGCCTACGAACCGATCTGGGCCATCGGTACTGGCAAAACAGCCAGCAAAGAAGAAGCCAACGAAGCCTGCGGCTGGGTCCGTCAAACCATTGCCAAAATGTTCGGCGAAGACGCCGCCCAAAAAGTCCGCATTCAATACGGCGGTTCCGTCAACCCCGAAAACATCAAAGACCTGATGGCCATGGACAACATCGACGGTGCCCTGGTCGGCGGCGCCTCCCTAAAACCAACTTTCTCAGAGATTGCGAAGTTTTAATTAAAGGATAATAGTAAGAATAAAAAAAAGATACAGTAAGTACCGACAATTGTTACATCATGTTGTACGCATCGGAGCGGACACGGCATCGCCTGTCCGATTCTGCGCGAAGGCAACGAGCCAATCACAAGCTTGCTTGTAGTTGGCGACTGCCCGCGACCAATGCGAAAGGAGCAAAGCGGATTTCGCATGGCGCGGCGAACAACAGATTAACAATTGGTCGGTACGGTTCTCACAACAACCTAATGTTGACCGAAAGGTGTGATCATATGAATAAAAATTTAACTGCTCTGATTATTCTGGATGGCTACGGCTTTACCAGATGTACCGAGGGCAATGCTGTTGAACAGGCCCAAACCCCGTTTCTGGACACTATCTCCCAGGTCTATCCCCATACTCTAATCACTGCCAGTGGCCTTGGCGTTGGTCTGCCCGAAGGTCAGATGGGTAATTCGGAGGTTGGCCATTTAAACCTCGGGGCTGGCCGAATCGTCTATCAGGAACTGACCCGGATTACCAAATCTATCGAAGATGGCGACTTTTTTACCAATGTAGCATTTCTCTCTGGGATTCGTTCAGCCAAAGAAAACGACGGCGCCTTGCACCTTATCGGCTTATTGTCCGATGGCGGCGTTCACAGCCATGAATGCCATCTTTACGCCTTACTGAACCTGGCCAAAAAACAGGGCTTAAAACGGGTCTATGTCCATTGTCTGATGGATGGCCGGGATACCGCCCCCGACAGCGGGATTGGTCATATCAAATCCCTGGAAGCCAAAATGGCTCAATTGGGAGTGGGGAAAATCGCCACCGTTATGGGTCGTTACTATGCCATGGATCGGGACAATCGCTGGGATCGAGTCGAAAAAGCCTATGACGCCATGACAACCGGGGTCGGCAATCATGCCGCATCGGCCTTGCAAGTCATGGAAGAAACCTATGCGGCTAAAATTACCGATGAATTCGTTCTGCCAACCATCATCGATGCGGTTGAAGACACGCGAATCAAGTCCAACGACACCATTATGTTCTTTAATTTCCGACCCGACCGGGCCAGGGAATTAACCCGGGCTTTCATTGATCCGGAGTTCCAGGAATTCGAACGCGAAAGCGGCTTTCTGGGTTTGAATTTTGTCACCATGACCCAGTATGATAAATCTTTTGAAAATGTTTCAATTGCCTATAAGCCGGTGACCATCGATAATACCCTCGGTGAATATCTCAGCAATCTGGGTATTTCACAACTGAGAATTGCCGAAACTGAAAAGTACGCTCATGTGACCTATTTCTTCAATGGCGGACTGGAAAAGCAATATCCCATGGAAGACCGGATTCTGGTACCCTCGCCCCACGTGGCAACTTATGATCTACAGCCGGAGATGAGTGCCTATGAAGTGGCCGATAAAGCCGTAGCAGCCGTTGAAAGCGACAAATATCAACTGATGATCCTTAATTTTGCCAATGCCGACATGGTTGGCCACACCGGTATTTTCGAGGCAGCCGAGCAAGCCGTACAGGTAGTCGATGCGTGTGCGAAAAAAGTCATCACCTCCATTCTGGAAAAAGGTGGCAAGGTGATTGTCACCGCTGATCACGGTAATGCCGAAAAAATGATCGATTACCAAACCCATATGCCGTTTACCGCCCATACCTCCAATCAGGTCAAGTGCATTCTCCTCGGTGATGGAAATGTAACCCTGCGAGATGATGGCCGCCTGGCCGATGTCGCCCCCACCTTGCTGGATCTGATGGGACTGCCCAAACCGGCTGAAATGACCGGTGAAACCCTGATAAAAGGAGAATAAAGTAAAAATCTGAAAGCTGTGACCGTTTACATAGGAAAAGTCTCCATCGAGACTTTTTTTATGATTGAAAATGTTTTTTGGTTATGATATTATAACGTGCACGATTATTTACGGAGGTGATACTAATGAAAGAAGCTTTACTGGTCGTTTTAATAATTTCCAGCCTTGTTCTTGTTGCCGCGATACTTTTATCGCCGGGAAAAACAGCAGGGATGTCAGGAGCCATCGCAGGTGGTGCTGAGACCTTATTTGGAAAGAAAAAAGCAAAGGGATTTGAAGGAGTTTTAGAAAAAGCAACCAAAATCTCAGGCGTTTTATTCATGTTGTCGGCATTCGTTTATTCAATCGTATCATAACAGGCATCTGATTTAGAGAGATGCAAAAACTTACAGGGGGAAATTGAGAATGGAATTATTGTTTCTGGCTCCAGCTATTGGAGTCGTGGCGTTGCTTGTTGCGCTTATTTTTGCAAAACGCGTAACTGCAGTTGACGCTGGTACAGACAGAATGAAAGAGATCGCGGGATATATCCACGAAGGTGCCATGGCATTCTTAAAACGTGAATATAAAATGATCGCAATTTTTGTGGCTGTCTTATTTGTTATTTTAACCGTTACACCTGGTTTAGGCTTAACAACCGCGATATGTTTCCTGGTTGGGGCTATTTTTTCAATCCTGGCCGGATTCTTCGGTATGCAGGTTGCGACTAAAGCCAACGTCAGAACTGCCAATGCGGCTCAGCAAAGCGGTATGAATAAAGCACTTTCAGTGGCTTTTTCTGGTGGTGCTGTCATGGGAATGTGTGTTGTTGGTCTGGGTTTACTGGGCGTCAGTGCTCTTTATCTGATTTTTGGTGATGTCACCATTGTAACCGGTTTTGGTTTGGGTGCATCTTCTATCGCTCTGTTCGGCCGTGTTGGTGGTGGTATCTATACTAAAGCTGCCGATGTTGGAGCTGACCTGGTTGGTAAGGTTGAAGCTGGTATTCCTGAAGATGATCCTCGTAATCCAGCTGTTATCGCTGATAACGTTGGTGATAACGTTGGTGATGTTGCTGGTATGGGTTCGGATTTATTCGAGTCTTATGTTGGTGCTATTATCTCGGCAATTACATTAGGGGTACTCGTTCTTGATGGTTATAATGGCATCTTATTCCCAATGCTTTTAGCAGCAGTTGGAATTTTTGCATCAATCATCGGAACGTTCTTTGTTCGTGGTAAAGAAGGTTCAAACCCTCAGCGAGCGCTGGACATGGGTACCTATGTCAGCGGTATCCTTGTTGTTATTGCTTCTTACTTCTTATCTATCTACTTTACTGGTGGATATTCAGCTTTTATTGCGATTGTAGCCGGTTTAGCAGTAGGGATAATCATTGGTAAATTAACGGAGTATTATACTTCAGAACATTATAAACCTGTTAAACACATTGCTCAGCAATCAGAAACAGGTGCAGCTACCACGATTATCAGTGGTCTGGCGGTCGGTATGAAATCGACGATGTTCCCAATTTTAGCAATGGCGGTGGCAATTTATGTAGCCTATGCAGCTTTCGGCCTTTTTGGTATTGCTTTAGCAGCTGTAGGGATGCTTTCCACCTGCGGGATGACCATTGCCGTTGATGCTTATGGTCCGATTGCCGATAATGCTGGTGGGATTGCTGAAATGGCAGAAATGCCTAAAGAAGTCCGTGTAATCACCGACAAGCTGGATGCCGTTGGTAATACCACAGCTGCTATTGGTAAAGGTTTTGCGATTGGTTCTGCTGCCTTAACAGCTTTAGCTCTGTTTGCTTCTTACGCTGAAACAGTTGGTTTAGAGAGTATTGATATCTTAAATCCAAATGTTATCATCGGGATGTTTATCGGTGGGATGTTGCCATTCCTGTTCTCGGCCTTAACCATGGAAGCGGTTGGTTCTGCTGCCAATGAAATGATCGAAGAAGTGCGTCGTCAGTTCCGGGAATTCCCAGGAATTATGGAAGGCACGCAAAAACCGGATTATGCCAAATGCGTTGATATTTCTACCGCTGCAGCACTCCGTCAAATGATCGTACCTGGTTTAATGGCAGTGGTTGCTCCTTTAGCGATGGGTCTGATCTTAGGTGCCGATGCATTGGGTGGACTTTTAGCTGGCGCTCTGGTTACCGGGGTATTAATGGCCATCTTTATGGCGAATGCCGGTGGTGCCTGGGATAATGCCAAAAAATTTATTGAAGGCGGAGCTCATGGCGGAAAAGGCAGCGATGCCCATAAAGCGGCTGTTGTTGGCGATACCGTTGGAGATCCATTCAAGGATACTTCCGGACCTTCCATCAATATCCTGATCAAACTGATGACCATTGTATCATTGGTATTTGCTCCATTATTCCTAATCTAGATTAAATTACGAAAAGTATTAGAATACCGCTTGGACCTGAATGCAGTTACTGCATTCAGGTCTTTTTTTGTGATTAGGGTAGAGGTTACGCGAACAAAATTTGGGTAAGCAGTATAAAATAGGAAAGTGGCACAGGGGAAGAAACGTCCCCTTGTGCGTTCTGTGCCACAGCTTAAATAAATCTGAATTTATACATAAAGTGCTTTGCAATATATATAAAACTGTTGACTATATAATATTATGCAATTATAATTTATATAAAAGGAGTGATGATATGATAAAAAGTGTATACAGTTTAATGCTATTTGATGAAATAGTTGAAAAGATAGACCAGATTGCCTATGAAAACAATACCAACCGCTCCCAACTGATCAATGATATATTGGCCGAAAAAATCGGGCTGGTGACACCGGAACAGAAAATTCAAAAAATTCTGGAACAGCTAGACGAAAACTTCAGCGATACTCTGTCGGTGAGTCAGATCAATAAAAATTCCAGTATCCAATTCGGCAAAAGCCTGAAATATAAGTACCGGCCCAAGGTGCGCTACAGTTACGAATTTATCAGTAGTAAACGGGGGAAATATGCAGTGTTGAAAATCAGTTCCCGGACTAAATCTGAAAATCTGAATGATCATTTCGATGAATTTTTCAAGCTGATTGCTGGCATTGAAAAAGCACAGCGAGCGGATCATGGAGATTTGGCAGAAAACCTGACCAATCACAAATTTGTCCGGGCCTTTGAAGATGAGGGCGAACTGACTCAGGACATTGAAACGGTCACTGACAACTTGACCCGATATTTAAAAATGATCGACCGGGCCATGAATGTTTATTTTTCGAAAGTCGATGAAGCAGAAGCAAAAGATCTACTCAGCGTCCTGGAAACCATTTATCGAGAAGATTACAAAAAAAATAATCAATAATAAAACGAGGTACAATTATGGATATGAATTTATTCACCCAAAAATCATTAGAAGCAATCAAAACGGCAGAGCTGATCGCCGGAGAGTATAATCACATGGAAATCGAGCCGGAACATCTGTTGATGGGGCTGATTACTCAGGAAAACGGGGTGGTTGGTCGGATCTTTGACCGGCTGGGCAAGAACTCCCACACCACTGCCGAAGAGCTGCGCCGGGAAATTGGCAAGAAACCCAGCGTCTCCGGACCCGGCCGGGAACAGGGTAAGGTCTATGTCAGTAGTGATACCGACAAGGTTTTAAACGAATCTTATAAAGAAGCAAAAAATTTGGATGACCAGTATATCTCAGTGGAATGTATTTTGCTGGCGCTTTACAGTCTGAGTAAAAAATCCAAAGCCGTGGAGATTCTGGAACGTTATGGCATAAACAAAAAAGACATCGAAAATGTTCTAAAAGAAGTCCGGGGCGGACAGCGGGTGGTCAATGATCATCCCGAGGTCACCTATGAGGCGCTCAGCCAATATGGTCACGATCTGGTTCAGGATGCCATTGACAATAAACTGGATCCGGTTATTGGCCGGGATGCTGAAATCCGCCATGCGATCCGGATCTTAAGCCGAAAAACCAAGAACAACCCGGTTCTGATTGGTGAACCAGGGGTTGGTAAAACCGCCATTGTCGAAGGGCTGGCAATGCGAATAGTCGCTGGGGATGTTCCTGAAGGGCTAAAAGACAAACGAATTATTGCTTTAGATCTGGGCGCCTTGGTAGCCGGAGCAAAATACCGGGGTGAGTTCGAGGAACGTCTGAAAGCGGTATTAAAAGAAGTAGTCGACAGCAACGGCGAAATCGTCCTGTTTATTGACGAACTTCACAATATTGTCGGCGCCGGCAAAACCGAAGGCGCCATGGACGCCGGGAATATGTTAAAACCGATGCTGGCAAGAGGCGAGCTCCATTGTATCGGCGCCACCACGCTGGACGAATACCGCCAGTATATTGAAAAAGACCCGGCCCTGGAACGACGGTTCCAACCAGTGCTGGTCGACGAACCGACGGTGGAAGATACCATTTCGATTCTCCGGGGCTTAAAAGACACTTATGAACGGTACCACGGCGTCCAGATTCTGGATACTGCTTTGGTAGCGGCGGCCACCCTGTCCAACCGCTACATCTCCGACCGGTTTCTGCCAGATAAAGCGATCGACCTGATCGATGAAGCCTGTGCCAAGATCCGCACTGAAATGGACTCCATGCCCGAGGAAATGGACGAGGTTCGACGCAAAATGATGCAGCTGGAAATTGAAGAAGTGGCCCTGAAAAAAGAAAAGGATACCCTCAGCAAGGAACGGCTGGAACGGCTGCAGAAAGAACTGGCTGAATATAAAGAACGTTTCAATACCATGAGCATGCAATGGGAAAATGAAAAGCAGTCAGCTGATACCTTAAAATCGTTGCAGGAAGAACTGAATCAGCTCACCTACGAACGAGAAAAAGCGATCCGGGAAGGGGACTATCGCAAGGCCTCTGAACTGGAATATGGATTAATACCTGAAAAAACCGCCAAAGTTGAAGAGATCAAACGAAAAGCTGATGAAAAAGACGATGAAGACAGTCTCAAACGAGAAAGAGTCACGGAGGAAGAAATCGCTGAGATTATTTCTGACTGGACCAACATCCCCTTAAGCAAGTTGGTATCCGGCGAGCGGGAAAAACTGCTGGCTCTGGAAGACACCTTAAAACAACGGGTTATCGGACAGGAAGAGCCGATCCTGAAAGTGGTTGACGCCATCATCCGGTCTCGGGCCGGAATTAAAAATCCCAACAGTCCGATTGGGAGCTTCCTGTTCCTGGGACCAACCGGGGTTGGGAAAACTGAGCTGGCGAAAGCCGTGGCCGCCACCCTCTTCGATTCCGAAGAAAACATGATTCGTATTGATATGAGCGAATACATGGAAAAATTCTCGGTCTCCCGTTTAATCGGTGCACCGCCGGGATATGTTGGCTATGAAGAAGGGGGACAACTGACCGAAGCCGTCAGACGTAAACCCTATAGTGTCATCTTACTGGATGAAATTGAAAAAGCCCATAAGGATGTTTTCAATATCCTGCTGCAGATCCTCGATGATGGCCGGATTACTGATTCCCAGGGACGAACCGTGGATTTTAAAAATACCATCATCATCATGACCTCCAACATCGGTTCCGAATATCTGCTGGAAGGAATCAATGCCGATGGGGAAATTACCGAAAAAACCGAAACCGCCGTAATGGAATTGTTAAAGAGCTATTTCCGACCGGAGTTTTTAAACCGGATTGATGAAGTGGTCTTATACAAACCACTCAATAAAGAAGCTATCGGTCAAATCGTTACTCTGCTCTTGAAGGACTTACAGAAACGGTTGGAAGAGCGGCGCATTACCGTCACCCTGACCCAGCAAGCCATCGATGCCGTCATCGAAATGGGCTTTGATCCAGCCTATGGCGCTCGTCCGCTGAAACGCTATCTGCAGAAACATATCGAAACCATGGTCGGCAGAGAAATCATCAAGGGCAACGTCCACGAAGGCCAGGCCATCACTATTGATGTCGACCCCAATGGGGATTTCTATATGGCCTAAGAATAGAATTTAAAACGTCCAACTTACAGTTAATGGTAAGTTGGGCGCTTTTTCTATTCAGGGGTGGATTAATTGAAATAGTGATAGACGGGAACAAAAAATTACTGATTTCATTAAGAGTTTGTAAAAAAAACAAAATATTTACGAGAATAGTATCTACTCTGAACTGTATTTTTTAGATGATAACGAATTCATCGATTCGATTATTTGATATAATAATAACGAAATAAATTTATTTTCGGAGGTAGAAAATGCAAAAAATAATTATGTCTCCCAGTCGTTATGTTCAAGGTGCCGGAGAAGTTGGTAAATTACCGGAACATGTAGGAAAATTCGGAACATCTGCGCTTGTCTTAATGAGCGGAACCATGATGCGGACCAAAGCTGACGAATTGAAAGCCAGTTTTGAAGCGGCGGGAATTAAATTTACACCCGAAAAATTTAATGGCGAATGCTCAAAGGTTGAAATCGCCCGGCTCCAGGAAATCGTCAAAGCTGAAGGCTGTGATGTGGTAGTTGGGATCGGCGGGGGAAAAACCCTGGATACCGCTAAAGCAACTGCCCATTATGAAAAATTGCCAGTTGTGATTGCGCCATCCATTGCGTCCACCGATGCACCTTGCTCGGCTTTATCGGTTATCTACACCGAAGACGGCGTTTTCGACGAGTATTTAGTCCTGCCTAAAAATCCTGAAATTGTGGTGATGGATACCGACATCATTAAAGCGGCACCGGCCAGACTTTTTGTGGCTGGTATGGGCGATGCCTTGGCTACCTATTTTGAAGCCCAGGCGACTGTGGATTCCAACGGAACCACCATGTCAGGTGCGCACCCAACCCGATCGGCGCTGGCTTTGGCAAGATTATGTTATGATATTTTAATTGAAGATGGCTTAAAAGCCAAGTTGGCGGTCGAAGCAGCCACCTGTACGCCAGCGGTTGAAAATGTTATTGAAGCCAATACCTACCTCAGCGGCGTCGGTTTTGAAAGCGGTGGTCTGGCTGCCTGTCACGCCATCCATAACGGCTTGACGGTATTATCCGAATGCCACCACATGTATCACGGTGAAAAGGTAGCCTTCGGGACCCTGGTCCAGTTGGTTATGGAAAACCGATCCATGGAAGATATCGAAGAAGTCATCGATTTCTGTCTGTCAGTTGGTCTGCCGATTACCCTGGGCGAACTGGGCTGTACCGAACCAACTCCAGAAAAAATCATGGCTGTGGCGGTAGCTGCTGCTGATCCTGGCGAAACCATTCATAATATGCCATTTGATGTCGATGCCGATACCGTTTATGCCGCCATTATGGCAGCTGATGCGCTGGGCCGTTTGTATCTGTGTGACTAAGAATAGATAGTAAGTAAATATATTAAAGGCCAGAATCCCAATCGTCGCAGGGGATTCTGGCCTTTTTAATTATCAGCACTTGCTCTTGCTGATTTCATATTTAAATAAAAGATCAAGGCGCCGTCACAAAAGGGCCAGTGCAAGTCAAATAGCTTGTGAGTGGATTTAAACCAGTGGATCAAACAGCTCCCGGGTTTTCGTGAGCATTTCCCGGATCGGCAGATTGTAAGGACAGCGGGGTTCGCATTCGCCGCATTGGATACAATCTGAGGCATTGGCAGCAAAACTGCGATAGCGGTCCAGCGCCCATTCTTCCAGATCGTATCGGCGGTAATAGCCCTCCACAATAAACTGCATCGGGATATCAATGCCCTGGGGACAGGGAGCGCAATAGCCGCAGCGGCGGCAGAAGGTTTTCCCCAATGCTTGGGCATCGGCTTCCAGGGTCTGGCGTTCGTCATCGGTCAAGGGCACAAAGTCGTTGCCGACTTTGGTGTTTTTCAAAACCTGTTTAACGGAATCCATGCCAGGGATCAAGACGGAAATATTGGGATTTTCGGCGACCCAGCGCAGGGCGTAGTTGGCGTGGAGAAATGCTCCGCCGGCCAGTGGTTTCATGATGATGACGCCGACATTTTTGCTTTTGGCTTTTTCAAAGAGGGGCGCGCCGCGATTTTCTACTATATTATAAGGAAATTGAATGGTTTCGAATTTATCCTCTTCCAGAGCCCGGTCTAACACCTCATAACTGTGGGAGGTGATGCCGATATGTTTTATCAATCCCTGTTTTTTACATTCAACCAGTGCTTCATAACCACCCTGGGGGCCCATAATGGTTTCATAGGCGGCCATCGTTTTGGCATTATGGAACTGATATAAATCAATGGTATCTGTCTGTAATTCAGCCAGACTGGCTTTAACATCTGCCATGACGTCTTCATAGCTGAGTTTGGGGGTTTTAGTGGCCAGATAAAAATGTTCCCGGCCCCACTGTTTCAGGGCTTCCCCAATCATTTCTTCACTGTTGGTGTAAGCTCTGGCAGTGTCAATGAAATTAACTCCTTCTTCAATAAGGTTCTCAACAATTTCGTCGACTTCCCATTGGTTACAGCGTTGAATTGGAATACCACCAAACCCAATAAGGGACACTTCTAATCCGGTTTTTCCCAGTATTCGCGTTTCCATTTTACACCTCTTCTTTTATTGATTTTGCTTATTTTAACATATCAAATAAAAAAAGTCACCTCTTATGAGGGGATTGGTCAGAGATTCGCTGAATTTCAACTTTCTTTCAGGTAGATAGGCGAACATCAATTGACACTCCAATAAATAATGTAGTAAAATGAAAATACATTTCATTCGTAGTAAGAAAGAAGGTAAAAAATATGAGTATTCGTTTTGATCTCTCTTATGCAAATATAGATCCCAGTGAATTTGAAAGTCGGTCTGACCAGTTGGTGAAAGCCAATGATGAATTAATGAATAAAACCGGGGTCGGTAACGATTTTCTGGGATGGGTTGACTATCCGGTTAAATATGATCAGGACGAATTTGCCCGGATCAAGCAAGCGGCCCAAAAAATTCAGGATCGCTGCGATGCGTTGGTGGTCATTGGCATCGGCGGATCTTATCTGGGCGCTAAAGCGGTGATCTCGGCTCTGACCAGTCCCTTTTATAATGAAGAACCCCGATCAGTACGGAAGGCACCTAAAATATATTTTGCCGGTCAGAATATCAGCGGCAAATATCTGGAAAATCTGCTGGCCCTGCTGAAAGATCAGGAGGTTTGTGTCAACGTTATTTCAAAATCCGGCACCACCACGGAACCGGCGATGGCCTTTCGCTTTTTTAGAAAATTTCTGGAAGAAAAATATGGAAAAGAAGGCGCCAAGGAGCGGATCTTTGTCACCACCGATGCGGCTAAAGGGGCGTTAAAGTTCATGGCCGATGAAGAAGGCTACGAAACCTTTGTGATTCCCGACGATATTGGCGGACGTTACTCGGTTTATACCGCCGTCGGTTTGCTGCCGATCGCGGCGGCAGGAATTGATATTGACGCCCTGATGGATGGCGGAAAATCTGGTTATGAGGATTATAACAAACCCAAGTTTGAAAAAAACCCCTGTTTTCAATATGCCTTGTACCGGAATGTACTTTACAATCGCGGCAAAAATATTGAGATTTTAGTCGATTACGATCCCTCACTGGAGTATCTGGCGGAGTGGTGGAAACAATTATTTGGTGAAAGTGACGGCAAAGATGGCAAGGGTCTCTTTCCGGCCTCAGCCCATTTTTCCACCGATCTCCACTCGTTGGGACAGATGATTCAGGATGGACCCAAAAATCATTTTGAAACCGTGATTGTCATCGAGGACGACCAGTCGGTGATCAAGGTGTTCCGGGATGAAAAAAATCTGGAAGGACTGAACTACCTCACCGGGTGGGAAATCGACGCAGTGAATGAAAAAGCCTTTATGGGTACCCTGTTGGCCCATGTCGATGGGGGCGTCCCCAATGGCATTATTAAGCTAAAAAAATTGGATGCCTTTCATATTGGCAAACTGATTTATTTTTTCGAAAAAGCCTGCGGCTTAAATGGCTATCTGCTGGGGGTAAATCCTTTTGATCAACCCGGCGTGGAAGCCTATAAAAAGAACATGTTTGCGCTGCTCCATAAACCGGGTTTTGAAGACTTGACGGCTGAGCTGGAAGAACGGTTATAGTAAATTGAATCGTCTGATTTAAAAGCATTGCGGCAGAAAAGAATAAATCAAAATTCAATAATTAACACAAGACAAGCTGTTACATTTATGATACAATATTAAAAAATACAATACAAATAATCGATTGATTAGCCAAGAGGCAGGATTAATGACATGGTGCTCAGGCACAACAAAAGAATATAGAATCATAGGGCAAAACTGTTGTGAAACAGTGACGCAAAGCTAAAGGGACTTTTATAAGTTAGCCAGTTACTCAAATAGATTTGACGATTTTGGAGGTAATGGTGAAGAAGTATAACGAAAAAAAGTTTTTAATCCTCAGTTTTGCGTTGTTTTTTTTGGTCATGATAACGGCGCTATTTAACACTGTTTCTTTTTCCCTGCCTGACCAGCGAGAAACCTTGCGAATGGTGTTTTATGGCCTGGGGTTCACGGGAATTTTTATTATCAGTCTGATCAGCAATTTTTCAGTCGCTGACCTTAAAAAAGAAAATATTGAATTGAGACGGCTCCAGGATTTTGATTCTCTGACCGGCTGTTCCAATTGGATCAAGTTTAAAAGAGACTGTGAAAAAATCCTTGTAACAGATCAGACCCAGCATTATGCGATGATAATTTTTGATATTGATAAGTTTAAAGCCATCAATGATTTATATGGGCATCAGGAAGGCAACGAAATTCTCACTGCTATTGCGGAGCTGTTAGAAAAGCAGCTCAGAGAAGACGAACTGTTTGCCAGAATGGCCACCGATAATTTCAGTATGTTGATGAAATACGAAGGCTATGGCGAATTTTCCCAGCGGGTGGAAAATTTGATTCTCGCGATCAACGGGTATTCCCAGAAATTCATCGTCAACATTTCGATGGGCATTTATCTGATCGGGCAGGATGATTTGGATATCAATACCCTCAGTGATCGGGCCAATATGGCCAAAAGATCGATTAAAGATAACTCCCAGGTGAGCTATGCCTTTTATGATGAGTCGATGCGCCAAGTAATGATTCTTGAGAATGAGATTGAAAACAGAATGGAAATGGCCCTCCGTAATGATGAGTTTGAAGTGTATCTTCAGCCCAAATATTTGTTTTCAGATGAGCAGATCATTGGCGCAGAGGCATTGGTGCGGTGGAATGATCCGGATCGTGGGATGCTCCCCCCCAATGATTTCATTCCCTTATTTGAAAAAAACGGCTTCGTCAAAAAAATAGATACTTATATGTTTGAAGAAGTGTGCAAGCTGCTGGAAAAATGGAAAACGGAAATGGATCAACTAACCAATATGATTATTTCGGTCAATTTTTCCCGGCTCCACCTTGAAAATATGCTGCTGCCGGAAGAATTGCTGGCTATTACCAGCCGCTATCATATTGATCCGAAAATGATTGAAATTGAACTGACCGAAGGAACCATTTTTGATAATGATGTTCAGATGGTTGATATCATGAATCATTTAAAAGATTTCGGGTTTCATATTTCCATTGATGATTTTGGACGGGCTTACTCATCCCTAAATACCCTTAAAAATCTGCCGGCGGATATTCTAAAACTGGATAAGGCTTTTTTCAGCGAATCGACGGATAATGTTCGCGGCAAAAAAATTATCACCAGTATGTTAAATATGGCTAAGGATCTGGATCTGATTACAGTTGCCGAAGGGGTCGAGACCCAGGAACAGGTGGATTTTCTCAAAGATAAGGGCTGCGATATCGCTCAGGGCTTCTTCTATGCCAAGCCCATGAATATCGCTCAATTCGAAGAATTTGTCAATAAAAAACTGAAATCAGCTTAGGCCGATTTCAGTTTTTTTGGGGGTTAGGATCTCACTGGATTTTATCAGGAAATTTTATTCAGGCGCATTTTCAAAATTCAGTCCGCCGCAGGTGATGTCAGCAAAAACGGAAAGAGCCACCGAATGATCGGGATCTATGCAAACCGTATGATCGGCGATACCGCCAAATTTGCAGTGATCAACGATTTTCAATTTAAAGTTATCAGGAACGATGATATTCAGACCACCATTTATGATGCTGATATCCATGCGATAATCATCTTTATCGGTGACAACGTCAGAAAAATCAAGCTGCATACCGCCAAAGAAAGCCCCGATTTTTGTATCCCGCATGGTCTGGTCCCGGTAGTCTTTCATTTTTCCACCATAGAGAACTGTTTCATCCATGGATTCAGGACTTTTATCGAAGCTGGCTTCAAAATCTTTCGCCTTTTTAATCACGCAAGCATGATAAAGAGCCATACCGGTTGCCAAAACAACACCTGTTCCGATGAGTATTTTTTTAATTTTCATGGTTAATCCTTCCTGTTCTTTTTTATTTAGTTTAACATGATTTCAAGAAAAACCGAATCTTTTTTTGTTTTTTTTCAGAACATCGGCCATTATTTTAACTTAAAATAAAGATATTATGCTATAATATTCACAGTATCTGTTCAGCAAAGCTGAATAAATAGTAAAAAATTACAATCAAAGAAAGGTCTCAATGGAAACAAAAAAGTATTATAGTGAGTTTGAAACCATTGTTGGCGATATTATTACACACAGTGAATTCCAAAAATTACGGGAAATTGATCACCATGGCAATGGTTTATTTGAACACTCAGTTGCAGTCGGTTATTATTCCTATCGCGTGGCCAGATTTTTAGGCATGGATTATGCCTCCATTGCTCGGGGCGCAACGCTCCATGATTTTTTTCTGGAATCATGGCAGGGTAAGGTTAAAACAGGCAAGGGATTGAATCGGATCAAGGAGATGCATGGCTTTTCCCATCCTAAAACAGCACTGGAAAATGCCGAAAAATATTTTGATATTGATGAACGTCAGGCAGATATGATTTTAAAACATATGTTTCCGTTGACACCCATTCCACCGACCAATATCGGTAGCTGGGTCGTCACCGCAGTGGATAAATTTGTCGCGACCAATGAACTGGTTTTTAAAAACACCCAGCCGATCAAACGGCTTAAAAGTATGATGTCCAGAGCTTAACCAGCACGTTAAGCGCTTTTATATGACACTAATAAATTAATTTGACGGAGGATATATGATCGAGGAACAAATTGAACGAGCAAAGGCCCATTTTGGCGAACTGATCAAAGAACAATTGACCCGCATTGAGAAAATGAAGGTCCAGAAGGATTTTACCGATTTCGCAAGCAAAGATAAAATTATTGTCGGCATTGTTGGCGGCGATGGTATTGGGCCATTTATCACCTCAGAAGCCCAACGGGTTTTAGAGTTTTTATTGGCTGACGATGTTAAATCCGGCAAGATTGTCTTTAAGATTATCGATGGCTTGACCATTGAAAATCGGGCTGCCTGTGGAAAAGCCATTCCTGATGACGTTTTAGCAGAACTGAAAACCTGCGATGTCATCTTAAAAGGACCGACCACAACCCCGCGAGAAGGGGATCCATGGCCAAATATCGAAAGTGCCAATGTGGCCATGCGTCGCGAATTGGACTTATTTGCCAATGTTCGTCCGGTTTCGGTACCGGAAAAGAATATCGACTGGACTTTTTATCGGGAAAACACCGAAGGTGCTTATGCCGTTGGCAGCAAGGGCATCCACGTCAATGACGATTTAGCCATTGATTTCACCGTAACCACCCAGGACGGATCAGACCGAATCATCAAAGCAGCCTTTGATTTTGCCGAAAAATCGGGAAAAAATAAGGTCACGGTTGTTACCAAAGCCAATGTTATCAAAACAACCGATGGTAAGTTTTTAGATACCGCCAAAGCGATTGCCAAAAATTATCCCACCGTCGAAATGGACGACTGGTATATTGATATTATGACCGCTAAACTGGTTGATGAAAAACGACGCAGTCAGTTTAAGGTGATGGTATTACCGAATCTCTATGGTGATATCTTAACCGATGAAGCGGCCGAGTTTCAGGGTGGCGTCGGTACTGCCGGTTCAGCCAACATCGGTAAACAATATGCGATGTTTGAAGCGATCCATGGTTCTGCTCCAAGAATGGTTGAAGAGGGTCGTGGACAATATGCCGATCCCTGCAGTATTATTCGGGCCGCCGGGATGCTGTTAGTCCATATTGGTTATGATGAAAAAGCTGAACAGCTTCAGAAAGCTCTGGATGTGTGTGGATTATATGAGAAAAAGTTAGTGCTCACAGGCCGGGAAACCGGTGCAACCGGTTCAGAATATGCCAATTACGTGATGGAAACCTTGTCCAACCCTAACCTGGACACGATTTATGCAAAATTTATATAGTTGATGAGGGGCGTCTTTTAAGACGCCCTTTTTTTGCGATAAAATCTATCGCAGCTCAAACGGGAGGTTAGCAAGCCCTCGGCTAATCGCCGGAAGAATTCAATTCCTTTGTCTGCATATTCACAAGTTAAGCACAATAGGTGTTGCTTGTGTTTTTAAAATGTTATCTCAACAATAAAAAACATATTTATTAGGAGGCTGTCATGCTGGAGAAAATTGATTTAGGTGTAACAATTGACAAAGAAAGCTATCGTTTGGAAAAAGATCGGTTGACGGTTCGGTTAGGCGAGTTGCAACGGACCCTTCATGAGATGGAAATACCGGTTTTAATTCTTTTTGAAGGCTGGGATGCGGCCGGGAAGGGAACTCTGATTAATGAACTGCTGATGCCCATGGATCCGCGATCTTTCCGGGTTCATAATTTCAAAAAGCAGGAAAACGAGGATGAGATATTCCGTCCGTTCTTATGGCGCTATTGGACCAAGACTCCGGAGAAAGGGCAAATCGCCATTTTTAATCGCAGTTATTATAGTGACCTGGTCTATCGTAAATCTGTCGATGCTTTGAATCTACAGGGACTGATGAAACAGGCCAATGAATTTGAACAGGCCTTATCCGAAGACGGCATGATTATTTTTAAGTTCTTTGTCCATATCAGCAAAAAAGAACAAAAACGACGATTTAACAAACTGCTGGGAAATGATGCCACGTCCTGGCGGGTTACCCCCCGGGATAAAAAAGAAAACAAACATTATGATAAACTCTATGAAAAGGTCAACCGGGGACTGGAACAGACCGACAACGACTGTGCTCCCTGGGTTATCATTGAGGGTGAACAAAAAGACTACGCCCTGATCAAGGTTTTGAGTGTCTTGGAAACACGTCTGGAAAAAGTCATTGAAGCAGTGAAAATGGCCCCTGCGGTGGAACTCAAACCGCTGATCCATGAGGGTGATATGCCTTTCCAATCTAAAATACTGGACGGGATAGGGCTGGATCAGGTCATCAGTGAAGAAGAGTATCAGATCCAAATAAAAGAATGCCAGAAAAAAATCCGCTTGCTCCAATATGAGTTGTATCGCCGCCGAATTCCCTTGATTGCCGGTTTTGAAGGTTGGGACGCGGCTGGCAAAGGGGGCTGTATTAAACGGCTGACCCGAAATCTTGATCCCCGCGGTTACACCGTTTACCCCACCGCCAGCCCCAGTGATATTGAAAGAAAGCATCATTATCTCTGGCGTTTTTGGCGGGATATCCCCAAAAATGGTCATCTGGGTGTTTGGGATCGAACCTGGTATGGTCGGGTGATGGTGGAACCGATTGAAGGGTTTTGTACTCAGGAAGAGTTTGACCGAAGTTATCGGGAAATCAATGAATTCGAAAAACAACTTTCTGACTGGGGCGCGATTGTCATCAAATTCTGGCTGCAAATCGATCAGGATGAACAATTGCGGCGTTTTACCGGGCGGGCGGAAAATCCCGATAAGGGCTGGAAAATCACCGACGAAGATTGGCGCAACCGGGAAAAATGGGATGTTTATAAAATCGCCGTGGATGAGATGTTGCTGAAAACATCCACCGTCAATGCCCCCTGGATTATTGTGGAAGCCCAGAATAAGTATTATGCCAGGATCAAGGTTCTTAACGAAACCATCGCCGCCATCGAAAAACGTTTGAATAATTAACTTAACCCTTCGGAATAGAATGATAATGACCTCCAGTCACCTTAAACAATCACGCCAGTACTATCGTAATCAATAGACTGGCGTGAAATAAATTATAGATTAATGATTGAGATCATTAATTATGCGACTTATTGAATAATGATTAAAAGCTTTCAATAAAGGGTATATCTTTTTAAGTATATCAAGATTTAACCTTAGTTTTTCAATGGAAAGCAAAAACCAGAAAAAATAATTAACCGTGGGATCAAAAATAAACCACAAATGATTAAATATTTAAAGTGATATGTTCTTTTTACAAAAAGATCTATTGTTATTCGTTGAAAACGTTTAAATCACTTGATAAGTCGGGTATAATGAACTCAATAATTTTAATAGAAAGGAGCTTACATGGATTCAATTGATATTGAAATCCTCAAGCTGTTGCAAAAAAATGCCAGAGTTACGGCTTCCGAAATTGCCAATGAAGTCAGTTTATCGGTTCCTGCAATCAGCGAACGAATACGAAAATTAGATTCATCCGGAATCATTCAAAAATACACTGTTATTCTATGGACTCAGAAAATGAATAAAAATTTAGTTGCCTATATGTTTATATCCCTTAAGCATCCCAGTTTTATTGATGGCTTTGTCGCCTTAGTAGAAGATGAGAGTGAGATCATTGAATGTGATTATCTGGCCGGAGATTATGATTATTTAATTAAAATTATTACTAAAGATACCCAGAGTTTGGAAGCGGTGCTCAATCGCATTAAAACAGTTCCCGGGGTGCAAAAGACCAAAACGATTGTAACCCTGTCAACCGTCAAGAATACATATTCCATTCTTCCCTAAGAAGATCAGAACGTGTATTGGTTTTTTAAATCAAAATTTAAAATTTATAATTAAAAAAACAGGAGGTTTTTATCATGATTGTAGGTATTCCAAAGGAAATTAAAAACAATGAGTCTCGCGTATCCGTAACACCAGCTGGTGTTCATGCCCTGGTGGCGAGTGGCCATAAGGTTCTAGTTGAAACAAAGGCCGGCCTTGAAAGTGGCATTGCAGATAGTGAATACGCAGCAGAAGGTGCGGTAATCCTGCAACAGGCCAAAGAAGTATTTGAACAATCCGATATCATTGTAAAAGTAAAAGAACCCATTGAGTCAGAATACGAACTGATGAAAGAAGGCCAGACCTTATTTACATATCTACATCTTGCTCCAAACCTGCCTTTAACCGATATATTAGTTAAGAAAAAAATTACTGGGATTGCTTATGAAACGGTTCAATTAGCAGACCGATCTTTACCGTTACTGATCCCAATGAGTGAAGTAGCCGGAAGAATGTCAGTTCAAGTTGGTGCCACTATGCTGCAACGCTATCATGGCGGTGTGGGAATGTTATTAGGCGGCGTTACCGGCGTATTGCCAGCAGAGGTAATGATCATCGGAGCTGGTACAGTTGGTATGAATGCTGCAAAAATGGCAGTGGGTTTGGGTGCTCATGTTACCGTTATTGATATCAGCAAACCAAGATTAACCTATGTTGACGACGTCTTTAATGGTCGGGTATCGACACTGATCAGTAATCCTTATAACATGGCAGAACTGACTAAGAAATCAGATCTGTTGATCAGTGGTGTATTGGTTGCTGGCGAAAAAGCACCAAAACTGGTTTCTGAACAGATGGTTAAAAATATGAAAAAAGGATCAGTTATTGTCGATGTAGCCATTGACCAGGGCGGATCAGTCGAAACCATTGATCACAGCACAACTCATGATGATCCTTGCTTTGAAAAACATGGCGTAATTCATTACTCCGTTGCCAATATGCCAGGTGCCGTTCCTAGAACATCCACCTATGCACTGACTGGATCCACCCTGCCATACTTAATGGCGATTGTTAACAAGGGACCAGAAGCCGCAATGAAAGAAGATCCCGCATTATTATTAGGGTTAAATACTTACAAGGGACATGTTACTTGTAAAGGCGTGGCAGAAGGCTTAAATAAAGAATACGTACCCGCAGAAGAGTTGCTATAGGCTAAGAATAAACTTTAATCAACCCGGAAAAGAAAATTTAATCATCAGCATCAAGAAATCAAGAAAACGAAAAAAATGAGACATAAAATCTAGCTCTAAATAACTGATAATAAGGGTGACACTGTTAACTTTAATAGTGAAGCCCTTATTTAAGAAAATTCTAACCAAATGTGTAATCGATAACAAAGTTTATAATTTTAAGGGGGCAATATGAATTTTTCGGATATCATTTCAGCTGTAAATAATTTTGTTTGGGGACCTGTTATGCTGGCACTGCTAATGGGCACAGGGATGTTCTTAACCGTGCGTTTAAAATTCAAGCCATGGCTCAACCTGGGCTATGCGTTAAAATCGGTCTTTGCCAAACAGGATAAGACCAAAAAAAATGATTCCAGCGGGGATATTTCACCATTTCAATCCCTGATGACAGCATTGGCGGCCACCATCGGAACCGGGAATATCGTCGGCGTCGCAACAGCGATGGTCCTGGGTGGTCCGGGAGCCCTGGTCTGGATGTGGATATCGGCCTTATTTGGTCTTTCCACCAAATATGCCGAAAGTGTTCTGGCGGTTAAATATCGGGAAACCAATGCCAAAGGCGAAATGGCCGGTGGTCCGATGTATGCCATGAAAAATGGTTTCAAGAATAAAAAACTTGGTTTAGTATTGGCGTTTTTGTTCTCATTGTTTGCCACTGTGGCATCCTTCGGGATTGGCAACATGACCCAGGCCAACTCCATTGCCGGAGCAGTGTTTGGTACCTTTGGCGTACCTACCTGGATAACCGGCCTGATTCTGATGGCACTGGCATTTATGGTTATTCTCGGTGGTATCAAGAGCATCGGTAAGGTATCAGGCGTGATTGTACCTTTTATGGCCGTCTTTTATGTTTTGGCTTCAATCGTTGTCATTATCATCAATTTTGAAAACTTGCCAGCTGGTATTGCCGAAATCTTTACCATGGCCTTTTCACCGACCGCTATGGCCGGCGGCGTTGGCGGTACTATTATCGCAACGATGCTGACAGCCATGCGTTGGGGTGTTGCCCGGGGCGTCTTCTCCAATGAAGCCGGTTTAGGTTCGGCACCAATCGCTGCTGCAGCGGCAAAAACCGATCATCCGTCACGACAAGGTTATATCAATATGACCGGGACCTTCTTTGATACCATCATTGTTTGTACAATCACCGGTCTTGTTATTGCCTCGTCTGGGGTGCTGGGGACATTGGATGCCAGCGGCGAAATATTAATGGGTGCGAATCTTACCATTGCTGCCTTCCAATCAGCGTTAGGACCGGTTGGCGGATATATTGTAACTATCGGGATTACCCTCTTTGCCTTTTCAACCATATTGGGTTGGGAATACTATGGCGAAAAGTCGCTGGAATATTTAATCAAAGCGCCAATTGCCGTAACCATCTACCGGATCCTCTATTGTCTGGTTGTTTTTGTCGGTGCCACCACCGCATTGGAAATCGTCTGGAATTTATCTGATGCCATGAATGGAATGATGGCCATTCCAAACTTAATCAGTCTGCTCGTCTTAAGCAGTGTGGTAGCCAAGGAATGTTTCGAATTCCAGTCAGACTTTTTAATACCAGAAAAACTGGCATTTAAAGAAGCTAAAAAGAAATAATGATTTTCAAGCAATTAACTAAATAAAAAAAGTTATTACTTCACAAAAATTACTGTTGATGAACTGTTAATGAACATTTTGACAGTTCATCCGCAGTGAATTATTGTGAAAAATTAATTTGCAGGGAAAAATGTTCTCGAACAAACAATCGCATCCATATAAAAGAAATTTAATATATAAAAAGTATAACGTTAATCGTTTTCGGATAAACTAATGAAAAATTGCCGAAGATTCGGGGCAAAAAATTACCCTTATTAAAGTGTATACACTCAAAAACTAATATGATATAATTTCATAGATAAAATTTTGCTATTTAGACCATCAACAAAAACATTTTGTTTTAATTTCAAGGAGGAAAATCATGCCTAAAAAAATGATGACAATGGATGGAAATACTGCGGCTGCACACGTTGCATATGCGTTCACCGAGGTTGCTGCTATTTTTCCAATTACCCCTTCATCCCCAATGGCCGAATATGCGGATGTTTGGGCTTCACAGGGACGAAAAAATATCTTTGGTGAAACAGTAAAAGTTTCCGAAATGCAATCCGAAGGCGGCGCTGCTGGTGCGGTTCACGGATCATTGGCGGCAGGGGCTTTAACCACTACCTTTACTGCTTCTCAGGGACTTTTATTAATGATCCCGAATATGTATAAAATTGCCGGCGAATTGTTGCCAGGCGTTTTTCATGTAACTGCCCGTACCTTAGCTGCTCAGGCATTATCCATTTTTGGTGATCATGGCGATGTTATGGCCTGCCGTCAAACTGGTTTTGCTTTATTGGCTTCCGGCGGTGTCCAGGAAGTAATGGATCTGGCTGCGATTGCCCATCTGGCCGCAATTAAAAGCCGGGTGCCATTTATGCATTTCTTTGATGGTTTCAGAACTTCACACGAAATTCAAAAAATTGAAGTCATCGATTATGATGTCTTTAAAAAACTGGCTGATTTTGATGCCATCCAGGAATTCAGAAACAATGCCCTGAATCCGGAACATCCAGTAACTCGGGGAACCGCTCAAAATCCGGACATTTTCTTCCAGGCCAGAGAAGCGTGTAATCCATTCTATGATAATATTCCAGCGATTGTAGCTGACTATATGGAAAAAATATCAGCAGAAACCGGCCGGGAATACCATTTATTTGATTATTATGGTGCGGACGATGCCGAAAACATCATCGTTGCCATGGGTTCAGTGACTGATACCATTGAAGAAACGATTGATTATTTAGTGGCTCAGGGCGAAAAAATCGGCTTAATTAAGGTTCGCTTATTCAGACCTTTTGCGCCAGAGTATTTAATGAATGTCTTGCCAAAAACCGTTAAAAAAATTGCGGTCTTAGACCGTACTAAAGAGCCCGGCTCATTGGGCGAACCTTTATACCAGGATATCTGTACCGTCTTCTACGGCAAAGAATTCCAGCCATTGATTGTTGGCGGTCGTTATGGACTCAGTTCAAAAGACACCACACCTGCTCAAATTAAAGCAGTTTATGATAATTTAAAACTGGCTCAGCCAAAAGATAAATTCACCATCGGGATTGTTGATGATGTTACCCACACAAACTTGGAACTGGGTGAAAACCTGCATACTGTTCCAGCCGGAACCAAGGGATGTAAATTCTGGGGTCTGGGATCTGATGGAACCGTTGGTGCCAATAAATCAGCAATCAAGATCATTGGGGATCATACCGATTTATATGCCCAGGGTTATTTCTCCTATGATAGCAAAAAATCCGGCGGGGTTACGGTATCCCATTTACGATTTGGTAAAAAACCAATTAAGTCGACTTACCTGATTGTAAACTCAGATTTTGTTTCCTGCTCAACCCAAGCCTACGTTCACCAGTATGACCTGTTAAAAGGTTTGAAAAAAGGCGGAACATTCCTGCTTAATACTGTTTGGGAAGGCGCCGAACTGGATGAAAAATTACCAGCTTCTTTAAAGAAATACATTGCCGACAACGACATTAATTTCTATATCATCAATGCGACAAAAATTGCTGAAGAAATTGGTCTGGGTCGTCGAACCAACATGATTATGCAATCTGCTTTCTTTAAACTGGCCGACATTATTCCAATTGAGGATGCAGTTGCCTTCTCTAAAGCGGGAATCCAGAAATCCTATGGTAATAAAGGTCAGAAAATTGTTGATATGAATAACGCTGCTGTTGATCAGGGGATTGATGCCCTGGTTAAAGTGGACGTTCCAGCATCATGGAAAGACCTTAAAGCTGAAACCACAACAGAAGAAAATGTACCAGAATTCATCACCAAAATGCTGCGTCCAATCAACCGACTGGCAGGGGATGATATTCCGGTTTCAACCTTTACCGGTGTGGAAGACGGAACATTTATGGCCGGTTCTTCAGCCTACGAAAAACGGGGAATCGCGGTTAATGTGCCAAAATGGATTCCTGAAAATTGCATCCAGTGTAACCAGTGTTCATTTGTTTGCCCGCATGCTGCTATCCGTCCCGTTTTAGTGGATGCCGGTGAAAAAGCTGCCGCGCCAGAAGGCTTTACAACAGTTAAAGCCACCGGAAAACAATTTGACGGTTTAGAGTATCGTATCCAGGTCAGCACCCTTGACTGTACCGGTTGTGGCAACTGTCAGGATGCCTGCCCGGCTAAAACCAAAGCCCTGGAAATGGAACCAATTGATACTCAGGCTGAACAAATTCCAATGTGGAACTATTCAACCACAGTAAAAATTAAAGATAACCTGATGAATAAAGCGACAGTCAAAGGCAGCCAGTTCTGTCAGCCATTGCTTGAGTTCTCTGGTGCCTGTGCTGGTTGTGGAGAAACACCATATATTAAAACCATTACCCAATTATTTGGGGATCGCATGATGGTGGCTAATGCCACTGGTTGTTCATCGATCTGGGGAGCATCTTCACCATCCACACCTTACTGTAAAAATGCCGAAGGAAAAGGTCCAGCCTGGGCAAACTCTTTATTTGAAGATAATGCCGAGTATGGCTTTGGAATGATGCTGGCTACAGAAAAAATGGCCGATACGATTGAGAATTACCTCAAAGAAATCATCGCCGGCGATGCTCCAGAAGCGGTTAAAACAGCCGGACAAGCCTGGATTGACAGCCGCAAAGATGCGGAAGCTTCAAAAATTGCCTCTGCTAAACTGGTTGAAGCCTTAACCGCTTATACACCAAGTGAAGCACTGGCGACTTATGCCAAGTTTATTCTTGCTAATCAGGCTTACCTGATTAAAAAATCCCAATGGATTTTTGGTGGCGACGGCTGGGCTTACGATATCGGCTACGGCGGACTGGATCATGTTTTAGCATCGAATAAAAATATTAATATATTCGTGCTGGATACCGAAATCTACTCCAACACCGGTGGTCAGGCTTCTAAATCAACCCCCACCGCGGCAGTGGCACAATTTGCTTCAGCTGGGGAACGGATCAAGAAAAAAGACCTTGGTATGATGGCAGCAACCTACGGTTACGTTTACGTGGCTCAGGTGGCCATGGGTGCAGATAAAAACCAATTTATGAAAGCCCTTCAGGAAGCCGAAGCTTACGATGGTCCATCTCTGATCATTGCTTACGCACCTTGTATCAACCATGGTATTAAAGGCGGCATGAGCCGTACCCAAACTCACGAAGCATTCGCTGTGGAATCTGGATACTGGCATCTGTACCGATTCAATCCAACCCTGAAAGAAGAAGGAAAAAATCCATTTATCCTCGATTCTAAAGAACCAGATATGGACAAATTCACCGAATTCCTGGATTCAGAAGTTCGTTACACCTCATTAAAACTGACCTTCCCAGAAGTTTCAGCAACCCTTTATGATAAGGCAAAAGAAGAAGCCCTGGAACGTTACATGGGTTATAAACAAAAATCAGAAATGTAATTTGATCTATAAGTGGAGAAACCCCTTGGGGTTTCTCTTACGTTTAATCACAAAAAAGCTCCATTGGACTAGACCAATGGAGCTTTTAATTCGTTTATTAACCACTAAATAGGATTTTTAGGTCAATTTTATTTACATTTTTGGGGAGATGGGTGTCTTCTGGCAAATCCGTCCAGGTCATCATCAGGATTATGAACGGTTAATAACATTTTGTCCAAGTCAAAATCAAAATCGAAGCTTGTATCTGATTTTAATTCTTCAAGTACATCCATAATCACTTGGCCGTCGCCTACGTCATCCATGTTGAGAACAGCTTTCCCATGATCATCAAAATTGGCAACTTTCACTTTTTCATGAATGACTTCAATAACTTTTTTCTTTTCCATAAAAATACCTCTTTCTTTTAAAAATAGTGTTGTTAGTTTCTAAATACCCCAATAATTAAATATTATCCACTGATGATAATATTTTGAAAGATTAATGAAACTTTATTTTTGTTTAAATTTGAAAATAAAGGATATTAAAAAAAGGAGAATTGAATTTTACTTAGAATAGAGTTAATAGACCCTTAAAAGTCAAGACTTTATTAAAAAAGGAAAAAACAAATGACAACTTACTACTCCGAAGAATTGATACAAGCTGTCATCGAGGCAAATGATATTGTAGATATCGCTTCGGGTTACATGACCTTAAAACGGGTGGGTAATTCTTTTAAAGGTAAATGTCCATTTCACAATGAAAAAACGGCATCGTTTACGGTTTCCCGAGAAAAGCAGCTGTATCATTGTTTTGGCTGTGGGGCTGGTGGCAATGTGATTACCTTTATTATGGAAATGGAAAAACTGCCCTTTGTCGATGCCCTCAAATTTCTGGCAGCACGGGTGAATATGATTCTGCCGGAAAAGCAGAACCAACAGGAAGATCATCAGGCTTATGAAAAAAAGAAGCGCCTATATGAAATGCATCGGGAAGCGGCCAATTACTATTACAAAGTTTTAAAAACAGAACGACCAGCCCGGGAATATCTGCTGCAGCGTGGGATCAGTCAGGAAACCATCCGGGAATTTGGGGTGGGTTATGCCAGTGAAGACTGGACCCGATTAACCGATTTCCTTAACACCAAAGGCTTTTCCATGACGGAAATGCTGCATTCAGGTCTGATTCTGGCTTCGGAAAACAAACGACATTATGATCGGTTCCGTAGTCGGATCATGTTTCCGATCGTTAATCCCCGGGGCCAGATTGTTGGATTCGGTGGTCGCTTGATGGCGGCCGGACAAAATGGACCCAAATACCTTAATTCCCCAGAAACCCCAATTTTTTCCAAAAGTCATGAGCTCTATAACCTGAATCACTGCAAAAACTTTTTAGAAGAAGGGCGTTTATTTATTGTTGAAGGCTATATGGATGTGATCTCCTTGTATGAAAAGGGAATCAAGAATACCGTGGCAGCATTGGGTACAGCCTTTACCCCGTTTCACGGAAAAATCCTGGAACGCTATGCCAACGAAGTGATTATTGCCTTTGATGGAGACAGCGCCGGGAAATCGGCAACTGAAAAAGCCATGAATATCTTGAAAAAAACTAGCTTAAATGTTAAAATATTAAACTTGCCGATAAATGAGGATCCGGATTCCTTTGTCCAGAAGTATGGTCAGCAGGGCTTTAAGGATTTTGTTGCCAAGGCTTTAACGATTGTTGAGTATGAGCTGGAGTTACTAAAAAGTCACAACGATCTGTCCCAAACTGATGGCCGGCTCCGCTATGGCAATGAGGCAATCAAAGTATTGCGACAGCTGGAGACATCGGTAGAAATTGATTATTACAGCAAAATAGTTGCCGGTGAAACGGGAATTAATCAGGAAGTGATCCGGCGCGAGGTTTTGCGTTCAAAAACCCGATCCGACAATTCTTCCCAGCTGGTGGAGCTAACCCCCAGCGAAGCCGCCCCGCTAAAAATTCCCAGGGCATATAAAAAAGCCCAAGAATTAGCGATCCGCTATTGTTTAAAAACACCAGAAATCATCGATGAGTTTCCGATGGATTATCTGACTGATCCTTTTTATAAAGATTTGCTCAGGACCTTTTCAGACAAACGCAAAAATGGGATCAGGATTGAAGTCAATCAGATTATGTCACATTTTGAAGATTCAGAAGAAGTCAAAAAAATAGTTGAGTTTATGATGAACGAGGATGAAGTCTCCCGGTCAGATTATCAAGATGCTTTGGAAATAATGAATCGTTTTTATAATGAAGCTCAGCTTGACCGACTTTCTGAACAAATAAAAAGAGAATCAACCAATGGTAACGACGATGAGGTGGCACGGCTCACCAATCAATTCATAGAGATTAAGAAAATGATGAAAGAAAACGGGAGGCACTAAAATGAAACTAGAGAAAGCAAAAACCGACGATGTGATCATCGATATTGACGACGACATCATTGAAATTGAAAAAGTCGCAATTGAGCTAATGCCAGAAGTGCAGCAGCTGTTAAAGCGCGGAAAATCAAAAGGGAATTTAAATAACCATGATTTTGAAGAAATTCTGGATAAGGCGGATCTTGATCCCGAAGAAATTGATTCAATCTATTTATACCTGCAAAAGGAAGGGATCGAAATTGCCTTTACCGATCTCGAACTGGAAGCTCTGGAGGCCGCGGAGCTTGAGGAAGAAAACCAGAAGGAAATTGAGCTGGCAGATTCGGTCAGTGTCAATGACCCGGTTCGTTTATACCTCAAAGAAATCGGTAAGGTCCCCTTATTAACCGGTGATGAAGAAATGGCTCTGGCCCGTCGGATGGAAGCTGGCGACGATTCCGCCAAAAAAGAATTGGCCGAAGCCAACCTCCGTTTGGTCGTCAGTATTGCTAAGCGTTATGTGGGGCGGGGAATGTCATTTCTGGATCTGATCCAGGAAGGAAACCTGGGTTTGATCAAGGCGGTTGAGAAATTCGACTATACAAAAGGTTTTAAATTCAGTACCTACGCCACCTGGTGGATTCGCCAGGCGATTACCCGGGCCATTGCCGATCAGGCCAGAACGATCCGGATTCCGGTGCATATGGTAGAGACCATTAATAAACTGATCCGGGTTTCCCGGCAATTGTTACAGGAATATGGACGGGAACCGACCCCAGCCGAAATTGGTAAGGAAATGGGATTTTCTGAAGAAAAGGTTCGCGAAATACAGAAAATTGCTCAGGATCCGGTTTCTCTGGAAACACCAATCGGGGAAGAAGAAGACAGCCATTTGGGTGATTTCATTCCTGATGAAGATGCTCCGGCACCAGCCGAAGCCGCCTCTTATGCATTGCTGAAAGAGCAGCTGATTGAGGTCTTGAACACCCTGACCGAACGGGAAGAAAAGGTTCTGCGATTGCGTTTTGGTTTAGATGATGGCCGGGCTCGGACGTTGGAAGAAGTCGGCAAAGAATTCAATGTCACCCGCGAACGAATAAGACAAATTGAAGCGAAGGCCTTACGCAAACTGAGACATCCCAGCCGCAGCAAGAAATTAAAGGATTATTTAACCTAAAATGAAGATTAAGTTAAGTCCAAGGCTTGAAGTGATTGCCAGCTGTGTGGCTGGAGTAAAGTCGATGGCCGATATTGGTACCGACCATGGTTATCTACCGGTGTACCTGGTGGAAAACGAACTGGTTTCCCGCGCCATCGCCAGCGATACCAACCAGCAGCCACTTAAAAAAGCTGAAAAAATTATTAGTGAACAACAATTGGAAAAGCAGATAGAGACCCGACTTGGTTCGGGTCTTTCTGTGCTTAAACCCGGGGAGGTTGACGCCGTCGTTATGGCTGGCATGGGGGGACTCCTGATCCGGGACTTGTTGGAAGCTCATCCAGATGTGGCCAGGCAGCAGAAAAAACTGGTGCTTCAGCCGATGAATAACCAGGCGGTACTGCGTAAATACCTGGCAGCGACCGGTTTTCGCATCATCAGAGAAGAGCTGGCCCGGGAAGGGGAGCGGGTTTACGAGGTGCTTGTTGTCGAACCGGGAGAAATGACTTTTTCCAATTCGTTGGAATGCGAGTTGGGTTTCGAATTTTACGCCCATAAGCATCCATTACTCATAGCTCTGGTCGATCGAAAGATTTTTCTGGAGCAGCAGATTATCAAGAGTACCCGGGGAAAAACCACTGCGGTGGCGACGAAACAATTTCAGGAAAGCAGTTTGTTTATTGAAAAACTGAATGAGGTGAGAAAATGTCTGTCAAACTAAATCAAATCATCCAAACAATTGAAGCCCACGCTCCGGAAAAACTGGCTGAAGACTGGGATAATGTGGGTCTCCAGGTGGGATCCCGGCAACAGATTATCAAGCGGATCCTGCTGACCCTGGATATTACCGCCGAGGTGGTAGCAGAAGCCGTTTCAAAAAAGGTCGATCTGATTATTGCTCATCACCCGTTTATTTTTAATGGCTTAAAAACCCTGTCGACTGACTGGGAAAAGGGTCAAATCATTGCCCAGCTGATCAAAAATGATGTCGCTGTTTATGTGGCCCATACCAATTTGGATAAGGCCGCCAAAGGGCTTAATCACTACCTGGCCGAGATTATCGGTCTCGAAAAGATCAAAACGCTGGAACCTTCCAATCCGACGGCTTATTACAAACTGGTGGTTTTTACACCGGTGGAGGCCAGCTCGAAAATCATTGAAGTGTTGGGGAAAAATGGCGCCGGAGCCATCGGCGATTATGATTATTGCACCTATCGCTCACCCGGCACCGGTACCTTCCGTCCGCTGGAGGGGGCCAATCCATACATAGGCGACCTCAATAAGCTGACCAGTGTTTCCGAAGACCGGATCGAAGCCATGGTGGCCGCGCCAGATTTAAAGAATCTGATTGCTGCGCTAAAAAGAAATCACCCCTATGAAGAGATGGCCTATGACGTCATCGCTCTGGAAAACGGCGCCCTGATCAATGAAAACGGGCTGGGAAAAATTGGCGTGTTAAGCCAACCCATGGATGCTGCGGATTTCATTGCCAATACCAAAGAACGGCTGGGTCTGGTCGCCTTAAGAGGAGCTGGTAAGGTGCCGGATATCGTCCGGCGGGTGGCCATCTGTTCCGGCGCTGGAGCGGACATGATCGGTCTGGCCAAAGCCAAAAGAGCCGATGTGCTGATCACCGGGGATCTCAAGCACCACGACGGGCAACGGGCCATGGAAAACAACATCTGGGTCCTGGATGCCGGCCATTATGGTACTGAGAAATGGGTAACCAACTGCTTCCAGCAAATACTGACAGCGGGCCTGGCAGATGCCTGCCCGGAAATGATCGTGGCCGAAACGGCCCGGGATTTTATTGTGAATTATTAAGGGCTACAGTAAAAAAGGCTTGAAGTTTTAGAGCAGATATTGTATACTACAGTGATTTAGTAAATCAGATAGTCGCACCCGGAGCAATCCGGTTGAGGAAAGTCCGAGCTCCAGAGAGCAGGGTGCCGGGTAACACCCGGTGGAGGCGACTCTAAGGCAAGTGCAACAGAAAGTATACCGCCAGCAATGGTAAGGATGAAAGGGTGAGGCAAGAGCTCACCAGCGTTGTGGTGACACAGCGGCTATGTAAACCCCACCTGGAGCAAGACCAAGAACGGACCTTGAAAGACGGCTGCTCGTCGTTGTCCTATGGTAGGTCGCTAGAATTTATTGGTAACAATAAATCGAGATAGATGACTATTTAAACAGAACTCGGCTTATAGATTTAGTAAATCACAAATGTAAGTAAGGACTATTGCAGGACACTGCAATAGTCTGAGGTTGTCGATAAACTACCGTACCGACCAATTGTTAATCTGTTGTTCGCCGCGGAATCGGACAGGCTTCGCCGTGTCCGCTCCGATGCGTACAACATGATGTAACAATTGTCGGTACTGGGTTATCTTTTTTGACAGTCTGGGACTATTGCAGGACTCTGCAATAGTCTTTTTGCGTTTTTTGACGGGGGGCTGTATAATAAAGTCAGATTGATTGAGTGGGAGAATACCATGAAGAAAAAAGAAGCCATCGAAAAAATGATTCAGAATAGTTTGAAGATGAATAAACCGGTGATTGGGGTGGCAGTGGGATCCGGGCTTTTTGCCAAGCAGGCGGTTAAGGGTGGGGCTGATTTATTGCTGGCCCTTAGTGCCGGGCGGTTTCGATCGGCGGGGATTCCTTCGATTGGCTGTATGATGCCATTTTCCAACAGTAATGAGTTGGTGTTTGAATTTTCCAGCCGGGAAATATTGCCGAAACTTAAAGATCGGGCGGTGATCTGCGGCATTAATGCCACTGATCCCAATTATACCCATCAGGAACTGATTCAAAAAGTCCGGGATATGGGCTTTAGCGGCGTCAATAATTTTCCCACTATTGGTCTGGTTGATGGCCAATTCCGGGAATGGCTGGAGGAAAAGGGTCTGGGCTATGACCAGGAAATAGAATTTATGGAAAAAGCGGTGGCTGCCAACCTCTTTACGATTGCCTTTGTCTTTGATGAGGAACAGGCCCGGTCAATGACCCGGGTGGGTGTGGACGTGATCTGTGCCCATTTTGGCTGGACCCGGGGTGGCGAGAAATCCGGCAAGGTTTTTTCCACCATTAACGAATGTCTGGAAATGACCGAAGCTATTTTTGCTGCCGTGGATGAGATCAATCCCCGAACCTATAAGATGATCTATGGCGGCCCCATTAATTCCCCGGAGGATGCCTATTATTTTTATAAAAATTCCCAGACCATCGGTTATATCGGGGGCTCCAGCTTTGAGCGGATACCCACCGAACTGGCGATATCAGAAACGACGGATAAATTTAAAAATTATTATAAATTAAAGCAGGAAAATAAGCATCTCAAGAAAGAACTGCTTAAAAAGCGGGGCTTTGATGAAATTGTCGGTCAAAGTGTGATCATGCAGGATATGTATGAATTGATCAATAAGGTGGCCGATAAAGACGTCAATGTTTTAATTCAGGGCGAAAGCGGAACCGGAAAAGAGCTAGTCGCCAAAGCTTTGCATTTTAACAGTAAACGTTGTCTGGGTCCACTGATCAAGGTGAATTGCGCTGCTTTGCCGCCCAACTTACTGGAAAGCGAGCTGTTTGGCCATGAAAAGGGGGCCTTTACCGGAGCCGACAAGCGGCGGCTGGGAAAATTTGAACTGGCCAATCATGGCACCCTGTTTCTGGATGAGATCGGTGAAATGGATGTGGACCTCCAGGCTAAAGTGCTGCGAATTATCCAGCAGCAGGAATTTGAACGGGTGGGGGGCGAGAAAACCATCTACGTGGATGTGCGGATCGTCTGCGCCACTAATGTCGATATTAAACAGGCAGTGGCCGATAATCGCTTCCGGGAGGATCTCTACTACCGTCTGAATGTGGTGGAAATCAATACGCCGCCACTGCGCCGACATACCGAGGATATTCCGCTGTTATGCAATCGCTTTTTGGAAGAATTTAAAACGAAGTATCAGCTGGAAGAAAAACGGTTGGCTCCCGATGCGATGGCCTATCTGATGGAATGCCCCTGGCCTGGGAATGTTCGGGAGTTGAAGCATGTCCTGGAAAGAGCGGTGATTCTCAGTGAAGGTAAATATATTAGGCGGGATGACATAGCGGTAGAAGAAATGCACAAACCCAAGTCCACCCCTAAACCTCTGGTCTATGACATTCAGGGGTCAGACATGTTGGTCACCAGTAAGGAGCACCTGGAAAGCACCTACATCCTGGGCGTGCTCAAAGCCTGCCAATGGAATCGCACCGAAGCAGCCAATCGGATTGGGATTTCCCGACGAACCCTATACAATAAAATAATCAAGTTTAATTTATCCATGGAAGGACAGGAATCGATGGAGTAAAGGGTTGGGCAATATTTACTCGAAATGAGAAAATATTGCCCAATTCTCACTTGTTTGGGAAAAGGTTTTCCCACTCCCGGATTTAGAATGGCTAAAACACAGGATTTGCTGATTTTAATATTTGGCACAAACCTTGCGAGTTAATATAAAAAGAAAAGCTATCAAAAAAAAAATTCAAGGGGGGCATGGAATGAAAAACGTGTTAATAGTAGGGACCTTTGACACCAAGGGTCATGAATTCCAGTTTATTAAAGAATTGATCGAAAAGCGGGGTCTCAGTACCACCACAGTCAACTGCGGGGTTATCGGTGAGCCCTTATTTGTGCCGGATGTCACCAGTGAAGCGGTTGCCATTGCGGGAGGATCCTCACTAGCAGAACTGCAAAAACAACATGATCGGGGCCTGGGCATTGACGTCATGATGGCTGGGGCTGCTAAAATTACCAAAGATCTCTATGATCAGGGTAAGGTTGATGGGGTCATCAGTCTGGGTGGATCAGCCGGAACCACCATCGGCACCTTTGCGATGAGAAGTTTACCGGTAGGGGTGCCAAAGATTATGGTGTCCACCGTGGCTTCGGGCGATACCCGTCCCTATGTAGGGGAAAAAGATATCACCATGATGTATTCAGTGGTGGATATTTCTGGCATCAACAGTATCTCCAATCACATTTTGGCTAACGCCGCCAATGCCATCGCCGGGATGGCCAGCTTTGATATTCCTGAGCTTAAGGAAGAAAAGACCTTGTTGGCGGCCACGATGTTTGGGGTCACTACGCCCTGTGTAACCGCAGCCAGAGAATATCTGGAAGATCAGGGCTATGAGGTCCTGGTGTTCCACGCTACTGGTGCCGGGGGCATGGCCATGGAAAGTCTGATTGAAGCCGGCTTTATCAAAGGCGTTTTCGATGCGACCACCACCGAATGGTGCGATGAGGTGGCTGGCGGTGTCTTCACGGCCGGTCCAACCCGACTGGAAGCCGCTGCCAAAGCCGGAATCCCAGAGGTCGTTTCGGTAGGAGCATTGGATATGGTCAATTTTGGGGCTATTGAAACCGTTCCGGAGAAATATAAAGATCGCAACCTCTATAAACATAATGCCAGCGTCACCCTGATGCGAACCACCGTAGACGAGTGTTCCCAGATGGGCAAAATCATCGCCAGCAAGCTGAACATGGCCACCGGCCCGGTTGCTTTATTCCTGCCACTAAAAGGTGTTTCGGCAATTGACGTGGAAGGGGCACCATTCTACGGCCCGGAAGAAGATGCGGAACTGTTTAAACAATTGCGGGCAAACATCGAAGACAAAGTTGAACTGGTGGAAATGGATACCGACATCAACGACGAAGCCTTTGCCCTGGCAATGGCAAAAAAATTGATTTCAATGATCGAAGGATAGAGAAGAAAAGAGTGAAGGAGAAAATAACATGGCAATAAAACGAGAAGAAGTGTTAAGACGGTTAAGAGAACAAGAAACCAAGGGGATTTCGGTGGTTGGTGCTGGAGCCGGTACCGGGATTTCAGCCAAATGTGCTGAAGCCGGTGGGGTGGATTTGATTATTATTTATAATTCCGGTCGTTACCGGATGGCCGGCCGGGGTTCTTTAGCCGGGTTGTTATCCTATGGAGATGCCAACGCGATTGTCATGGACATGGCCCGAGAAGTAGTGACGATTGTCAAAGATACGCCAGTGCTGGCCGGGGTCTGCGGAACTGATCCGTTTAGAGATATGGAAATGTTCTTAAAACAGGTAAAAGAAGCCGGGTTCTCCGGGGTTCAAAATTTCCCGACAGTTGGTTTAATCGATGGGGTATTTAGACAAAACCTGGAAGAAACAAACATGGGCTACGATCTGGAAGTAGAGATGATCAGAAAAGCCCATGAACTGGATCTGGTAACCACGCCCTATGTATTTAACGTCGAAGAGGCCGAAAAAATGGCTAAGGCCGGAGCCGATGTCCTGGTTGCCCATATGGGTCTGACAACCAAAGGAAGCATCGGGGCATCATCGGCAAAAACCCTTGATGATTGCGTCAAGTTAACCCAGGAAATCTGTGATGCCGGAAAAGCTGTCAATCCCGATATTATGGTCATTGTCCATGGCGGTCCGGTGGCAGAACCGGAAGATGCCAAATATGTGCTGGATCGGACCAAAGGCGTTTGTGGATTCTTCGGAGCATCCAGCATCGAACGACTGCCAACTGAAATCGCCATCACCAAGCAGGTTAAGGATTTCAAAGACATCAAACTATAAAAAAGGCTTGGACGAATCGGGTAAAGTAATGTAGAATCATGCGTTGAATAAAAAGATAATTCTTTTTATTCAACGCTTTTTGTTTTACACTTAACAACTATTTGGTATAATGATAGGAAATGAGCTGATGTCGGGAGAATGAATTTTGAACAACAATGTAAAGAGCGTCCCAAAAAAGAACACGGTTTTGACCATCGATTGTGGCACCAGAGGACTCCGGGGGATTCTTTTTGACGAGCTGGGCAATGAGCTGGCTAAAAGTGAAGAATTATTCAAGGGTTATTATTCAAAGCATTTCCAGTGGAAGGAAGCGTCACCGGAAATGTTCTGGAAGGCACTGGTTAAGGTAGTTCAGGAGCTTAGTTCAAAAGACCCGACTTTATTCCTGACAATCCAGGGGATGACGGTGTCCTGTCAGCGTGATGTCATCACGGTAGTGGATGAAAAGGGTGAACCCCTGCGCAATTTTATCAGTTGGCTGGATCGCCGGGAATTGGCAGAACCGCTGCCCTATCCATGGCCCTATGCCCTGCTTTTTAAGTGCATCGGGTTCAGCACTTATGCCAAATCATTCAGTAAGACCGCTCATGTCAACTGGATCAAGGTGCAGGAACCGGAAATCTGGGCCAAAACCCACAAGGTCGTTTTTCTGTCGACCTATTTTTTGAGCCGATTAACTGGAAAAATAGCTGACAGCCGTTCCAATACCGCCGGCCATCTGCCCTTTGATACCAAAAAGAAGCAGTGGTGCGGTAGGTATAATGTAAAAAGTCAGATTCTTCAGGTGGAACTGGAAAAATGTTATCAGCTGACCGACTCCTGCGAAATCATTGGTCAGTTAACCGCCGATGCCGCCGACATCACCGGCTTGCCAGTGGGCTTGCCGATTGTGGCATCGGGGACAGATAAAGGCTGTGAGACGATTGGGGTTGGAGCATTAACCCCGGATATTGCCAGTATTTCCCTGGGAACTCAAGCCACGGTGGAGATTACGACCAAAAAATACGTGGAGTTGTATCCTTTTTATCCCTCCTTTGCGGCGGTTGAGAATGATGCCTATAATCCCGAGGTCACTATTTATCATGGCTTTTGGATGGTAGACTGGTATGCCCGAGAATTTCTTGATCAGTCTGATCCCAAAGCGATTCATGAGATCCTGGAGGGCTATCTGGAAACCACTCTGCCGGGAGCAGATGGTTTGATTCATCAACCCTACTGGGGGCGCGAAGCGTTTCGCCCCGAAGCCCGGGGAACCTTTATGGGCTTTAGTGAGGGTCATGATAAACGACATATTTATCGGGCCATTATCGAAGGCCTGGGCTATGCCTTATTGGAAGGGGTGGAACTGATTGAACGAAAAACAAAGGTTCCGATTCAGGCCGTTGGACTGTCTGGCGGGGGCTCCCGGAGCGATGGAGTGGCTCAGATTATGGCCGATATTTTAAACCGGCCGGTTTACCGGGTGCAGACCTTTGAAACCACTGGTTTAGGCGCCGCCATTGCCACCTTTGTGGGCTTAAACCATTATCCGGATATTCAAGCAGCTGGTGAAGTGATGATCCGAAAATCCCGGATCTTTGAACCCAATCCGGAAAATACAATAAAATATACAGGAATCTATAATAAACTATACAAGCAATTATATCGTCGGGTAAAACCCTTATATCAATCATATGATTAAATTCAGATAAGATAAAGATCACAACCGACATGTTAGAGAAGAGGTCATAAAAAACAATGAAAAGCAATTATAAAATGGGCATTGACATCGGCTCCACTACTATTAAAGTAGTGGTTATCGACGATAAGAACAAAATCATCTATGAAGAATACCGGCGTCATTTATCAAACATCAAGGTCACCATCGTCAGTCTCTTAAAAGAAACCTATGAACAGCTGGGGGATTTGGAGGCTCGGGTTTGTGTCACCGGATCCGGAGGGCTGATGATATCCCAATGGCTGGGCATCCCCTTCGTTCAGGAAGTGGTGGCCAGCACCCTGGCGGTGGATCGGGTTATTCCCAAAACTGAGGTCGCCATTGAGCTGGGCGGCGAAGATGCCAAGATTACCTTTTTTACCGGCACCATCGAACAGCGGATGAACGGCACCTGTGCCGGGGGAACCGGTGCTTTTGTTGATCAGATGGCGACGCTGTTAAAAACCGATGCTGAGGGACTCAACGAGCTGTCCAAAACCCACACGATGATTTATCCGATCGCCTCGCGATGTGGTGTTTTTTCAAAAACGGATATTCAGCCACTGATTAATGAAGGGGCTGAAAAAGCCGATATCGCCGCCTCAATTTTTCAGGCGGTGGTCAACCAAACTATCAGCGGACTGGCCTGCGGCCATCCGATCCGGGGGAATGTGGCGTTTTTAGGGGGACCGCTTTATTTCCTGTCAGAATTACGACAGCGGTTTATTGAAACCCTGAAACTGACTGAGGAACAGATTATTTTTCCGGATAAATCCAATCTCTTTGTCGCCATGGGGGCAGCTTATTCGGCCGAAAAAGAAGCGAAAATGCATCTGGCTGAGCTGGTCAAGGCGGTTGAAAATCTGGATTCGGTATCTGAGAATGAAGTTGGTCGATTGGAGCCGTTGTTTAAGAATCGGGCAGAGCTGCAGCAGTTCCGGGCCCGGCATGATAAAAATCAGGTCGTCAAAAAAGCCTTAACAAATCATAGCGGCTGCTGCTTTCTGGGGATTGATGTCGGTTCGACCACCACCAAGGCGGTTGTGATCGATAACGACGGCGCTTTGCTGTACAGTTACTATGGTGGCAACGAGGGCAGTCCGCTGGCCCAATCGATCAAAATTATCAAAGAAATCTACGGATCGTTGCCGGCCGATGTTTATATCGGTAAGTCAACCGTTACCGGTTATGGCGAAAGCCTGATCAAAAAAGCCCTGAAAATTGACATCGGCGAAATTGAAACGATCGCCCATTATAAGGGCGCCAAATATTTCTGCCCCGAGGTCGATTTTATTCTCGACATCGGCGGTCAGGATATGAAGTGCATGAAGATCAAAAATGGCACCATCGACAGCATCATTCTCAATGAAGCCTGCTCCTCGGGTTGCGGTTCGTTTCTGGAGACCTTCGCCAAATCATTGGATCTTGACATGCATGCTTTTGTGGAAGAGGCGCTGATGGCAGAAAACCCGGTGGATCTGGGAACCCGTTGCACCGTTTTTATGAATTCCAAGGTCAAGCAGTCCCAGAAAGAAGGCGCCGAAGTCGGGGATATCTCGGCGGGGCTGTCCTATTCGGTCATCAAGAACGCTTTGCAGAAGGTTATCAAAATCCACAATCCCAAAGAATTGGGTGAACATATCATCGTTCAGGGGGGCACCTTTAACAATCAGGCGGTGCTGCGGACCTTTGAAAAAATCACCGAAAAAGAGGTTGTCCGTCCGGACATTGCCGGCCTGATGGGAGCTTTTGGTGCGGCCCTGATTGCCCGGGAAAACTATGTCTCCGGGGAACGCAGCAATCTTCTGGATTTAGAAGCGCTGGACGATTTTCAGGTCGAAGTTGGCCACAAGCGCTGTGGCGGTTGCAGTAACAACTGTCTGCTGACGATAAATCGCTTTAACGACGGCAGCCGCCATATTACCGGAAACCGTTGTGAGATTGGCGAAGGGAACGTCAAGAAAAATGCCGATCTGCCTAACCTCTACCAATACAAGTATCAGCGGATTTTTAATTATCCCTCGCTGGCTGAAGCAGAAGCACCCCGGGGCAGTATCGGGATCCCCCGGGTTTTAAATCTCTACGAAAATTATCCCTTCTGGCATACCTTTTTTACCCATCTCGGTTACCGAGTGGTGCTGTCTCCGGAATCCAACCGCAAGATTTATGAAAAAGGGATGGAGAGCATCCCCTCTGAGTCAGTCTGCTATCCGGCCAAACTGGCCCATGGTCATATTCAGGCGCTGCTGGAACAGGGCATCAGTCTGATTTTTTATCCCTGTATTCCCTATGAAGAAAAAGAATTTGACAACGTCGATAACTGGTACAATTGCCCGATTGTCATGTCTTATCCGGAAACCATTAAGCATAATCAGGATGATGTCCAAAAAGACGGGATCAGCTTCTTAAACCCGTTCCTGCCCTTTGACAATGATCAGCGGCTGGAAGAACGGTTGGCCGAAATTTTCGGTATCTATGGCATTAATCGTCTGGAAATTACCGAAGCCATGGATGCCGCCATTGCTGAAAAAGAAGCCTTCCGTCGGGACATGGAGAAAAAAGGGGAAGAAACCATTGCCTATTTAAAAGAAACCGGGCAAAAGGGCATCGTCCTGGCCGGCCGGCCCTATCATATCGATCCGGAGGTCAATCATGGTCTGGATCATATTATTACCGGTCTGGACATGGCCGTGCTCACCGAAGACGCCATTGCCCATCTCTATCACTCCAAAGAGGATGAACGCTTCCGGGTCCTGGATCAGTGGAAATACCACAGCCGCTTATATAAGGCGGCCGAGGTGGTCAACCAACATGATTTTCTGGAACTGGTGCAGCTGACTTCGTTTGGCTGCGGACTGGATGCGGTGACCTCGGAGCAAACCCAGGAGATCCTCGAAAGCCATGGTAATATTTATACCCTGATTAAAATTGACGAGGTCAACAATCTCGGGGCCATCCGGATTCGGATGCGATCATTAAAAGCAGCGATGATTGAACGCGAGAAAAACAATATTGTCGTGGCACCAACCCCGATGAAACAGCGGGTGATCTTTACCAAAGCGATGAAAAAGAAGCATACCCTGCTGGCCCCCCAGATGTCACCGATCCATTTTGACTTTCTGGAAGAGGCCATGGAGAAATATGGTTATCATGTCGAGGTTATGCCCAGCGTCGACAATGCCGCCATTGATGAAGGATTAACCTACGTTAATAATGACGCCTGTTATCCGACGATTATTACCACCGGCCAGATTATGGCGGCTCTGAAATCGGGAAAATACGATCTCGATAATGTGTCGGTATTAATGACGCAGACCGGGGGACCCTGCCGGGCCTCGAACTATGTGGCATTTATCAGAAAAGCCCTGGAATCAGCCGGAATGTCGCAAATTCCGGTTATTTCCCTGAGTGCTATCGGTCTGGAAAAGAATCCCGGGTTTAAGCTCAGTCTGCCACTGTTAACCCGACTGTTGGTGGGGATTGTCTATGGCGATCTGCTGCAACGCGTGGTCAGCGGTACCCGGCCCTATGAGCTCCATCCCGGATCAACTGAAGAATTATATCAACACTGGCGCAAAAAAATAAAAGCGGGGATGAAAAATGGCAATCTCCGGGATTTTAAAGAAAATGTCCGGGCGATTGTCAATGAATTTGATACCCTGCCGCGAATCGACAAAAAACTACCGAAGGTTGCCATCGTCGGCGAAATTCTGGTAAAATACCATCCCACCGCCAATAACAATCTGCAGGCTGTCTTGGAAGCCGAAGGCGCCGAGGTGGTCATGCCGGATCTGATGGACTTCTTCCTGTATTGCGCTTACAATCAGGTTTTTAAATATGAAGAACTGTCAGGCAAGCGAAAATCGATGAAGAGTGCCAAACTGATTATTAAACTGCTGGAGTTATCGCGAAAAAATATGAAGCTGGCCCTGACTGCCAGCACCCACTTCCATGCCCCATCGACCATTGAGAAAAAGGCTAAAAAAGCCCAGGAACTTATTTCACTGGGAAATCAGGGCGGCGAGGGCTGGTTCCTCACCGCTGAGATGATGGAGCTGATCGATGATGGGGTAGAAAACATTGTCTGCGTCCAACCCTTTGCCTGTCTACCCAACCATGTGATGGGAAAAGGGATGATCAAACCGATCCGCCAAAAATATCCGCTTTCCAACATTGCCCCGATTGACTACGATCCGGGTGCCAGCGAAGTCAATCAGCTGAACCGCATCAAACTGATGATGGAAACTGCCAAACGGAATCTTGATCGGAAGAATTAGGAAACTAAATAAGTGAGAATCAAAAAAAGACTGGCCTTTTGGATCAGTCTTTTTGATTGTGATTTTAGCAAAAAAAAGAACCGCTTCAGAAGAAACAGCTCGTTTTTCTAAATGAAAAAGGGGAGTAATTCATTTAGAGATAAAGGATTATATGTGATAAATTCATTATATGAAGATAAAACCAAGAATTCAATCATTATTTTTCCTATAACGTTTTCAGAATTATGTAATAGTTTACAATTTAATCAAAAATTTACATAATAGAATTTCAGGATGTGATATAATTTCATTACACAAAAAAACAAGGAGTCAAGATGAAAAAAGTATTGATAATAGAAGATGAGTTAAATATATATGAGCTGATTAAATTTAACCTGGAAACCCATGGATTCGAAGTGGACGGCGTGCAGGACGGGGCCATGGCCATTGAAAAGATACTGGATGTCTTGCCGGATTTGATCATTCTGGATCTGATGCTGCCGGGAAAAGATGGCATCAGCATTTGCCGGGAGATCCGGGCCAATAGCATCATCTCCTATATACCGATTATTATGCTGACCGCCAAAAGCGAAGAGTTTGACAAGGTCCTGGGACTGGAAATCGGGGCGGATGATTATATTACCAAACCATTTGGGGTCAAAGAACTCTGTGCCCGGGTCAAGGCGGTTTTAAGACGGACCGAAATTCTTTTATCAAAAGAAGATGAAGCCATCGTGGTGGGTGATCTGCATATTGAACCAAAGGCCTTTGAAGTCTACCAAAATGGGGAAAAATTAGCCCTTACTCTCAAAGAATATGAACTGTTGGTTTTTTTAGCCAAACATCGCGGTCAGGTTCTGACCAGAGATCAATTATTGGACCAGATCTGGGGATTTGACTATTATGGTGAGACCCGAACTGTTGATGTCCATATCCGCTATTTAAGAAAAAAAATTGAGGAACAATCAGAAGATGGCAAAAAATATATTGAAACCGTCCGCGGGGTTGGATATCGTTTCATTGAAAAATAGGAGAGTGGTATGAAGAAACGCCTGTCCATTTCACTGACGGTCATTATCATTGCCAGCATTGTGATCTGTGGTTTATTTACCACCATCAGTTTTCGTCAGAGTTATTATGCCGACACTGAGAATAATATCAAAAAAAGTGGCGATTATATTATGAACTATATGCTGCCGGATTTTTTAAAAACGGGAAACAAAGAAAATCTGGATAATTTTGCCAAAAGTACCAATGTGCGGATGACGATTATCAATAGCCAAGGGGATGTTACCTACGAATCAGTTCAGGGTCTGGGGGGGTTGGAAAACCATAAAAATCGCCCTGAAATTTTGGGTGCCCTGGCGGGTAATGAAACAACCGAGGTTCGCTTCTCTAACACGATCAAGGACGAAATGATTTATGTTGCTACCCCGTATTTTGATGAAAATAATTCGGTTGCGGCAGTATTGCGTATTTCAATGCCAGTGAATGCTATGGATGATGCCATGTTTGAAATGATCAACAATATTATTTTTGTGATATTAACAACAATTCTGGCAACAACCCTGCTGATTAATTATTTTATCAATCGGGAGCTGAAACCATTGGAAGATGCCTCCATCTTTGCCAGAGAAATCGCCTCAGGAAAATATGGACAGCAACTTACGATGATCCGGGAAGATCAGATCGGGGAACTGGTTGAATCGCTTAATCAGATGTCGGTCCAATTGAATAACTCTTTTACCGAGATGAATCAGAAGAATGCCGAACTTACATCCATCTTATCCAATATGAATCATGGTGTCATCGCGATTGATAAAAAGAACCGCATCGTTCATTTAAATGAAGCGGCGCGCAAGGTATTGCGAATACCACTGAAAGAAGCAGTGATCGGTCAGAATATCCTGGAAGTCTATCGGGAATCATTTATTATGGAACTGATGACCTATCTGGAAAATGATGCCTGCGAAAAAACAAGCTTTGAATCACGAATTCATTCGAATCAGGTATTACGGGTTTATATTAATCAGATTGAAGAAAATAACAGTATCAATGGTCATATTATTATTTTTGAGGATATTACCCTGTTAAAAAACCTGGAAAAAATGCGTCGGGACTTTGTGGCCAATGTATCCCACGAGTTAAAAACGCCGATTACCACCATCAAAGGTTTTATTGAAACCATTCAAGTGAATCAAATCACTGATCCCAAAACTCTGGAACGGTTTTATTCCATTATCTACGAAGAAAGCGATCGCCTCAGCCGACTGGTCAGTGATATCCTGGTCTTGTCACAGCTGGAAAACAAAGGCGGTTTTGAAAGAAAATTTGAATTGTTGCATATCGATGCGGAAATTATGCAGATTTTTGATATTTTGAAGCTGAGTGCTGAAAATAAAGCCATGGCCCTGATATTAAACTGCGACGAATCCATTGAACTTGAGTTTGTAGCGGATGAATTCCGCCAAATGATGATTAATCTCATCGACAACGCCATTAAATATTCAGATCCAGGGCAGCGGGTGGAGGTTACCTTATCCGCACATGATGAAGCGGTCGTTATTCAAGTTCGGGATCATGGTTACGGAATTCCGGAAAAGGATGTCGACCGGATCTTTGAGCGATTTTACCGGGTCGATAAGAGCCGCTCCAAGGAAAAAGGTGGCACCGGGCTGGGACTGGCTATTGTTAAACACATCGTTCATAATAACCGTGGAACGATCGTCGTATCAAGTCATGTTGGCGAAGGAACCGAATTTAAGATCACATTACCAAAATATAAAGATCAATAGAGGTTGACGTTTAACTCCCGTACCGACCAATTGTTAATCTGTTGTTCGCCGCAACCACGAGAAATCCGCTACGCTTCTTTCTCTTTGGTTCGCGGGCAGTCGCCAACTACAAGCAAGCTTGTGATTGGCTCGTTGCCTTCGCGCAGAATCGGACAGGCTTTGCCGTGTCCGCTCCGATGCGTACAACATGATGTAACAATTATCGGTACTGGGTTATCGCTTAAAAAAATAGCCGGTCAGTGATGACCGGCTATTTTTTTTGAGGCAGGTTCAGTTTTGCGAAGATGGTGGTTTTGTTAAGCAGACGCATGAGCTCCCGGGCGGTAATTCCGATAAATAGCCCGGTGGGGATAGCCAGTAGCATTAAGAACAGGAAATAGAGCAGCAGGCTGGTGGTTTGCACGACAATGGCAGCAACAATGACCTGACCGAGATTGTGGGAGATGGCACCAAAAACACTGATTAGGATAATTGATATCTTATCTTTGAAAAAGTGAAGCAGCAGGCTCATCACCAGCAGACTTAGCAGGCCACCGCCAAGACTGTAGACAATCGAAAAGCCGCCGCCAAAAAGGAATCCGGCTAAAAATATCCGGGCAATCACCACCAGCAGGGTCAGCGGCCAACCCAGGGTCATTAGCGAGACCAGGGTGATGATATTGGGCAGGCCGATTTTTGCTCCAGGAATTGGCAGTGGCAAGGGAATTAGGCTTTCAATATAACTGAGAATCAGGGCCATGGCCACATACAAGCTGAGAACAACCAGTCGATAGGCTTTAGAGTTCATCAGGATTCACCAGTGATGACTTCCACCACCAATTTATGAGGCAGACACACAATGGTTTCCCCGGGGCTGGAAATGGGATAGGTCTTAACACAGATGTGGTCGGGACAGTCGGCCGCCGTCATTTTTGCACTGCCACCCGAAATCTCAAGGGTGTTTGAACCTAAAGCATCGGTAAAGGTTTCGGTGTGATCTTGTGAGAGTGGTAAAATGACAACAACTTCGCCCTGGCGGGTGACTCGAACCGAAAGCGGCTCATTGGTTGCATTGACAAAATAAAAAGCGGCAATGCCGATTAAACTGACAGCAAGTAGGCCGATAATAATAATGATTTCGTTTTTTTTCATGGAGACCTCTTTAAATATTAATTGAGAACGCTCTTATTTTATCTGAAAAAAGCCGGATGGTAAAGACTTTACCATTTTTTTATGCTTTTTTTCAGAGACTTTGATATAATACATTTATTTGTTAAAGGATCTGGTGTAATAAATGAATCAATTAAGTGTGAAAAAACAGAGATGGAAAATCACTGGTATTGGTGTTGCCGTCTTACTTCTGATGGTAGTTTTATCAGGCTGTGATCAGGGTAAAACGGTGTCCCGCAGTGATTTCTTACTGGACACCTTTGTCAGCATAACTCTTTATGGGGAATCCGATGAGAGTTTATTGGACAAGCCCTTCGAACGGATTGCAGCATTAAACAGTAGCCTGACCGCTTTTGAAGCCGGCAGCGATCTGGGGTTGATTAAAGAAAATGCCGGGATCAAGCCAGTTACGGTATCCGAAGATACCTATCGAATTATTGAAAAGAGCCTGGCCTATTCCCGAAATTCAGGCGGATATTTCGATGTGACCATCGGTCCGTTAGTCGATCTCTGGGGCATTCACTCACCGGAAACAAAGGAAGCCCCAGCGCCGGAAGCAATCACTGCGGTGAAAACAAAGACTGATTATACTAAAATCATTTTGAATCCCGCCGATCAGTCGGTTTATTTAACCGATACTGGGATGGCGGTAAACCTGGGAGCCATCGCCAAAGGTTATATTGCCGATGAGGTGATGGCCGTTCTCAAAGATGAAGGGGTGGAGCATGCCATCGTCAACCTTGGTGGAAATGTGCTGGTGATGGGTGGAAAAGCCGATAACAGCAATTTTGGGGTTGGTGTCGAAGATCCCAGAAATCCGGGTAATGGCTACCTGGGGGTCTTATCCCTTAAAGATGGCTCGGTGGTGACTTCTGGTGACTATCAACGCTATTTTGTGGATGAAGCAGGAAAAAAATACCATCATATTTTAGATCCGTTTACCGGCTATCCGGCTGATTCAGGGCTAATTCAAGTAACTATCGTTACCAATGCTTCAGTAGATGCTGACAGTTTGTCGACAACCCTGTTTTTATTGGGGCTTGATGAGGGCTTAAAAAAAGTTGAAGCGCTGCCGGATGTGGAGGCTATTTTTATCACCAATGAAAACAAGATCGTTGTCACCGGCGGCTTAAAAGATGCATTTGTATTTGATGAAGAAAATTATGGTAATACCTACACCATGACGGTACGTTAACCATTGTGCGATACTAATTTATCAGGTATGATAGGTTAGAGTTTTGAAGAGCTTTTATATAAAGAAGGAAAAAAGAAGGAATATAAGAAGGAATACAATGCTATATAGTGAGCTAGTGAAAAATTATCAAGATGAAGCAATACGACTGCGGCGTGCGCTCCATCGCATTCCGGAAGAGGGATTTGATTTAACAAAAACCCAGGCTTACCTCATCAATTATCTGGTAGACTTGGGATATCAGCCGGAAAAAGTGTGTGAGACCGGTCTTATTCTATATATAAGTGGCCAATGCGATGATGATGCGATTGCATTTCGAGCCGATATGGATGCCCTTTGTATTCGGGAAGAAGCTGAACATGACTATGTTTCCTGTCATCCAGGTTGGATGCATGCCTGCGGACATGACGGACATATGACCATGAATCTACTGTTGGCTAAATATCTGGCCGATTTTCCCGATCAACGCAAGCGAAGTGTGCTGTTGATCTTTCAGCCGGGAGAAGAAGGTCCTGGCGGCGCAAAACCAATGATTGATGCCGGGATTTTTAAAAGATATCCGGTTAAAGCCATCTTCGGGTATCATCTTTTTCCATTTCTTGATGAAGGCAAGCTTGGGACAAAGGCCGGGCCGATGATGGGGCAGAACAGTGAGTTTTTCATCACCGTACATGGCATCAGTGGGCATGCGGCTGAGCCGCAGCGGTCTATGGACGCCATCGTCGCCAGTGCTTCCCTGATCACCGCCTTTCAGAGTATTGTCAGTCGGAACACCAATCCCATGGAGAGTGTGGTTATCTCGATTGGCTTGCTCAACGGCGGTACGCGAGTGAATGTTGTGGCCGATGAAGTCAAACTTGGGGGCACCATCCGCTCTTTTAGCGATAAAAGTCATGCGAAACTGCATCAACGGATTGGAGAAGTTGTCAAAGGGGTAGAACTGACCCATGGCTGTAACATCGAACTGGAATTTGTCGATATGTATCCCCCCGTTATCAACAACGAGGGACTTTATGATATTTTCAAAGAACTGATCCCACCGGAAAATAGGGTCCGTTTTCGAAAAGTCATGTTATCTGAGGATTTTTCCTATTTTCAAAAAGAAGTTCCGGGCTTATACATTGGGTTGGGAACCGGTAATGAAGAAAAAGGTTATAATAAAAATCTGCATACTTCAGATTTCAATTTTGACGAGTCGGTCTTGTTAAATGGGCTTGAAGCGTCACTTAAATTTATTAACTATTTAAAAAATTATTAACACAGGAGAACTAATTATGTACGAAGAGTTTGCACAGGTTTATGATGAACTGATGAAAGAAATAGATTATTCAAAATGGTCCGATTATGTACAGCGGTTGTTTTTTAATAGCAAGCGAGATATTAAGACCGTTTTAGAATTTGGCTGTGGAACAGGGAACATTACCTGCAATCTGGCTCAAAAGGGGCTGAATATGACAGCGGTGGATCTATCGGAAGCGATGCTGACGGTGGCAGATGAAAAAGCAGATCGGATGGGATTGAAGAATATTCAGTTCTATTTGGGTGATATGAGTAATTTTCAGATCAATCAAACCTTTGATGCCGTAATTTCCTGCTGTGACAGTGTCAACTATCTGCCTGATTTAGAAGCCTTGCAAAGCTTTTTTCTGAGTAGTTTTGAATGTCTGGAAAGCGAGGGGATTCTGCTTTTTGATGTCAACACGGTGACCAAATACAAAAAAACAATTATGGACAATACCTATGTCTACGATCTGGATGATATATTTTGTGTTTGGGAAAACGAACCTAATTTTGCTGAAAATGCCATGCATTTTAATCTGACATTTTTCGAGAAGAACAAGAATGGAACCTATAATCGCCATGAGGAGACCCAGGTTCAGTATTTCTATACCATTGAAGACATCCATCGGTGTCTGAACAATATTGGTTTTAAAAATATGAAGTATTATGATTTCGGAACATTCCTGCAAGGCAGTAATGAAGGCGAACGTATTCAGGTCATTGCAGAAAAAAGATAAAAAATCTATAAAAATTCAATAAAATAGTTGACAATTAGTTTTTACAGCCGTATAATAACACTTGTATCTCAACTGATGGTCGCATAGCTCAGCTGGGAGAGCACCTGCCTTACAAGCAGGGGGTCACAGGTTCGAGCCCTGTTGCGACCACCATTTTTATACATGCGGCCTGGTAGTTCAGTTGGTTAGAATGCCAGCCTGTCACGCTGGAGGTCGAGAGTTCGAGTCTCTTCCAGGTCGCCATAAGTATTATCCCAATTTCTTGCAGAAATTGGTCGGAAGTTGAGCGCGAGCGAAACGACAGTGATAATACTTACGCATTTTGAGTGAAAACTCATCCGATCAGGATGAGAAGAGTTTTCAATTAAAATACGATCCAATAAAAAATGAATAGCAACTCACAACTACCCCAAGGTTAATGGTCATCCAAATATTGGGTAATTAACCACGGCGTAGTAAAGTCATGCGACGAACTTTAAACGTTTAACATGAATGATTTGTTTATATGCCCAAATAGCTCAGTCGGTATAAGTAGAGAACCCAAATCTTTGATTTGGCGTGAATCACTTAGTTAGGCAGACAAATGTATTGCCGAAACGATTGAAGACAAGCAAAACTACTTTATTTATATGCCCAAATAGCTCAGTCGGTAGAGCAGAGGACTGAAAATCCTCGTGTCGGTGGTTCAATTCCGCCTTTGGGCACCATCACCAGCGGAAGTGGCTCAGTGGTAGAGCATCGCCTTGCCAAGGCGAGGGTCGCGAGTTCAAATCTCGTCTTCCGCTCCAATTTAATAAGGCGCCATAGCCAAGTGGTAAGGCACGGGTCTGCAACACCCTCACCCCCAGTTCAAATCTGGGTGGCGCCTCCAAAAAAAAACTTTGAAAAACAACTTGACAATCGAGAATAATGACGATACAATAGAAAAGCTTCTTCGGTCGGAAACGATTGCAGGGCGGCGGTCATAGAAAAGAGAATAGTACCATAAAACCTGTAAAACAGCCGAAACATCCGCAAGGATGACAGAGGCTAAAATAGAAACAGAGAGATGTCCTCTTTAAAACATTAACTCGGCAGAGGATAAAGTGCACTCGGTAGAGTATAAAACACAGTTATTCATGAGACAGCATTTAAAGGCCGAAAGGCTTTAAATACAAACTTTTATTGAGAGTTTGATCCTGGCTCAGGACGAACGCTGGCGGTATGCTTAACACA